>Ga0164242_10005485_pt1 | contig 14126 bp, 12 predicted proteins | sample OricomgcompostMG_FD_108783 | JGI IMG/M metagenome (GOLD analysis project Ga0164242, IMG submission 108783) | Miracle-Growth compost microbial communities from Emeryville, California, USA - Original compost - Miracle growth compost (MG) ... | reverse complement strand
GGTCAGCGCATTGGATAAGGATGAGCGTAGAATCCATGAACTATACCAAAATAGACTAACAAAAAGAGATCAAAGCGCTACTCGTACCTTTTCAACAAGAATATATCTAACAATCCAATAAATCGCAGACAGTAAAACTATAACGCCTACACCTATTAAGCATTGCGTCGAAAAAGAAAGCCCCATAATGGCGATCAAAATAATATTAACGACCATTTGCATAATAAAGTAAATCACTGACACTACCAAATGTGGCATCTTTCTCTCATTAGCCATTAACTGGTATAAATGAGAACGATGAGCCTTGAAAATGTTTTCCTTCTTAGATAGTCTGTAGACAATAGTCATTATACTGTCTACGCCATACACCGCAAAGAGCAAAACAAAAATCGGATTTCCAGTGACAATAATCAATGATAAAATAAAATATATCAAAATAAAGGAAAGGCTAACAGAGCCAACATCACCTGCAAAACAAACCGCATTTCTTCGACAATTAAAAAATCCAAAAATAGCCGTTGATATAGCCACTACCGAAATCAAACCAATATCTATAAAAACGAACTTAATGTCAAAATAATAGAGAGCTATCAATACAGAAAAGGTATACATGACTGTAATGCCATTAATGCCATCCATAAAATTCCAAGCATTAATAGTGCCGATTATCAATATATACACAACTACAATCAGCAGTATTGGCCAAAATGACAAAATAGAAAGGCTGTAAAGCAATAGACCAACGCTCAAAACGTGTACAATCAGCCTAGCGCGATTAGCTAACGTCAATATATCATCAAGAAAGCTTACAAAACTTATTGTCGATAACCCTATAACCCAATACCAGGAAGCATTTCCAGTCAACAGCGAATAAACCAACACCGCCACAGGAAATATCACGCCCCCACCACGAATAGTTGGTTTCGTATGTGAACTTCTATGGTTAGGATTATCGGTAATATTAAGTAAACGGGCAATTCTAAAATAGAGGATTTCCAGAATTACAAGCAAAACCGCTATAACAAAATATTTCATTGGTATAGTTCCGAATTTATTGCAAAGGATGCAAGATGTACCAATCCCATAACAACATTAGCGTACAATAAAGCTATTAGAAAAGCTATGGATCGTCTCACGTAGCCCCTCTCTTGAAGTCACAGGTAAAGATTTAATATTGAGTGCCTCCACTATTTTCCTATTACTCACGATATAGCTTTCGGTCATTTTCTTTAGTCGCTCAGAATTCAATTTAAGACGCAGCGTATCACCAGATTTCGCTATCGTCCAAATAATTATCGGAGGAACTTTTAATAACATTGGATGGACGCCAATGCAATCTCCAATTAGTTTTATAACCTCGTTGGTCGACAACGCCTCATCATCTGAAAGATTATAGACCCCACCAGGGATATCAGATTCGCTCAAAATTTTATTAACAATGAAAAGCAAGTTTTTAACCGACAGAAATGATCTCCTATTTTCAAAAGCTGCTAAAGGATAAGGCCACTTACTTCGAACAAATCTAAACAAAAGGTTCAAATTACCCTTATTTCCGGGCCCATGTATCATGCATGGCCGAAAAATAAATACCCTTTTGCCTTCAGGCAACTTCTGAGAAAGTATTATCTCTTCTGCCTTCAATTTCGATTGCCCATATACTGTTTTAGGATTGGGCAAAACATCCTCGACCAATTCGCCACTCACGTTATCAGCAATTGCTTTCACACTACTGAAATACACAAAGTCACGACCGGGACCTTTTATAAACATATCAAAAACCTGTCTCGTCAGTTCGGTATTAACATAGAAATATTCACGAGAATTGGCAACTTTCTCTATAGCATGCGCTTTCCCCGCTAAATGTAGTATCGCATCATAGCTCGGAGGAATCTCCGCCTTCCATTTGTTATTTCTAAAATCGATTGTGTTTATATAATAATCTCTTTCTTTCAAATAGGAAACAAGATTAGCTCCTACAAATCCTGATGCACCGGACACTAAAACGTTCATCAATTACCAGTTAATATTTCAAAATATTTATTTGTCACTACCTCTTTACTATATTTTCCTTCAACATAACGTCTGCCATTTTCAGCTTGCTTTAGGGTTTCTTCTTTATTTAGCATAGCATTTTTAATCTTTTTAACGTAATCTTCGGTATCACCCAAATTTACTCTCATACCGCAAGCGGCCTCTAGAATAATCCTACTAATAGCGGATTCCCTACTTGTCGCAGCGACAATAATTCTCCCTGAAGCCATTATAGCAAATATTTTTGATGGAAGGCCATTCAAATCGGATGCCTCAGTCATAGTAATAGTATGTATATCTGCGCTCGCATTTACAAAAGCAATCATCTCGCGGGGCTGATAGTCGATTAGTAAAATATTATCTAACGCTCTCATTGCAATCTGCTCTCTAATCCAAGCTTTTTTTCTACCATCGCCCACTATCATAAATCGAATTTTCTCCTCCCGCAATTTTTCCGCAGCACTCAAAATTATCTCCCAATCTTGATAGGCTCCGACATTCCCGACATATCCGACAACAAAATAACCATCAAGTCCAAACTGCCTTGAAAACAGGTTGGTTCGTTCTTCAGGCCTATATAAGTCTGTATCAATAAAATTCGGAATGACAACCAATTTATTCCTATTTTTAATCCTATCTTCGATTATGCTACTGAAGAGTGGATCAATCGTTACTATTTTAAAACAGTGATTATAAATAAATCTTTCTAAATATTTTAAGAATTTGATAAGAAAAGGGTTCCCTAATGTTCCCTCATTTACAGCAAGATCAGGATATATCTCTTGGACATTATACACTGCCTTAGCACCTTTCAACTTAGCCAATGCTATCGCAACTAAGCCCATGGTTAGCGGTGGAGATGGAGCTAATACGATATCATACTTTGGAATTCGGAGGCCAACCCACAGGGTCAATAAGTGAAATTTGACGAACTGCACTAATCGCCCAACCGTACTTTGGGGTTTAGATTGGGAAATGTGCAAAACAGGAATTCCCTTATAAATACTCTCATAGAAAAGACCAAAGAGCTTCTTACGCATATTAGCCCTAATATGCCTTCCTGGCGGATTATAGTGCGGTGTAGACGTAATAACACTGACTCTGCATCCCTTTCGCTGTAGTGTATCCGCTATATCGCCATAAAGGTATGCGGTCGACACCCCGTCTGGGGGAAACACGATGCTATGAATTAAAACGTGCACTCTATCTTCTACTTTTCGTGCCATACAACTCTCTTCACATAATCTATATAAGAAATAATAATTCTAACAACTTTATCTGATACATTCGGCATGGTATAGTCGTAGACTTCTCTATACGTCCTATCTTTGAATCTAGCCTGCTCAGTCAACTGCTGCAATCCTTGCATAATTCTTAAAGAATTTAATCCTGTAAACATAACAGACGCTTCTTCCATTGCCTCCGGGCGTTCATGCGCTTCTCGAATGTTAAGCGCCGGAAAATTCAGTATCGAAGATTCTTCCGAAATGGTGCCACTATCAGACAAAGTAGCATATGCTTTCATCTGGAGAGCATTATAGTCACTAAATCCAAGTGGCTTCAAGAACTGGATTTCGGCCCTTGTTTTTGCCCCGGTTGAAGCCAATACGCTTCGAGTACGTGGGTGAGTAGACACAATAACTGGATAATTATAGGTCTCTGCGATCGTATTCAAAGATTGAATCAACCCCTTAAAATTCTTTTCATTATTGACATTTTCCTCTCGATGTGCAGAAACAACAAAAAATTCCTTTTCTCGAAGACCTAAATTTGTCAGTACTTTCGATTCTGATATTTTCGGCAAATAATAGTGTAAAACCTCATACATGGGACTACCGGTTTTTACTATCCTGTCAGGTGGCAGTCCTTCTCTTAGCAAATAGTCTCGAGCTATAGAACTGTAAGTAAGATTAATATCTGAAATATGGTCAACAATTTTCCGATTGGTTTCCTCGGGCACGCGTTGATCAAAGCATCTATTTCCTGCTTCCATGTGAAAAATTGGGATGTGCCTCTTCTTTGCAGGAATCGCACATAGGCAACTATTGGTATCACCAAGAATTAAAATTGCATCTGGGTTAATTTTCTCTAACAAAGGATCCATTTTGATTAAAATCAAACCAACCGTTTCCGTTGCATTTTTACCTGCAGCCTCAAGAAAATAATCCGGCTTCCGAATGCCAAGATCCTCAAAAAATATTTCGTTGAGCTCATAGTCATAATTTTGGCCTGTATGAACTAAAACATGATCAATAGCCTTAGATTCGTCCAACTTAGTCATAACTCTCGACAAACGAATAATTTCCGGACGGGTACCCACCACTGTGACTACTTTAATTTTCTCCATGAACTTGTTATTATTACATATTAGATGATTTGACCGGCATATCGAATAAGGCTGTTGCTCTCTCGATAAAACTCATAGTCAATCTAGAAAAGCCATTCATACATTTTCAAAGTAAGTATCTGGATCATTAGGATCATACGGCTCACTAATCCAAAAATTCGTATAGACCACTTCTTCGCCAATATTTTCAATATTATGTGTATACCACACTGGCATATCAACATATGCGGGCTTCTTGCCGTCCAATTCAAAGCTAATTATCTCATCTGTACCAATCTTTCTTAAAGAAATTTTAGCCTTCCCTCTGATAACTGCAAAGCGCTCAATTTTTCGAGTGTGGTAATGATTTCCTCTGGTAATTCGTGGGAGGGTAGTTGAAAATGACACTTGTCCCCCAATGCCCATTCTAATAATTTCGACGAACGATCCTCGATTATCATTATGTTGTGTAAACTCTACAGGAAAATGGCTTTTAGGATCAATATAACTACGATAAGTATTGAATAAATTGCGATCAAAAGACGTGTCTAATATTGGAATTTGACCATTATCAAAATATTGCACTTTATATCGCTCAAGTCTTTCTAGTACTTCAGAAACCTTTATTTCAATAGTATGAGGCACTCTAAATATTGGCTCTTTTACAGCAGACTTTATTTTAGATAAAATCTCAGCAACAAGTTCTCCAACATAAATCAGTTTCACGGTCGCATCTGCGTGAATTTGGGGTTCCCCCCCATGAGTCAACTTGTAACAAAAAGTCGCTATAAAGGAATTATAGTCCGGCACTCCAAAGGGGCCAAATACATTCGGAATAACAAGACCCGTTACGTTGCCACCTGATTTTTCCGCCCATTTAATTAGATGCTCCCTGCCTTCTTTTTTCGACCGGCCATAGCTATTATCTCGCTCCTCTTGCGAAGAAGACGAGAAAACAATATGCGCTCTACTTTTCGTTCTATTAAGCGAAGCTATAAGATTATCAACCAATTGCATATTCGTTTTATATATAAAAGCCTCACTGTTATGGCGATTCATAGCCGCCAAATGGACGATCGTATCACACTGGCAAACGAATTTATCCAGGTCTGACTCTGACTCAAAGAACTCCTTACGAAATTCGATACGTTCATATTGATTGGGGTATAACGCAAGTGTATTATACAAATGGGTACCAATAAAGCCACTTTGCCCAGTAATTCCAATTTTATGCATTATATTAAATTGTAATGATATGATTCCTATAACGGGAAACAGACATTTACCAATAATATTGTTAGACGAATATCAAGAATCGTATTCCCATTTGACATAATAACTATCGTAAAACATACAAAGTCGAAACGAGTCAGCCGAGATTTAGGCGATGTCACCAATCCTTGGCCAATAATTGCTATCAAAGCGAAAATCGTCCAATTTGGACTCCTCGAGCGTCTTATCGGAAAATACGATCATCTTTGAATTGCTCTCTAGTGCACAAAAACCGGTAACATAGCCTCCCGGAACGTGCAATATTTGATGTACTCTTTCTGACAATCGGTATGCGGTAGGCACTATTTGCTTCGAAGGAACCTCCCAAATGTCGGGCTTAACTATAGCGAGCTGAAAAGCTCCCAACAAAACAGAAAACCATTTCTGTTCATATTGATGCCCCTGCCAAGCGCGAAACACGCTTCTATTGCAATGTTCGACGATATAAAATCGTTTTATTTTCGCCATATCAAAATCATTAAAAAAAGAGAGGGCTCCTCTTTCATCAATATGTTGCCCCCCGACGATCAATGATGGACTGTTATTTTGCATTGTTATCTCACATAAATCGGCCCAGAAAAAATATTATGTAATTCCAGTATGCTCCTAATTCGGATAGACCATCGCTCCCTCCTCACCAAAAACCTCCTTGCGAATGAGAGGCAATTTCGATAAAAGTTTAATCATACCCTCCACATTCTGCCTCGCGGCATTGTGGGAATGATAATCCTCCACTTGAGAAATATGAACGTTCCCTTGAGCAAAATACTGCTTGTAATTTAAGTCACGATTATCTGCTGGAATTCTAAAAAAGTCGCCCATATTCTCAGCTTTAATCATTTCTTCACGGGTGCAGAGGGTTTCATAAAGCTTTTCTCCGTGTCTTGTACCGATAATTTTTATATCATTATCAGCGTGGCAAATAGATTTCATCGCCTCAGCCAAGTCACCAATTGTCCCGGCGGGCGCCTTATTAACAAATAAATCTCCAGGATTACCATTCTCAAAAGCAAATAGCACTAATTCAACTGCTTCTTCCAAAGACATCAAAAAACGAGTCATCTTAGGATCGGTGACCGTAATTGGCTTCCCAGCTTTAATTTGCTTTAGGAATAAAGGTATTACAGACCCTCGAGAAGCCATTACATTACCATATCTAGTAAGGCAAATCGTCGTTCTCTTTTCATTTCTAGAGGCAGCTATAGCAACCTTTTCCATAAGGGCTTTTGATATTCCCATGGCATTGATTGGATAAGCCGCTTTATCTGTACTCAAACAAATCATTTTCTTAACCCCATTCACGATAGCTGCATCAATAGCATTCTGAGTACCAAAGACATTCGTTTTAGCAGCCTCAATAGGAAAGAACTCACAAGATGGCACCTGCTTTAAAGCAGCAGCATGAAATACATAATCCACACCACGCATTGCTCGCTCTATACTACCATAATCTCTCACATCCCCAATATAAAACTTAAGTTTATCGTTCTTCAATTGTATCCGCATATCGTCCTGTTTTTTTTCGTCTCGAGAAAAAATGCGAATTTCCTTAAAATGCTCAGTATTCAAGAACCGGTGTAATACCGCATTACCGAATGATCCGGTACCTCCGGTGATAAGAAGTATTTTGTCTTTAAACATATGTTAAAATTATACTATTATTACTTAATTCCCATTTCGGACGCCTTCCAGAATATCCAAATACGCCTGGGCGCGGCTTTTAGCAGTACCAAACATAGAAAGGCGCTTCTTCCCTTTGTCAACCAATCCATCGAGTAAAGCAATGTTGTTTGCAACAGAATATATAATATCTCCAATATGCTCTGGATTCAGTGGATCAAAATACACGGCAGCATCACCGCAAATGCTATGAGCAAAAGGCAAGTCAGACGTAAGAATTGGCACCCTCATTTTCATCGCCTCAAGATAAGAAACGGTAAAACATTCTAGAAGTGTCGGCATAAACAAGGCATCAGATCGACCATATAAACAGGGGCACTCATCAATTGAAACTTCTCCTAAGAAAACAAGATGTCGCTTGTGACGATCGGATAAATTTGAAAATCTGGTAAGATCAACCGTCAAAATAAACGTAAATTCAAACCTGGGGTATCTACTAGTCAAATAATCAATTACAGGCGGAATAATCGTTAAATTTTTATGAAGATGGAATGTACTAATTGTAATCAATTTGAATCCCTTTAAACTAGGCAGTACTGGCTCTTTCCATCTTGATTGCTGATCAAATACCTGATTATAAACATTGCTTACGGTAAACACTTTTGTACGAGGAACCTTTAAGCGATCACTTAGACGGTCTGCAACATCTTTGGTTTCCGTAATCCAATAATTGCAATCGCGCCTAAATGAGCGCATTTTAATTACCTCTTTTATCTTAAGTAAAAATCTTTCTTTACTTGAAATAATTCGGAAATATGGAGATTCTTTATACAAATGTTGAGCTAACGCAAAGCCGCAAACATGAAGAGATTGAGGCTTCCAATAAGACGGTCCGAACAGCGTGAAAACCACATCCGGTCCAAAACGTTTTTCAATTGCATTCAAAATGGCGAGTGTATGCCTATGCTTCCACATTTGGGAGGGCGAGGGACTAATAGTATAACTTACAAAATCGTCATTGAAATTTATCTCTCCAACTGACGCTGCTACACTAGGAGACATAAGAATACAAAAACGGTGCCCGCTCAACTGACTTATCTCATTCAGAAAGGAATGGGCAATCTGCAATCCCCCACCCGACTGGATAATAGAAAGATTAACAAGGATCCTCACCACTAGATATCTTTATATGCATCAAGACTTCACTCGCCCCCAACCACAATGTACAAAAAATAGGAATATCGTATTATAGGCTGTCCATTTGCCAATAACCACCTTTTTTAATAGGTATGTCCAAATAACTCAGCGCCGAAATAAATCCTTCAACGAAATTATTAATTGACAAATTATTCTCAGCATAGTTTATACATTTTTTTCGAAACTCCTCCCGATTATCAAGGATATGATGTACGATCCGGGTCAATTCATCGTCGTTTTCAAAATCAACCAAAAAGCCATTTTCTCCTGATGTTAAATATGCAATTTCTGGACCGTGAGCAGCTCTAGCCGAGTTTGACTCTGCTATAACGGGTACACCTAAACTCAAGCACTGATTGAGAGCTAGTCCTATACCACCAGGAGACATATAGAAATCAGACAAATACATATATGGCGACGTTTCATCTAAATCTGTAATTTTACCCAAAAAACGAATTCTATCCTTAAATTCTAAAGGAACGCGGTTTACTAATTTGTCCCTCTCTTTCCCTTCTCCAATAATAACGCCACCTATCGCAATCCCGCGTTTATTGAGCATAACTATCTTGTCGATGACAACTTCTACCTTTTTTACTGGAATAAGCTTTCCAATAAAGATTGCATAATGCTTCAGGGGCAAATGCAAAGCTTCCTTTAATCTGGAAGTATCCGGCAAACTTTTTTTAATAGCCAAAATGCGTTCGACGTCGATCGTATTCGGTGCCGTAAAAACTTTTTTGGCGTTACAGTATCGCTTTACAAACGACGCACCTTCACCACTATATGTTACGTAAGCATCAGCCATTTTCATTAACAATATCTGCGAAAAATCCCGAAATTTAGCCCCCTTTCTTTCGCTCTTCATGCTATGCCCATGTCCCCAAAAAATGATCTTCACACCTAATATTTTCAATAATATCAGAAAATAATTTGAAACAAAACGAGAAGTACCTTGCGCAATAATCACATTGGGAATACCCCATTTTATCAACGGTCTAAATATATTTTGGAAATATATCTTTCCATTAAAAAAAGAAAAGCTTTTCAAATTATCACATTTAAAAAATCGCTCTTCTTTAAAATTAAGTTGATCTGAGCTAGACTTTGGAGAGTGATCATAAAATACTAATAGCTCTCCATTCAATACATCATTCAGCATTTTAAAATTCGCCACCCTATAATGTCGCATCACCTCTTGGTAGATAAATACAGAATACTTAGACTTTATCATTTGAAAAAAGAAATTATTAGCTTACTACAATTTATTATGACACTGTCTTCGTAGCGATCAAAATTACTTTTATTACCAATCTCATCTAGCAATACTGGAACTTTTTTGTTGTAATAGTACTTATCGACATCATATCCCCCCCACCAGACGATTCCCGAAACTCTTTTGCCATCAACATCTGCAGAAATAATTCTATTTACATGCTCAGTAAATTCACTAAAAGGGATTTGTGCATAACCTAGGCGCTTGTTACCTGGGTGATAGCGCCCCCATACATATGGTAAAACCGGTTTATTGTACTTACTGGCTATAGTAAGTATTTGTCTCATATTATCAATTACGTAAGTGCTATCATCTCCCTTAAACCAAGTATTAAAGCTATATGCTTGATAAAGACTTGGAAAGAAAACATCGCACGCCGATAGCAATCTCTCCGGATTTTCGACACTACCGATTCTAGTTTGCATCTGAGCACTAAGATTAACGGTAAAAGGCAATCCATAAAAACCCCATAATACGTTAGGTCGTAATGTTTTAGCATATTTAATCACAGATAAATATTCATCCGCAGCTTTTTGATACTGAAGATCATTAATCCTCCCGGTACTGAGAATCGACCATGTGTTCCCCTCCCAATCTAGAGCCCCTATTCCCGCGGCCATACTATCCGGAAATGCTTTCTTAATTGCCCTTGATAGTTGCCCATTCGCCAAATCATCATAATTGTGAATTCCTATCGTGGGAAGATTATGTATCCCTTCATCTGCCATAAAATCACGGATCTTTTCATCCGCTTGATTCATTGAGTAGTACAAAAACGGCCTACTATCCGATAAACTTTCCTTAACACCTTGCCCGATGGCTCTAGATGCTATAAAAACCGAGCACCCTAACATCCATGCAAAGCTGATTGCTTTTATCTTCATAATATCGAACTTTAGTATTAGAATGGTTTCGGTAAAGCCTCCGTTTGAATGGTAACATCACTATGTATGACTATATAATTCGCTCGCAAATACTGCCCCAAAAGGAAAAAAGTAAAAAAGATAGAACTACCCGGGGCATACGGATAAGTATATTCAAAGAAACTTACCACGAAAATAATGACCATTGGTAATAGGCCGATCTCCGAATATTCAAATTTGTTTAAACGAATTCCTTTAAATAATGTACCGATGTATTTGATGTAGATAAGAAATAATACAAAGGAAATTAAGATTCCATAATTCACAAGATTATACAACACATAATTATGTATAGTATAATCCGTAAATTTAGCCCCCCCCAAAAGGCCAAAAATAAAATTGGTTTTCAAAAATGAAAATGCCATTAAGTAAACATCATATCGATGCGCTGAGAAAGAATTAATGCTATCGACATCATAGTTTAGAAAAAAGGATTCATAAATGAATTGACCAATGAATAAAACCAGAAAAAAGCCAATTAGAAAAGCAACTATTTTATACCTTCTACTTCTGATAAAACAGAATACTAGAAGTAGTATAGAGAAAAATGTGCCCACCATTACCGAGCGACCTCTTAATACCAATAAAGATGCCAATAGCAACCCTGAAAAAATAAAGTATCCATATCTTTTGAAAGCGCTGCTCTTAATACCCAAATAAAGCGCCAAAATAAATGCCGCACCGAAAGACGGAGCTATCTGATTTTTAGGCACAGGCAGATATATTTCGCGTATATTAAATCCTGAGGAGAAAACAAAAACAATACTTAAGGCTGCTACAGTATAAGCAATTATATATATATTGATAAGCTTAATAAATCTTCTCTTGGATAAATTTATATCGAGACCAATAATTAATAGGATCAAAGCTATCCATAAATCTCTGGCTGGCTGCCATTCTGGATCCAAGCCCAAAAAATATAAAAGAATTAATATAAAAGAAAAGATTACAAGTCCCCAAAAATGGGCTTTAAATACTGGAATTTTCGTATGTCGTAAAATGTTCCCTTTATAGCTACTTAAGAAGGAAACTGTAACTAAACCAATGATTAGGTAACGCAATTCATCATAAATCTCTCCACTTATCCCCCAAGCAGAAGTTTGAAATGCACATACAAAAATCAATACGATAAGAAAAAAAAACGATATAGTATTCCTTTTCATAAAAATAGTCCAATAACTATTTAGACCTCATTTACGCCGAATAATCACTACGGTTGAACTTTTCGCGAAAATCGCGTTCTGTATAAATACGCCAATTCCTTGTAAGAGGTAAGCCCAATGTATCTAGAGGTAACCCAATATGTACCGCCTCCTAATATAAAGCCATAAAATAGACGCAGCAAATTACTAAGTCCAGTAATCTGACTATCCAAAAAATAGATTCCCAAGCCGATTACAAGACTTAATAGAATGGAAGGAAGAATATCTCCGATCTGCTCTATGGCTGAATATTCAATTAATCTCGTTGAGATAAAGCTATTAATGCAATAAATCATTACTGCACTGATCGCTTGTACCGCTAATAGGATACTAATCCCAAACGGAATTGACAAAACTATACCAATAAAAAAAATAGATTTCTCTAGAATATTCAACCTAAGATATAGAGCGCTTTTCCCCTTCACATTAATTAATTGCGTATTATATGTACTCAGAGGAAGAAATACAGCGACAATACACAACCACCGGAAGTACGGAACGGCTGGCAACCACTTCTTAGTAAAAACAAATTGAATAAGGGGATCCGCCAGCACACCCATCAATGTGAAAAGCGGGAATAAGAAAAATGTAACTTGACGCAATCCAATGCGAAAGGATTTTTTTAAATTATTATTATCATTTTGCAAAGTAGAGAAGATTGGAAAGACGGCATTCTTTAACGCGATCATAACTGTATCACCCGGCGTCATTGTAAATTTGCTAGCGGTCTGATAGTAACCTACCGTACTTAATGGGAAACACCTTCCTAAAATAACCGGATAGATGTTCATGTACGTAAAATGAATAATATTTGATAGCGCGATTTTACTTCCAAATGAAAATAGCTCGCGAACACTCTGCAAATTGAACTCAAACTTAGGTTTCCACTTGGAATAAATCCATATCTGCACTGCATAAGAAAAATTTGTTATGAGTTGCATTGCAACTAGACTCCAAACGCCGAATCCTAAGAACGCCATCGCAACACTTATTATTCCTCCTATAATTGTAGAGGGAATATTTATATACATCAATGTCTTGAATCTAACGTTCCGTTGTAACTTTGCCGTTTGAACGTAAGAAAAGGAATTAATAACAAAAACCAAAGAAAGTACTCTAGTTAAGGGAACCAATATCGGCTGATGGTAAAACTTGGAAATAAGGGGAGAGAGGAGAAATAAAAGGCAGTATAGTAAAATGCTGATAAACAAGTTGATAAAAAAAACTGATGAGTAATCTTGCTCATTAACATTCAATTTCTGAATCAATGCTGTATTGAACCCGGCGTTAGAAAGAACTTGACTGAGGGCGATAAATATCGCAAGCATCCCAACAAGACCAAAGTCATCAGGTGTTAATAATCGTGCTAAGATAATGTTTACGATAATAAATATTCCTTGAGCCCCAAACTTCTGCATTACAGACCAAAAGACTCCAGATACGGCCTGATCTCTAAGTGAATTCAAATTCTGATTGCTAAGATGTTAATAAAACTAGTTATAAATCTGTACGCTCAATACACACTATCAATAAAAGTGCTCTTTTTTTATTCCAATGGACACTAGCGCTTGCTCCCAAAAAAATATTTATCTTCCAGTCGGCTCAAATTCAAATTTAAATCTACCCCACGAAAGGGATTAGTATTTTATATCCAAACTACTGCTATTACAAAATAGAAGGTCAGATAAATCTGCCCTTTAACGGCGTATAATTTTAAGGATACTCCTATTCGTTCTATCCCTTATTGTCTCCGGTCTAACCGCAGCATAGAATAGGTAAAAAGGCATAATTGGCGCGGATACAAACTTGCCTGTAAACTTAGACAATTATTTCCACCAACTAGTAGTTGGCTACAACGAAGTCAACCTGCCAGTTACAGACATCGAGTATCTATAATAAAATGAGTAGCGTGGTGGCCACCTCGTTCGCTTTCCCTGGGCATCGTCATAAAATCTCCATAATACTGCGTCAGAACGCTTTCAAAGTTATTGGGAACATCAAAAAAACTTCCTTCAAAAGAAATCTTCTGCAGCGGAAATATTTCAGACGGCTCATAGATTCTCAACCAAACTATTTCAAAACCCAAACCAAGGAAATAGTCGTCCTTTAGCGACAAATTCTTCTCAATTCTTTGTTGCAGAATAGAATACCACAAAGTCAATATAGGTTTTACATTGACAATCTTCTTGGCATATGATGCAATCTTCCGCAAAAAACTTTTCGCGCCTTTATCATTGGAATCATATGCATTATAAAAACTGGATAAGTACCTATATCCATTT
>Ga0164242_10005484_pt1 | contig 14127 bp, 12 predicted proteins | sample OricomgcompostMG_FD_108783 | JGI IMG/M metagenome (GOLD analysis project Ga0164242, IMG submission 108783) | Miracle-Growth compost microbial communities from Emeryville, California, USA - Original compost - Miracle growth compost (MG) ... | reverse complement strand
GGCCAGCGGCGGCGCCGTCCGCAGGGCCTTGTCGCTCTTCAGCAGGGTGACCGCGTCGTCGTAGCCGGCCACGACCCAGAAGCCGTACACGGTGCGGTGCACGGGCTCTTCGGCGAGCAGTCGCTGGTAGAGGGATGTCGGGTCGTAGTCGCCGGAGGCGGTGTAGAACTCGGCGACCTCGTCGGCGAGTGACATGGTGCCGGCCTGGATGGTCATCGTTCTGTGATCTCTCTCTGGTGGGTGGTGGGTGAAGGGTCAGGCCCGGCCGCGCAGCATTCGCGCCAGCTGCTTGAGCGCGGTCGGGGAGGAGTCGCCGTCGGGGCGGCTGAAGTGGTCGATGAGCTCCGGGTCGGCGCCGTGTGCGATCAGGGTGCGCAGGGAGACGTGGTCGCCGGCGCTGTTGACCGACTCGCCGCAGACCAGCCGGTCTCCGTCGAAGCGGAGCACCGAGAACCTGCCCGAGGCGGGGTCCCCGTGGAGCACCTCGCGGTCGTCCATGCCGCCGATGCCGGCCATCTGCAGCTTCATGCCGCCCTGGTCGCTCCAGAACCACGGCACGGCGACGTACGGCTCCCGGCGTCCGGTCAGTCGCTTGGCCACGGTGCGGGCCTGATCGGTGGCGTTCTGCACCGACTCCAGTCGGATCCGGCGCCCGCCGAAGGCGTACGGGAAGGAGCAGCAGTCACCGATCGCCGAGATGGCCGGATCCGAGGTCTCGAGGTACTCGTTGACCAGGATGCCGTTGTCGACGTCGAGCCCGGCCTTCTCCGCGAGCTCCGTCCGCGGGGTGATGCCGAGCCCCAGCACCACCAGGTCGGTAGTCAGCGTCTCGCCCGAGTCGAGCGTGACCGAGGAGACTCGTCCGCGGGTGGCGCCGATGCTGGTCACGCCCACCCCGAGATGGAAGTGGATGCCCACCGCGCGATGGGAGTCGAGCGCGTACCGGGACAGCGTCCGCCCCACGGCGCGGGACATCACCCGGTCCCGCAGCTCCACGACGTGGACGTCGACCCCGTGCTTGCGGGCAGCGCAGGCGACCTCGAGGCCGATGAAGCCGCCGCCGATCACCAGCACGCGGGTGGCGCTGCGCATCTCCCTGGTGAGGCGGTCGGCGTCGGCGCGGGTGCGCAGCTCGTGCATGCCGAGCAGGCCCTCGGTGACGAAGGGCGCCCGAATCGGCGCGGCCCCCGTGGCCAGCACCAGCGCGTCGTACCCGATCACTCGGCCGGTGGCGGTGGTCACCGTGCGGTCCGCTCGCGAGATCTCGACCGCGCCGTCCTCGGCGAGGTAGTCGATGCCCTCCCGCTCGTAGTACGCCGCGCCGCGGAACGGTAGCTCGTCGGCAGCCAGATCGCCGTTGAGATAGGCCTTCGACAGCGGCGGCCGCTGGTAGGGGAGACCGGCATGCTCGTCAAGCAGCGTGATCTGTCCGTCGTATCCCTCGCTGCGGAGCTCGGAGGCGACGGTGAAACCGGCATGGCCGGCGCCGACGACGACCACCGAGCGGGGGCCGGTGGGCGCGCTCATCGCTGGTGCTCCGGAAGCTCGACGTCGATGTGGTCGATGTCGTCGTTCATGACGAGTTGGCACGAGAGTCGGCTGCGCTCGGTGCGCTCGCACGCGGTGATCTCGAGCATGTCGTCCTCGTCCTCGCTCATCGGCGGGAGCTGGTCGGCGTATTGCTCGGGGACGTACACGTGGCAGGTCGCGCACTGCCGCTGGCCTCCGCAGTCGGCCAGGATCCCGTCCACACCGCCCTTGACGGCGGCCTGCATGATGCTGACGCCCGGGGGGACGTCGAGCGTGACAGCGCTCCCGGTGGGCGAGTGGTAGGTGACCTTGGTCATGACACGACGGCGAGCAGACCGGCCAGCTCCTCGGGCGTGACGGTGGAGCGCTTGCGCTCACCGAGACCACGGACGAGGGTCACCAGCTCGCTGAGGGCGGCACCCTGAGGCACCGACAAGCCGGCGTCGGTGAGCGCGCGGGTGACCTCGTTGGGGCCGGAGTACTTGCCGAGCATGAAGCGGCGGGCGTTGCCGACGTCCGCGGGGTTGAACGGCACCACCCGAGCCGAGCCGTAGAAGTTGTCCTTGCGGGCCTCGGCGTCGCCGGAGCCGGTCGCGACCCGGTAGTTGAAGGCGCGCGGACCCACGATCGGCTTGTTGGCAGCCAGCGGGAGGCCGGTCATCCGCTCGTGGGTGCGGGCCAGGTCCATCAGCTCGGTCAAGACGACACCGGTGTCGACGCCGTAGAGCTTCTCCAGCGCGACGGCGACCTCGTCGAGCGAGGCGATGCCGCAGCGCTCGGGGTCCATCCCGTTGACCACGCACTCGACGTAGTCGGCGCCGGCCTCGACGCAGGCGACGGTGTTCGCCAGACCCATGCCGGTGTCGTTGTGGCAGTGCGCCTCGATCGGCAGGTCGCTGACCGACCGGATGTGGCCGATGATCTCGCGCATCGCCTCCGGGCTGGCCACGCCGAGGGAGTCGGGGCAGTAGATCCGGTCGGCGCCGGCCTCGCTCACCCTGCCGGCGAACTCCTGGATGAAGTCGGGCGTGGTCTGGGTGAAGCCGTAGAGGCCGATGGAGATCGGCACTCCGGCGTCCTTGGACTGTTTGATGATGTCGATGGAGGTGTCGATCATCCGGTCCTTCGTCCAGCCGGACTCCTCCAGCGCCATCGCCGATCCCCGGCCGTTGAAGCAGGTGAACGCCGCACCGGCCTTCTTCGCCTTCTCGATGGTCCGGGTGGCCTCTTCGGGGAAGAAGGTCTTGCCGTAGTAGCCGACGCCGAGCGGAATGCCGGCGTCGGCGGTACGGCGCACCAGCTCCTCGGCGTCCTCGTCCGAACCCCACACGATCGCCTCGGCCACCCCGGCCTGAGCCAGCCGCTTGAAGAAGTAGACCTTCTCCGGCATGGAGAACTCGACCTCCATGTGACCGATCTGGCGCAGCGTGATCTCACGCAGCTTCACGGTGATCGGCTTGCCGTCACGCGTCATCGGCTTGTTGTACGGGCTGAGTGGCTCCTGCGCCTTCATGCGGCCTCCATCGGCTGGTTCGTCGACGATCTCGTCGACACGTCTGACCGGATGCGAGCGGCCTTCCCGTCGCCCATTGCCTTCCGCATTACGAAAAGCTACATCCGTATCTCAGAATAGTTGACCCTCCTGGCCGTGGCAAGAGCACCGCCGGCAGTCCGTCGTTCTCGGTGTCCTCGCGGTGGTCAGAACCAGGTGTTCTTGTCCACCACGTTGACCAGCTCCCGGCCGGCCAGGAAACGCTGCGCGTTCTCCCGCAGCACCGCGAACCGCCGGTCGTCGGCATGGGGGCCCACCGCTGCCACGTGCGGCGTCACGATCGCCCGCGGCTCCGACCACAGCGCATGGTCGGCGGGCAGGGGCTCCTCGGGTACGACGTCGATGGCGGCGCCGCGGATCACCCCGCCGCGCAGTGCCGCGGCGAGTGCGTCGATGTCCACGACGGCGCCGCGACCGATGTTGATCAGCAGCGCCGAGGGCTTCATCAGCCTCAGCCGGCGTTCGTCCATGAGCCGGTAGGTCTCCGGGGTGTGCGGGACGGTCAGGACGACGGCGTCGGCCTCGGCCAGGTAGCGGTCGAGGTCCTCGGGCCGCCCCATCTCGTCGACCACGTCAGGCTGGTCCTCGCGTCGGGCGTCGGTGCCGACGATCCGGCAGCCGAGCGGCCGCAGGAGCCCGGCGATGTACTCGCCGACGGCCCCGAGGCCGACGACGAGCACCGTGGACTCCTGGAGATGGAGGATGGTCTCTGGCCGCTTGTCCGGTGCCCACGCCGCCTCCCGCTGCCGGTCCAGGTAGTAGGGCAGGTTGCGGGCCAGCGCGAGCAGGAGGGCGACCGCGTGGGTGGAGACGTGGTCGGTGTAGGTGCCGCGCAGATTGGTCACCACCACGGGATGGGCCGCGAGCTCGGCGAAGAAGTAGCCGGCCGGGGGCGCCGCCATCGGCGCCTGGAGCCACTCCAGACCGGTGGCGGCGGCCAGCAGGGCTGGGGTCATCGTGCCGTACGCCGCCGGGCAGCCCGCAGCGAGCACGCGGGTCGCCTCGGCTTCGTCCGCGGCCACGATCACGTTGATGTCGGGGACCTCCTTGGCGAGGCGCGCGGCCCAGCGTCGGGCCACGTCGTCCTGCGGCGGAAGCACAAGCAGGTCAGCACTCATCTGTCGTTCCTCATCGGTTGTCGGAGTGGGTGGGCACCACCGGCCGGGGCGCCAGCCAGGCGGCCAGGCCGCCGCCCATGAAGGCCCGCAGCTCGTCATCGGTCAGCACGCCGAGGTCGGCGGCGAAGGTGGTGATGTCGCGATAGGGGTGAGGTACCCGGGTCAGGTCACTCGCCCAGAAGACCCGGTCCCGTCCGAGCACGTCGAACAGCCGGCGCAGCCGCGGCGCCAGGCTGCGGTAGGGGTAGGGATCGCTGACGTAGCCGGGCAGCGCCGTCGCCTTGACCACCACGTTGGGGACGTCGGCGAAGACGTCCAGGTCGCGGATCGGGGCGTCGATCTCCTCGTCCCGCATCGTGAGGGTCAGCCCCAGGGTGTCCACCGCGAGCCTCAGCGCCGGCTCGGCGAGGGCGATACGACGCAGCTCGGCGTTGCGGCCCGGGGCGTAGACCATCGCCGCCTGGTCGTGCTCGACCAGCGCCGACCAGAGCCAGTCGGTGGTCCCGTCGACGAGCCAGGCCTGCATCTCGGGGCGATGGAACGTCAGCCGTACGCCGGCGACCGCCGGGTGCTGTGCCAGCTCGGCGAGCAAGGGGGCGCCGGCGGCCTCGTCGGGTGGGATCCGCGCCATCACCGTGAAGCGGTCGGGGTGACGCTCGGCGGCCTCGAGCACCACGTCGTTGTCGTCACCGGCCCACGACGGCTGCACGAGTACGGCGCGGCCGACCCCGGCTCGGTCCATCATCCCGAGCAGTTCGTCGGCGCCCAGCGCCGGGAAGCGGTGCGCACGGGTGAACCACTCCGGCTGCCAGGGGCGGTCGGGGGTCTCGTCCGCCCAGATGTGTGCCTGGGCGTCGAAGACGTCCGCAGGCGCGATGTCGAAGGACCCGGAAGACATGGCCTCAGCTGACCCGGCCGGGCAGGTGGGCGGACAGCCGGTCGAGCACGACCTTGGTGAAGGAGGAGGTGGTTGCGGTACCGCCGAGGTCGGGAGTGCGCTCCTGGCCGAGCGCCTCCTGGGTCGCAGCGTCGATCGCCGCCGCGGCGGCGGCGAACGCGGTGCCTTCGGCGCGGCCGTCGAGCCAGCGCAGCAGCATGGTGACCGAGGAGATCAGGCTGCACGGATTGGCCAGGTCGCGGCCGGCGATGTCGGGGGCCGAGCCGTGCGCGGCCTGCGCCATCGCGTAGTCGGTGCCGGCGTTCAGGGATCCAGCCATGCCGAGGCTGCCGGTCAGCTGCACGGTGAGGTCGGAGAGGATGTCTCCGAACAGGTTCTCGGTGACGATGACGTCGAAGGACGCCGGCCGTCGCACCAGCAGTGCTGCCATCGCGTCGACATGGTGGTCGTTCACCGCGACGCGGGGGAACTCCGGCGCGATCCGGTCGGCCGCCTCGAGATACATGCCGGTGGTCTCGGGCAGGACATTCGCCTTGTGGACGACCGTCAGGACACCGCGTCGGGCGGCGGCGAGCTCGAACGCGTAGCGCACCACCCGTTCGACCCCAGTGCGGGTGAAGACGCCCATGCTCAGGGCGACGTCCCGGGTGGGCCGGAACTCGCCGTACCCCCGGAACATGTTGCGGTCGGAGTAGAAGCCCTCGGTGTTCTCGCGTACCACGACCATGTCGGCGTCGGTGGCGACCGCCTCGATGCTGGGGATGCTCTTGGCCGGTCGGACGTTGGCGAACAGGTCGAAGTGCTTGCGGATCTCGCCGCTGGGGTTCTGTCGCCGACCGTCGCCGTGGCGGGGGTAGGTGGCGTGGTCGACCGGGCCGAGCACCACCGCCTCGCAGCTCTCCAGTGCGGCGATCGAGTCGGGCGGCAGTGCCAGGCCGGTGTCATCGATGGCCCGCTGACCGGCGGGTACGTCGATCCACTCGACCAGCTCGTCGGCCCCGAGCAGGTTCAGCGCCCGGCGGGCGACGGCCACGGCGCTGCGGACGATCTCCGGCCCGATGCCGTCGCACTCGGCGACGGCGACGCGATGGCTGGTGTCTCGGCGGTCCGACATGAGTCTCCTCGGCAGAATTTCCGGTCAACGGAATGAATTATCCGCAATACAGACTAGTCGCGGGGCAGAGGGGCGGCAATAGTCAGGGCTGGCCGTGTATGAGGAATAGACTTTCCGAATCGTGGACTTTACACTCGGTTCGTCGACGCCGCTCCGCGCGTCTGCTCCCCGGGTGGACCGGCGCACAGACCGGTAGGAAAGGAGAAGCCGTGACGGCCTCCGTTGCAGGCACCGACCCCTCGGACGCGGTGGCCGCCGCCTCGGTGGAAGGGGTGCGCTCGGCGAAGCAGACGGTGCAGTCGGTGGAGCGGGCGTTCACGCTGCTCGAGGCCATGGCCGACGCCGACGGCGTGATGGGGGTCTCGTCGCTGGCCGCCGAGACCGGACTCCCGCTGCCCACCATCCACCGGCTCATCCGCACGCTGGTCGAGCTCGGCTACCTGCACCAGGACCCGAGCCGTCGCTACGTGCTCGGACCGCGGCTGATCCGGCTGGGGGAGAAGTCCTCGCGGATGCTGACGTTCTTCGCCCGCCCGCACCTGCTCCGTCTGGCCAGCGACCTGGGGGAGACGGCCAACCTCGCGATGCTGGACAACGACCAGATCGTGTACGTCGCACAGGCACCCTCGAAGCATGCGATGCGCATGTTCACCGAGGTCGGCAAGCGCGTCTCGCCGCACTGCACCGCCGTCGGAAAGGCGATCTTCGCCACCATGGCCGACGACGACATGCGCGCGGTGCTGCGCCGCACCGGCATGGCGAGGATGACCGACAACACCGTCACCGACCCGGACGAGTTCGCCCGGCGGGTGGCGACGGCCCGAGAGCAGGGCTTCGCCTTCGACGAGGGCGAGCAGGAACTCGGTGTGCGCTGCGTCGCGGTCGCCCTCACCGACGCTCCAGCTCGCCTCGCGGTCTCGGTCTCGGGGCCGGCGAGCAGGATGACGGGGGAGTTCGTCGACCGGGCCGTGCCGATGCTGACAGCGGTCGCCAGGGCGCTCGAGGCGGACCTGCGCTGACCACCTACCGGTCCGCCTTGAGCAGCCCTACCCGGCTACGGCATCCGCGCGTAGGCGGGCAGGGTGAGGAAGTCGACGTACTCGTCGGCGACGGCGGTCTCGAGGAACGTCGAGCAGGCCTCCTCCCAGCTCCCAGCGGCATACCGCTCCTCGCCGATCTGAGCCCGGATCGCGGCCAGCTCCTCGGCGACGAGTCGGTCCACCAGGTCGCGGGTGACGCGACGCCCGTCGTTCAGGGTCACGTCGTTGTGCAGCCACTGCCACAGCTGGCTGCGGGAGATCTCGGCCGTCGCCGCGTCCTCCATCAGGCCGGCGATGCCCACGGCGCCCAGGCCGCGCAGCCAGGACTCGAGGTACTGGATGCCGACGCTGATGTTGTTGCGCAGCCCGGCCTCGGTGATCTCGCCGGGCGTGCGGTTGACGGCCAGTAGGTCCTCCGCCGTGACGTGCACGTCTTCGCGCAGCCGGTCGAGCTGGTTCGGCCGCTCGCCCAGGACATGGTCGAAGACCTGGCGGCAGGCCGCCACCATGCCCGGGTGGGCGACCCAGGAGCCGTCGAACCCATCGGTGGCCTCGCGGGTCTTGTCCTCAGTGAGCTTGGCGAAGGCGAGCTGGTTCGCAGCCACGTCCCGGCTCGGGATGAACGCCGCCATCCCACCGATCGCGTGCGCGCCGCGCTTGTGGCAGGTACGCACCAGCAGCTCGGTGTAGGCGCGCATGAAGGGCACCGTCATCGTGATCGAGTTGCGGTCGGGCAGGAGGAACTCCTTGCCGCGGGTGCGAAAGGACTTGATCACGCTGAAGATGTAGTCCCAGCGACCGGCATTGAGGCCGGCGGAGTGCTCGCGCAGCTCGTAGAGGATCTCCTCCATCTCGAACGCCGCCGGGTAGGTCTCGATCAGCGCTGTCGCCCGGATAGTGCCGCGCGGGATCCCGAGATGGTCCTGCGCCAGGCAGAACGCGTCGTTCCACAGCCGTGCCTCGCGGTGCGACTCCATCTTCGGCAGATAGAAGTACGGCCCCGACCCGCGGTCGATCTGCAGCTGGCCGCAGGCGGTCAGGTAGAGCGCGAAGTCGAGCAGGCCACCGGAGACCTCGGCCCCGTCGACCAGCACGTGCTTCTCCGGTAGATGCCAGCCGCGGGGACGTACGACGATCGTGGGCAGCTGGTCCGCGGTGACGGCGTACTCCTTGCCCTCCGGGCTGCGGAACTCGATCGTCCCGCGGACGGCGTCGAGCAGGTTCAGCTGGCCTTCGACGACGTTCTCCCACCGAGGGGTGTTGGCGTCCTCCTGGTCGGCCAGCCAGACCCGGGCGCCCGAGTTGAGCGCATTGATGGTCATCTTGCGCTCGGTCGGGCCGGTGATCTCCACCCGCCGGTCGACCAGGCCCGGCGCTGGCGGGGCGACCCGCCACGACGGGTCCTCGCGGATCGGGGCTGTCTCGGGAAGGAATCCCAGCATCGCCCCGGCGGCGAGCGCCTCGATGCGCTGGGCGCGCCGGGCGAGCACCTCCTGCCGTACCGGCTCGAGCTTCCGGTGCAGCAGCGCCACCAGCTCCAGCGCCCGCTCGCTGAGGATCTCCTCGTAGCGGCGGTTGATCGGGCCGATGATCTCGACGCCGTCGGGCAGGTCCATGGGGATTCCTTCCATCGATGAGTGTTTCCGAACCGGGGGTGCCCGGGCACTGGGCGCCGCGCCTTCCTCAGCTGAGCCCGAAGACGCCGGGCAGCCAGGTGCTGATGGGCGCCACGAAGGCGATCACCAAGGTGCCGACCAGTACCGGGACCATGTAGAGGAACGTCGTCTTCAGCGCCCGGCCCGGGGCCACGGCACAGGCCGTGCACGAGGTGTAGAAGCCGTTGCCCAGCGGCGGCAGGAAGATCCCCACCCCCATCGCCAGCAGGATGACGATCCCGGTCTGGATCGGGTTGATGCCCAGCTGCTCGGCCTGCGGGATGAGCAGCGGGGCGAGCAGGATGATGGCGGGCAGACCCTCGACCGCCGAGCCGACCACGATCAGGATGACCACCATCGCGATCATGAACAGGGAGGCGTGGTTGCCGACCTTGGTGCTCAGGTCATTGACGTAGGTCGCCAGTCCCGACACCGTCAGGAACCAGCTCAGCACGCCGGCGGCGGCGATGGTGAACAGCAGCATGCCCGAGAGTCGCGCCGAGATGGCCAGTGCGGCCCAGACGCGTTTGATCGGCAGCCGGTACGCCGCGGCCAGCAGGAGCGCGTAGACCGCGGCCACGGCCGAGGCCTCGGTGGCGGTGGCGCTGCCGGTCACCACGCTGCCGGCGAGCAGGACGATGCCGATCAGGGCCGGCAGACCCTTGAGGATCAGGCGCCAGAAGGACGGTCCGTCGACCTCGGCGGCATGGGCGCTGGGGAACTTGTCGCGGCGCAGCATGGCCACGACGATGATCGCGATGCCGACGACGACGGCGGGCAGGATGCCGGCGGCGAACAGCGCACCGGTCGAGACGGTGCTGACCGATCCGAGCACGAGCATGGCGATGCTCGGCGCGATGATCTCGCCCATCACGGCGGAGGCCGACACCACGCCACTGGTCTCGGCACGGGTCTCGTCGTCGATGCCGCTGGCGGCGGCGTTCGCGTTGTCCTTGCCGCCGGTGAAGGCGGTGCCGACGGCGCTGACGTCGGCGAGCTTGGAGCCGGACAGGCCGGAGAAGGCGAACATCGCCGCGACCATCGCGATGCCGTCGGCGGCCGGGACGCGTCGGCCCAGCCGACGGAACGCCTGCGCCAGGATGTCGGAGAATCCCAGCTGGGTGTAGAGCACCCCGACCATGATGAACATCGGCAGCGCCAGCAGGGTGATGTGCTCGACGCCGTTGTTCATCTGCAGGGTGACCTGTGTCATCGGCATCCGCTGCATGACGATGCCGGCGATCGCGCCGATGAGCATCGAGAACGCGATCGGCGTGCCGATCAGGATGGCCGCCACGATGACGACCACGGCGATGACCACCGCCTGGACGTCGCTGACTCCGACCGGGTTGTTCCAGACCAGGACCTGGTAGAGGAACAGTGCCAAGACGGCGATGCCGATGCCCAGCCATGGTGCCCGCTTCGCGCCCTGCTGGAAGAACCCGAACAGGATCGTGATGGCGAGCAGGATGCCGCCGACGGCGATCGGGACGTAGAGGATCGTCGTCGGCCACCCGGTCGCGGGGAACTTCCCCAAGGTGTGGTCGGAGACCATGCTGAGGCCCTCCTTCGTCATCACCAGCGCGATGACGAAGGAGATGGTTCCGATGACGCCCAGCAGTTCGCGCAGCGCGCGGTCGTGCAGCCGGTCCTTGAGGCCGGCCATGCCGACGTGGTCGTTGCGAATGAACGACGTCACGGCCCCGAGGAACCCCATGACCGCCAGGCCGATCTCACACGCCGAGTCGGCCCAGTACAGGCCGCTGCCGGTCAGCACCCGCAGCGCGACGGTGAGGAACTCGATCGCGCTGGTGACGATGAGGGTCAGCACCAGGACGAGGCCGCAGATCCCGTCCATCCCGCGGAAGAGCCCCCGGGCGACCGCGGCCACCCGGCCGACCGGGCCGGCGGCCGGGACCGGCTCCGGCAAGGGGGCCAGCCCCTCGCCGGCCGCGGCCTCGCCTGCCGGTCCGGACAGGATGTCGTGCGGGGTGGAACTCACTTGCCGGCCGCCTCGTCGGAGATGATCTTCTGGTACGCCGCGTACGTCTCCGCGCCCTGCGACTTGGCGAAGTCTTCGGCTGTCGAGCCGACGGCGGCCTGCCACTCGGCCGTGTTGCCCTGGTAGATCGTGACGCCGGCCTTCTTCATGTTGTCGATGGCCTCGTCGTTCGCCTTCTCGAAGCCGTCGAACTCGTCGGAGGCGGCGGCCTCGCCGTCCTTGGTGATGGCATCCTGGTACTGCTGCGGCAGCGACTTGAAGAGCTGGTCGCTGACCATCAGACAGCCGACGCTGTAGATCATGTCGTTGAGGGTGAGGTTCTTGGCGACCTGGTAGATCTTCTTGGCGTACAGCTGCGTCGGAGCGTTCTCCATGGCCTGGACGACGCCGGTGGACAAGGCGGTGAAGACCTCGTTGTAGGCGATCGGGTTGATGTCGGCGCCGAGCTTCTGGTAGCCGCTCTCCATCGTCTTGGACGGCTGGACGCGGAGCTTGAGGCCCTTCAGGTCGGCAGGACCCTTGACCGGCACCTTCGAGATGATGTCGCGGGGACCGAAGCTGATCCAGCCGACGCAGCGCAGCCCGTGGTCCTGCAGCTTCTGGTTGAGCTGGTCGCCGAACTCGCCGTTCATGATCTCCTTGGCCTGCGCGGTGCCCTTCGGGAACATGTAGGGCAGGTCGGGAAGGGTGAACAGCGGGTCCAGGCCCTCGAGGTCGCCCTCGCTGGCGGTGTAGCCGAACTGGGACGCCTTCTGGATGGCGGCCAACTGGGTGGAGTTGGCCCCCAGGGCGCCGTTGGTGACGACGTTGATCACGACGTGGCCGCCGGTGTCCTTCTTCACGTCCGAGGCCCACTTCTGGAAGGCGATGGTGTCCCACTCGCCGTCGGGGTCGTTCACGCCGAACTGGAAGCGGTAGACCTTGCCGCCCCCGGCGCCACCGGCATCGGCCGACGTCGAGCCGCACGCGCCCATCATCAGCAGCAGCGGAAAGGTCGCGGCGACGGCGATCGCCGCTCGGGTGCTCTTCAGTCGCATCAGGTTCACGGGAGTTCCTCTTTCTGAGCGGGGGCGACGGCGGCCCCGCGGCCGGTCGGGCCTGGTCAACGAGTCCTCGGTGGGGCTCCGTCGGAGTGAAGTCCTGGCGCCGAACTTTCCGAGATGTGGACTTTTAACTCCGATTATCGGAATATAGCGGCACAGTAACCGCGTGCCGAAGGCGCGTCAACAGGAAGTTGTGAGGTCGGTCACGCGGGCCGTCGAGGCGATGCCGCGGCCGCCGCGGCCCGTGACGCGCCGTGCAGCTCAGGTGAGAAGTGCGCTGATCGCCAGCACGACCGGCACCGAGGCGATGGTGCTGACGAAGATGCCGTCGCGTGCGAGCAGCGTCGCCTGTCGGTAGCGGCTGGCGATCACGAAGACGTTCTGCGCGGTCGGCAGGGCCGAGATGACCGTCACGGCGAGGAGCGCGTGCGGGCCCAGGTCGAGCAGGAACCGCCCGATCAGGTACGCCGCCAGCGGCTGTGCCACCATCTTGAGCCCGACATGCCAGCCGAGCTCGGTAGCCGGCACGCCGCGGCCCGGCAGGGGCCCGAGCCGCAGCGAGACGCCGTACGCGAGCAGCATCGCCGGGACGGACATGTCGCCGATCAGGGTGAGCGGGTCCTCAATCCAGTGCGGCGGGGTGGCCTGGGTTGCGGCCAGGACCAGGCCGACGAGCGATCCGATGGTGATCGGGTTGCGCAGCGGCCGGGCCAGCAGGTCGAGCGCGGTCAGTCGCCGTTGGGTGACCACCGAGTCGAGCAGGGCGAGGGCGAGCGGCTGCAGCACGATCAGCTGGAGCAGCATGGTCGGCGCGACCAGGGCCGCGTCACCCAGGACGTAGGCGGCGATGGGCAGCCCGAGGTTGGCGGCATTGCAGTAGCAGGCGGTCAGCGCGCCGATGACCGTCTCGCCCAGGCCGCGTCGGCGCGCCAGCGACATGGCGACCGACGCCGTACTGACGACCAAGACGCCGCCGGCGGAGGCGATCAGGTTGTCCGAGAACAGCGCCCGCAGGCTGCTGTGCTGGAGCACGGTGAGGAGCAGCGCCGGGCTGCAGACGTAGAAGGCCAGCATGGACAGGGTGTGCTGGCCCGCGGCGTCGACGATGCCCAGCTGGGCGAGCAGTACGCCCAGGCCGATGACGATGCCGATCGTCGCGAATCCTTCGAAGACCGCCTCCACGGGCCTCGCCTAGCGCGCTGGGGGCGATGTCGGCAGCGCGGTGCAAGGCATGGATCAATTCTGCCTTACGGATATGTAAGTCCGCAATACGGAATAGGATCAGCGTAGGTCTTCGGACACCGCGACCGCGACCTCGCGCAGCCGAGCCGCCGCCCGCTCGACGACGTCCTCGGTGATGCGGCTGGCCGGTCCGGAGATGGACAGGGCGAGGGGTGCGGGGGCGTCGGGCACCGCCACCGCGACGCAGCGCACCCCCACCTCCTGCTCGCCGTCGTCGAGGGAGTAGCCGCGCTCGCGGATCAGCGCGAGATGCTCGACGAGCCGGTCCGGGTCGGTGATGGTGCGCTCGGTCATCGCCGGCATGCCGCTGCGGCGGACCATGTCGCGGACCTGCGCCTCGGGGAGCGTGGACAGGATGGCCTTGCCGACACCGGTGCAGTGCACCGCGACGCGCTTGCCGGTCTCGGTGAACATCCGCATCGAGTGCTTCGAGGGCACCTGGGCCAGATAGACCATCTGGTCGCCGTCCAGCCGCGCCATGTTCGCCGTCTCGCCCACGTCCTGGACCAGGCCCAGCAGGTGCGGCCTGGCGAACGCGGTGAGCACGTTGGCCGAGTTCTCGCCCAGCCGGATCAGTCGCGGACCGAGCATGTAGCGACGGTTCGCGTCCTGATGCAAGTAGCCGAGGTTGACCAGTGTGCGGGTCAGCCGGTGGATGGTGGGCAGTGGCAGGCCGACGGCCGTGGACAGCTGCGAGATTCCCATGACGCCGCCGGCGTCGGCCATCGTCTCGAGGATCGTGAAGGCGCGCTCCACCGACTGGACGGACTGGCCCGCGGAGCCCCGGGCCTCGCTCGTCTTGCTCTCGACGGTCATGTCTCTCCTGTCCGAATCTCGCGCACGACCGGTCGGTGGTGCGAAAGGCGATCCTATCCTCCGCCATGCGGAAATTCGATGCCGACCCGCGCCGCCGTTCTCTCGCGTCGGTTGCCG
>Ga0164242_10005483_pt1 | contig 14130 bp, 11 predicted proteins | sample OricomgcompostMG_FD_108783 | JGI IMG/M metagenome (GOLD analysis project Ga0164242, IMG submission 108783) | Miracle-Growth compost microbial communities from Emeryville, California, USA - Original compost - Miracle growth compost (MG) ... | reverse complement strand
CTGATTCGTCAGTTGGCCGGATTGCGGGTCATAGTAATCCTTCTGAGTGCCGTTCGGGGACACCTGCGTAGCCGAAGTTAGCTGGTTTTTCGGGTTGTGGTACAGCGTTGTGACTGGGCCAGTTGGGCTATTGGATGTTGCCGCTGCGGGACTGTGCGGGGATATGGCCTGAGCCGCGGTAGTCCCGAGGGTACCGGAGAGTGCGTCGTTACTGATGTTGGAGTACGGTTTTACACGCATGACTTCATCCCTTTCAGTGAATTGGATGGGCATGGCACTGGAGTCGAGTGATGGATGGACGTGTCGATCCGGTGGCATGGCCGAGCAAGGCGCGGCATCTCCAGTGTGTGAGTTTGAGAACTTCGCTGGTGGTACAGGATCATTGATTTCCAACGACGACGCAGGTGCGATGATTTCGTGGCGCATCGCGAGCACGGGGGGCATCGCGACGCGTCGGCTCGCGAATACGAAGATTGAACTGATTATTCAGGATACCTGCATAGAATAGAAAGAAAAAATGCCGTTCAGCATATGTCTGAACGGCATTGGGTTTCGCGCGCATTTTTTCTACGAACACGCGGCGCAGCGCATCAAGCGCGTTTGCTGCGCTGGTCCTCGGGCGTGAAATCGAAACTCGCGAAACTGCCGCCCTGATAGCGCTGCGCAACGGCATCGAGCGGATTCGCCTTGGCGAGAATCTCGGCCGCATAGTCTTCGGCATTTTGTTGCGGCTCGAAACCGAGACGCACCGCATCGTCGTTTGCGCCCCTTTGCACCCAATAGCTGCGCGTATTGTTCGACACGCCCCACACGACGGCGAAGCCGATCGATTCCACCTTGATCACGCGATCGACGAGATGGAACAGGTCCTCGTGGCCGAACCACGTGCTCAGATGGCGAAACTCCGTGGGCTTGGGCAGGCAACTGCCGATTCGCACGTTCACGGTCTCGATGCCGTGCTTGTCCCAGTAGAGCCGCGCGAGCGATTCGCCCCACGCCTTGCTGAGCCCATAGAAGCCGTCGGGGCGAAACGCGCAATCGAGCGTGAGCTTGTCTTCCACCGGATACATGCCGATAGCGTGATTCGAACTCGCGAACAGGATGCGCTTCGTGCCGTGGCGGCGTGCTCCCTCGTAGATTTCGACGAGCCCGCGCAGGTTGTTCTCGACGATCTCGGGCAGCGCGCGCTCGACGCTCGTACCGGCCATGTGGATCAGCACGTCGACGCCTGCGAGCAGACGGTCGACCACTTCCGGGTCGCGCAGATCGCCGTGCATGACGTCTTCGCCGGCAACGAGCGGCTCGAGTGGTTTCGAGCCCGCCGCCGAGCGCAGATTCACGCCGCGTTCGAGCAGGCCCTTGCGCAAGACCGTGCCGAGCTGGCCGGCCGCGCCGGACAATGCAACTTTCTTCACAGTGGGGTTACCTCACATAAAAACGCCGAAAGCCGGCGCCCGTGTCGACTTCGAGCGCCGGCCGATGAACCGGTCAGGCTTGCGCTTCTTGCGCGGGCTGGAGCGCGGCGCCAACCGCATGGATTCGTTCGTTGTCCTGGTGCTGACTCGAGATCAACCGCCAGGCAACAACTGCGCCGATCAGGTCGAACAGCATGAGGCACACGAACAAGGGGTTATAGCCGATCGTGCTCGCCAGCGCACCGACGATGAGCGAGAACACCGTCGCGCCAAGATAGCCGAACATGCCGGAGAGGCCCGTGGCCGTGGCCACTTCGTGCTGGCCGAAGACATCGGAGGCGAGCGTGAAGAGGGCGCCCGAAATGGTCTGGTGTGCGAAAGTGCCGACACAGAACAGCGCGATGGCGGCATACGGGCTCGCGACCAGGCCCACGCAAGCCGGTCCCACCATCAGCAGCGCGCCGGTCGCGATGACGAGCTTGCGCGACGCGATGAGCGAGCAGCCGAACCCGCGCATGAAGAGCGGCGCGAGATAGCCGCCGACGAGGCACCCGAGATCGGCGGCGAGGAACGGTATCCACGCGAACAGCGCGATCTCCTTGAGGTTCATGTGGCGCACGGTGACCATGTAGAGCGGAATCCACGCGCCGAAGGTCTGCCATGCCGGCTCAGCGAGCATGCGCGGGATGCCGATACCCCAGAAGCGGCGCTGCTTGAGCACTTCCTTCCACGACGCACGCTTGCCCACGGTGTTCTGCTGCATGGCGTCCTGGCCCGCGCGAATGTACTCGGCCTCTTGCGGCGAGAGCATCGAATGTTCGGCCGGCGTGCGGAAAAACACGAGCCACAAGGCCACCCAGATCAGCGCGACGCCGCCAGTCAGCACGAACGCGAATTGCCAGTTGTACTTAAGAATGCACCAGACCACGAGCGGCGGGGCGATCATCGCGCCGATCGAGGTGCCGGTGTTCAGCCAGCCGGTGGCGACCGAGCGCTCGCTGGCTGGAAACCACTGGCTAATGGCCTTCATGCCAGCCGGGAAGATCGCGGCTTCGCTCATGCCGAGCAGACCGCGGAAGCACGCGAGCGCGGGCCAGCTGGAAGCGAGGCCGTGCAGCATGTTGGCGATGGCCCAGCCGAACGCGAAGATGGCGAAGCCGATCTTCACGCCCACGGAGTCGAGCACGAAACCGGCGATCGGCTGTGCGAGGGCATAGCAGGCCTGGAAGGCGGTGACCACGTACGAGTACTGCTGCGTGGACATGTGAAGCGTTTCGGTGAGCGTGGGCGCCGCCACGGAAAGCGAACTGCGCGCGAGATAGTTGAAAATCGTGCCGATCATGATGAGGCCGATGATCCACCACCGAAGTCCCTTGATAGTCTTGCGTTGCACTGCGCGTCTCCTGTCGTGCCGAAGTGAGTCCAAGCCCTGACTCCGGTCCCATGCAAGGTGGTTACTGCCTGGAAGTTGTGTGCATGCCATCATGTAAGACATCATTCTATTTGTGCAAAAGTTGTAAAGCAAATTATGTATCGATGGGGATTTCCCTGGGGCGTGCCAATGGGTTGCGCGAGCCGGTTTCTCCTCTCTGCTGGGTGAGCGAAGCAGCTTGAGCGAAATTGCGCGCTGGCTTTTCGGGTGGAGCAGGTTGTCAGATGACCGGCTTGCGATTCTGGCGAACCGGGCGGATTGACAATTTTCATGTTGTATTACAACAATGTGAGCATGCGCTCGACGGTTATCGAGTCGCCCGCCCGCGTGGCCCCGCACGCCCCAAAAATGGACGAGACACGATGAATTCACCTGCCATTGCCGTCAGTGAACAAGCTTTCGAACAACTACGCCATGTTTCCACCGCGACGCTGACTACCCAGCTTTTCAAGCACGGACTGCGCAACGTCTTCCTGCAAGGCGTCAAGCCGCTCGTCGCCCCGGCGTCCGGCGCGCCCAATCTCGTCGGCCCGGCCTTCACGATGCGCAACATCCCGGCGCGCGAGGATCTCGACCAGTTGAGCGCGTTCCAGAACCCCGAGCATCCGCAGCGCAAGGGCGTCGAGACCGTGCCGGCCGGCGCCGTGCTCGTGCAGGACTGCCGCGGCGTGACCGACGCGGCGTCGATGGGCTCGATTCTCGCCACGCGCATGCGGGTGCGCGGCGTGGCCGGCATGGTGTCGGACGGCCCCGTGCGCGATAGCGCGACGATCGCCGCGCTCGGCCTGCCGGTCTTTTGCGCGGGCGCCTCGGCGCCGCTCAATTTATGCCGGCACCACACGGTCGATCTGAACGTACCCATCGGCTGTGGCGGCGTGGCGGTGTACCCGGGCGATATCGTCGTCGGCGACGCCGACGGCGTCGTCGTGATCCCGCGTCATCTGGCCGAAGCGGTGGCGCAGGCGGCGTGGGAGCAGGAGGAACTCGAGCGCTTCATCACCGAGCGCATCGAGGCGGGCGCGGCCCTGCCCGGCACCTATCCGCCGAACGATGCGACGCTGGCTGCCTACGCCGAATGGAAGAAAGCGCGCTTGAGCGCGTAGTTGAATGCGCAGTCGGGCCCATCATTGAGCGGGCCGCGCCGCGCGAGGCCGCGCCGAAATTTTTCTCTTTTTCCGATACGAAATGGCGAAGTTTCAGGACCAGGACGTCATTGAAATCGTGCGCGGCGGCTCGCGTTTGCGGATTGCGCCGCAAGCCGGCGGGCGGCTGCTCTCATGGCATTTGCACGGTGCGCCGATCATCCACTGGCCCGATGCGGCCGACTGGAGCCAACCGGCGCTGGTGCGCGGCGGCAATCCGCTGCTGTTTCCTTTCATCGCACGGCATCGCGTGGACGGGCGTATCGGCTTATGGCGCGATGCGCGGGGCGTGGTGCGTGAAGTGCTCATGCACGGTTTTGCTCGCGACCTCCCGTTCGAGGCGCAAGTCGATCCGCAAGGCGACGGCATACGCATGACGTTGACCGATAGCGCGGCGACCCGCGCGGGCTATCCGTTCCCATTCCGCTTCGAAGCCGTTTATCGATTCGTGGACGAAGCGACGCTCGACGTCGAGCTGATCACGACGAATACGGCCGCACCCGATGCTGCCGATACGCGCGACGCCCGCATGCCGTACTACGCGGGCCATCATTTCTATTTCGCCCTGCCGCATGCGCAGCGCGGCGAGGCGACGCTCGAGCTGCCGCGCAACGTCTACCGGCATCAACGGCCGGATGGCACGACGACCGCGCCCGAGGCGGGCGCCGCGCACTACACGTTCGACGATCCGCAGATCGTCGACCGGTTTCACTGTCTCGAAGGTGAGCCGGCGACCCCGGTACGCATCGAAATGCCGGCATTGCGGCGCGCCATTGAAATCGATCTGCGCCGTCCCGGCTCGGCGCCCTGGTACGCGGTGACGTCGTGGACGCTCGCGCCCGATTCGGACTTTTATTGCGTCGAGCCATGGCTCGGTCTGCCCGATGCGATTCACAGCGGACTCGGCCTGCGCTGGCTGGAACCGGGGCAAACCGAGACGGCCTCGTTGCGCATCGGCGTGAGCGTGCTCGATCGAAAACCGGTTCGGGCGCATTCGAGCTCGCTGCAGGCCGCGCGGCAGGGCTGATGCGCTCAAGGCGGGCGCCGTATGACTTACAATCCAGCACATACCTGACAACTCACCGCGTAGCACCTCACCATGTCTGAGCAAAAAGCGCCGAATATGCCGGCGCGGATTTACAGCGACATCCTGAACCGCATCATCGAAGGCGAATACAAGGAAGGGGAGCGGCTGCCGACCGAGCACATGCTCGCGGAACGCTTCGCGACTTCGCGTCCCACCGTGCGCGAAGCGCTCGCGCAATTGCGTGCGGATGGCATCATCGCCACGCGCCACGGCTCCGGAACGACGGTCATGCGCCGGCCCGACCCGGACGTGCGCCGCTTCGCGCCGCTCGAAACGTTGTCGGACATCCGGCGCTGCTACGAATACCGCGTGGTGGTCGAATCGGGTGCGGCGGCGCTCGCCGCGCAGAAGGCCGACGACGAAGATATCGCCGCGATCCGCCGCGAATGGGACAATCTGCAGACCATAGTCGAAACGTCGGGCATTGGCGCGAAGGACGACTTCGCGTTTCATATGGCCGTCGCCCGCGCTTCGAAGAATCAGTTCTTCATCACCGCGCTCTCGGGCATCCAGGAGCAAATGGTGTTCAGCATGAACCTGTCGCGCAATCTCTCGCTCGTGAAGTCGATCGAGCGGCAGCGCATCGTGCAGCAGGAGCACCTCGAAGTGCTGGAAGCCATTCAGGCGCGCGACGCACAGCGCGCGTCGCAGGCCATGCGCGACCATCTCGAGCGAGCCGTCAGCCGCATGTTCGGCTCCTGATGGATCGAAGGCGGCCCGAAGCGGCGTAGCGGCCGGGTTCGCGCCATGCCGCAATGAGCCGCTCGCGCGGTTTCCGCTTCGAACGATTTGTGTGTCGGATTTCCGAACGATGCGATCGCATCGGAAACACCGGAGTCGCTTGAGAAACAGGGCATCGCCGGGCGTTTCGTGGTGGCGAGCCCATCATCGTATGCATACTTCGACGCGCTGCGGCCCGGCGCGGACGGCCCGCGCATGCTCACGTCGCCTTGCGCGCTCAAGACGATGTTCGATATCGGGCGCTGCGGCGGCTGAACGTGCCGCAACGGAAGACAAGAGACAAGGGCGAAATGAAAAAAGCGGGCTCCGCTTCTCGCGGATCCCGCTTTCTGACTGACCGTGACTCCCGCCTGGGCGCACGGTCGACAACGCCGAAAGGCGTTGACGTGGTTCGTTACGCCGTTTGCTTAGCGGTGCGCGTGGCTTGAGCGGCAGCCTTCGATGCAGCCTTAGTGACCGCTTCGAAGTTGGTTTCGGCCATTTCGGCGGCTTGCTTGGCAGCCTTGTTCACCGATTCGTAGGCGCCTTGCGCAGCCGTGATCGCCGACTTGAATGCGGCAACGGCGGTTTCCGAGCCGGCCGGCGCGTTCTTCGCTGCGTTGTCGATGAACGATTGCACGGCGTGCTGCTGCTGCTCGATCTGGCTTTGCGCGGCTTGCGCGAATTCCGTCTGCGCGGCCGAGACGATCGCGTAGACGTTGCGGCCATAGGCGATCGCCTTGTCGGCGGCCGGTTGCGCGAAGCCTGCCTGCAGGGCGAAGAAGCCTTGCGGGTCCTTTGCCGAGAGCGTGCGCTGAGCATGTTCCTGGCCTTCGGCGATGGCGGCGCGAGCCGTTTCGATGTTCAGTTCGGCGAGCTTGACTGCGCCTTCGAAGGCTTTGTTCGTGAGGCCGAAGAGCGCTTCGAGACCGGCTTTCTGGGTGGCGGCGAATTGTTCGGGGGTAGGCAGAGTCATGTCGTCGTTCCTGAGGGTGGACCGGTACGCGTCGGTTCCGTTACGAAAAAAAGAAAACCTTCTGTCGATCACCGGTTCGCGTATTGGTGCGATGCAGCAATCGAGTTCATGATATCTCAAAAGAAAATCGTGTCAAGAGAATCTTTGTGCGTCGCAACATTTCAGTAAACGCTTGATTCGCATTGAGAAAAGGAGCGGCGGCGAAGGCGTTCCGAAAGCGTCTTTCCGGGTGAGGAGTTTCTTATGTGAAACGCATGGATCGCTCGCCGGGTCGCGGACTTTTCTTATCGGAAATGCAGGAGATCTGGCGCCGTGTACGGGGACCGCGCGATCTGCGCCGGTCATCGCGCGCCGCCCGTTGCGCGAGGTCCGAACCGCTCGAGCGCAGCATGTCGCGGCTCAGGGCACAATGGGTGTTCCCTGGCGTGGCAGGCAGCGCGCCCGGGCGTCCCCCCATCGAGCCGCGACGTCTTTTCAGCAACGGCTCGCGCTGAATCGGCGAGCGCGGCTTTACATCGGACTGGAGTCATCGTTACGGGACCAGTAGGGGCTCTGCATGGGCCCGGAGTCGGAACGCACGCTGGTACACGCTACCTCCGGTCGACACAGGAGATGTGAAATGTCTGATTCGAGCGGCAAGTCTCTCGGCAAATCCACGACGAGCACCGGTGCGCCGGCCGTCAGCGACCGCAACTCGCTGACGGTCGGTCCGGATGGCCCGATTCTGTTGCACGACGTGCATTTTCTCGAGCAGATGGCGCACTTCAACCGCGAGAAAACGCCGGAGCGCCAACCGCATGCGAAGGGCGCAGGCGCGTTTGGCGAGCTCAAGGTCACTGAGGACGTCTCGAAGTACACGAAGGCGGCCTTGTTCCAGAAGGGTACGAGCACCGAAGTGCTCGCGCGTTTTTCCACCGTCGCGGGCGAGATGGGCAGTCCGGACACGTGGCGCGACGTGCGCGGCTTTTCGCTGAAGTTCTATACGAGCGAAGGCAATTACGATCTGGTCGGCAACAATACGCCGGTGTTCTTCGTGCGCGATCCGATGAAATTCCCGCATTTCATCCGCAGCCAGAAGCGCCTGGCCGATTCGGGCTTGCGCGATAGCCACATGCAATGGGACTTCTGGACCAACAATCCGGAGACGGCGCATCAGGTCACGTATCTGATGGGCGAGCGCGGTCTGCCCAGAACCTGGCGTCACATGAACGGCTACGGTTCGCATACGTTCATGTGGATCAACGCGAAGGGCGAGAAGTTCTGGGTCAAGTACCACTTCCACACCAACCAGGGCATGCAGTTCTTCACGAACGCCGAAGCCGAGGCCATGGCCGGCCGCGACGCCGACTTCCACCGGCGCGATCTGTTCGAGGCGATCCAGCGCGGCGAACATCCGTCGTGGACGGTTTCCGTGCAGGTCATGCCCTATGCCGACGCCAGGACCTATCGCTTCAATCCGTTCGATCTCACCAAGACCTGGTCGCACAAGGACTATCCGCTCATCAAGGTCGGCACGATGACGCTCAACCGCAACCCGGAGAACTTCTTTGCGCAGATCGAGCAGGCTGCGTTCTCGCCGGGCAATACGGTGCCGGGCATTGGCCTGTCGCCGGACAAGATGCTGCTGGGCCGCGCGTTCGCCTACAACGATGCCCATCGCACGCGCATCGGCACGAACTTTCACCAGTTGCCGGTGAACCGCCCGAAAGTGCCCGTGCAGACCTATATGTTCGACGGCAACATGACGTACGAGCATAGCGGCAGCGCGCCGACCTACGTGCCGAACAGCGGCGGACGTCCGTGGGCCGACCAGACCGGTCCCGCCGAAGACAGCTGGGAAACCGACGGCGACATGGTGCGCAGCGCCTACACGCTGCACGCCGAAGACGACGATTTCGGTCAGGCGGGTAATCTCGTGCGCAACGTGTTCAACGACCAGCAGCGCGCGTTACTGGTCGAGCAGGTGGTGGCGAGCCTGGGCGGGGTGCGCAGCCCGGTGCGCGAGCATGTGTTCGAGTACTGGAAAAATATCGACGCCAACATCGGACGCCAGATCGAGGAAAAGGCGGGCAGCGGCAAGTAAGGGCCGCGTTTGCCGCGTCGCCGTTGCGCACATCGCGTTGATTGCGTTGATTGCGCTGATTGCGCCAGGCGGCGCGCGCATGGAGTCAGGGAGCCGGAACGATGCCTATGCGCCGTTCCGGTTTTTTCATGCCTGCGCGCACGGTGGGCCGTGGGCGGCTTCTGCGCGGCGCAAGGCGAGGGCGCATAATGCGCGGATCGCCGTGCTGGCAGCGCCTGGCATCATGCTTGCGCAGCGCCGCTCCAGATGGCCTGTGCAGTTCGCATCGCGCGCGAGGGAATAAATCCGTCGCGCGGCGCGTTATTCCAAACTGAAACGTTACGGCACGCTCACGTGAAAACTTCTCTCTCCGTTGAACCCGGTTTCGAGACTATGGCCGCCGCGCAGAAATACACGCGCGTTGCTGTGCTATTGCACTGGTCGATCGCGTTGCTGATCCTCGCCAACGTCGCACTCGGCCTGACTGCCGCGCTGCTACCCGACGGTACGCTTTCAGACGAGTCGATTCGCTTCGTGATCGACACGCATAAATCCATCGGCATTACCGTACTGGGTCTTGCGATCCTGCGCGTGCTGTGGCGCGTCACGCACCGTCCGCCTCCGCTGCCCGCCGAGTTCCCTTCATGGGAGCGCACGGCGGCGCACGCCGCGCATATCGCGCTGTACGCGCTCATCTTCGCGATGCCGCTCTCCGGCTGGCTGCACGACTCCGCGTGGGTGGCCGCGGCTTCCCATCCGATGTACTGGTTCGGGCTCTTTCAGTGGCCGCGCATCGGCTTCATCATGAATCTCGATCCGGCGACCAAGAACCAGTTGCACGATCAATTCGGCGCGCTGCACACGGCGTGCAGTTACGCGCTCTATGGCGTGCTCGCGCTGCATATCGCGGGCGCGCTGAAGCATCAATGGATCGATCGTCATTCGGTGCTGCGCCGGATGATGCCGTGAACACAGAAAAAGGACTGTCTTGAACGACTCGCTAGACCAGGCGCTCGCTCGCACGTCGCCGCGCCTCGCGCCGACGCGAACGCCCATTGCCAGCATCGCGATTCATCTGAGTGTCATGGCGCTCTGGTGCGTGCTGTTTGCGCGCGCGTTTTTTCTGCACGGCGTGGTCGCGTGGTCGACCGGGATTGCCTATGTGATCTACGACACGCTGCTGCTCGTATTCGTGGCATGGCAGGCGCGCGTGCTGCTGCGTCCCGCCGGCGCGGCGGCTATCCCGGCCGCTTCGACGGCGCCGGGCGTACCGCCGATTGCGGAACCCACACTCGGCGTGATCGTCGCCGCGCACAACGAGGCGGCTGTGCTGCCCATCACGCTCGACGCGCTGTTCGCGCAAACCCGCGCCCCGCAGCAAATCGTGATTGCCGACGACGGTTCGAGCGACGGCACGGCGGCGCTGCTCGCAGAGCGTTATGGACTGATCGATCCGGGCGAAGGGCGTTTGAGCTTGCCTGCACCCGGCTATCCGAATCTGCGCTGGCTGAGGCTGCCGCACGGCGGCAAGGCGCGCGCACTGAATGCGGCGCTTGGCGCGATCCGGACCGACACGGTGATGACGGTCGATGCCGACACGCTGCTCGAGCCCGACGCCTGCGCCGCAATGGCCGATGCGTTCGGCCGCGAGCCCGCGCTCGTGGCGGCGGCGGGGCTGCTCACGCCAGTCTGCGGCACCTCGCCTAGCGGGCGTTTTTTTCAGTGGTTCCAGACTTACGAATACATTCGCAATTTCATTTCGCGCTTCGCGTGGATGCGCGCGGACAGTCTGCTGCTCGTCTCCGGCGCGTTCGCCGCGTTCCGGCGCGACGCGGTGATGGCGGTGGGCGGCTTCGATCCGCATTGCCTTGTAGAGGATTACGAACTGATTCACCGGTTGCGGCGCTACTCGGCGCGCGAAGCGCTTGGCTGGGACGTGCGCGTGATCGGCGCGGCCCGCGCGCGCACCGATGCGCCCGGCACGCTCGCGAGCTTCCTGCGGCAGCGCCGCCGCTGGTTCGCGGGCTTTTTGCAGACTCAATACTGGTATCGCGACATGACCGGGAATCGTCGCTACGGCAAGCTGGGTCTCATGATGCTGCCGGTAAAGGCGTTCGACACCGTGCAGCCCATTTACGGCCTCACGGCGTTCGCGCTATTGCTCGGCTTCCTCTTCGACGGACGCTTCACGATCGTGCTGCCGGTACTCGCGGTGATCGTCGGGAAAATCGCCATCGACCTCGCGTTCCATTTGTTTTCGGTGCATCTGTACCGGCGCTGGAGCGGCGACTGCGCGAGTTCGAGCTTCGGCATGGCCCTGCTCGCGGCGATCTTCGAGCCGTTCTCGTTCCAGCTGATGCGTCACGCGGGCGCCGCGCTCGGCTGGCTGCATTTCCTGCTCGGGCGTCGCAAGTGGGGCGTGCAGCAGCGTACCGGTCTGGGTACGACTCAGGGGCGCGGGACGACGATCTAGCCTCTCGCGCGCCGCATGCGCCTCTGCGCCCGCATCGCGGCGCGTACACGGTATCCTCCTGCATGACAAGCGAAGCGCGAGCGCTCGCGCGTTCTTCGACCGGACCCAGGAGGCAAGCCGATGCAGCAAGACGACCCGATCGTACCGGACTCACAAGGCAAAAACGGCAAAGACGCATCGCTCGACCGCAGCGGTCCCGACGACCCTGGCCGCCGGCGCGCGCTGGGCGGGATCGCCGCGGTTGGCGTGGGGCTCGCGCTCGGCGGCTGCCAGTCGCCCGAACAAGGAGCGGGCGCGGCTCCGCGCAGTGCGGGCGACACGCGCCTCGACGCGGCGTTGCGCGACCAGGTGCGCCACATCGTCGTGATCTACGCGGAGAACCGCAGCTTCGTCAATCTCTACGGCAATTTCCCGGGCGTGCAGACGCCGCTCGCCGGCGTGCCTGCCCAGCGCTATATGCAACTCGACCGCGACGGCAAGACGCCGCTCGCCCAGTTGCCGAAGATCTGGGGCGGTCTCGTTCCGCAGGCGCAGGAGCTCGACGGCAAGCGCTACATGATCGGCGAGCAGGCCATCACCGGGCTCGCAAACGGGCCGTTTCGCATCGTGGACGCGCAGGGTCATCCGTTGCCGAACGGAATCATCACGCGCGATCTCATCCATCGCTTCTACCAGAACCAGATGCAGATCAACGCGGGCCGCAACGACCAGTTCGCCGCGTGGGGCGATTCGGGCGGCCTCGTGATGGGCTATTACGAGAACTCCGCCGAGACGCTGAGGCTCTGGAAACTCGCGCAGCAATACACGCTTTGCGACAACTTCTTCATGGCGGCGTTCGGCGGCTCCTGGCTCAATCACATCTATCTGATTTCCGCGCAGGCGCCGTACTATCCCAACATCCAGTCGAGTCCGGCGAAGCATCTCGTCTCCGTGCTAGACGGCGACGATCCGCTCGGCACGCGCTTGAAGCTCGCGCCCAGTTGCCCGCCCTCGGCGCTCGGCGGGCCGCCGAAGTTCGTGAACGACGGCCTCTTCACGCCCGACGGCTATGCGGTCAACACCATGGCGCCGCCGTATCAGCCCAGCAACGTGCGGCCCGCCGAAGACGGCAATCCCGCCTGGGCCGACCCTGCCAATCCGCGCGTGATGCCGCCGCAAACCTACGCGACGATCGGCGACCGGCTTTCGGCGAAGGGGGTGGACTGGGCCTGGTACAGCGGCGCCTGGCAGTACGCGCTCGACCATCGCGACACGGGCGCGGTGCCCGACTTTCAGTATCACCATCAGCCGTTCAACTATTTCGCCAACTATGCGCCGGGCACGGCGGCGCGCGCGCGGCATCTGCGCGATGCGGGCCTTGGCGACGATCCGGCCACGAACCGTCTGCTCGCCGACATCGACGCGGGGCGGCTGCCCGCCGTCACCTTCTACAAGCCGCAAGGCAACCTGAACATGCACGCGGGCTACGCCGACGTGGCGTCGGGCGATCGCCATATCGCTGCCGTGATCGAGCATCTGCAGCGCAGCGAGCACTGGGCGAACACGGTGATCGTGATGACGCACGACGAGAACGGCGGCTGGTGGGATCCGGTCGCGCCGCCGCAGGGCGACCGCTGGGGGCCGGGCTCGCGCATCCCGGCGCTGGTGATTGCGCCGTTCGCGAAGCAAGGCTACGTGGACCACACGTTCTACGACACCAACTCGATCCTGCGCTTCATCAGCCGCGTGCACGGACTCGCGCCGCTCGACGGCGTGGCGTCGCGCGAGCGCGCCTGCGCTTCGCGCGGACAGACGCCGCCTGGCGATCTCACGGGGGCGCTGGAACTGGCGTGACGGCGTCGATGGCGGCGGGCGCGAGCAGGGCAGCGGCGGGGCGCGGGCGAACGCGCCCGCACTCGTCGCGGGTGCGCGCGCGGCAAGCGGGTTGCTCATTGGAAACGCAGCTGCCGCTTCCGTGACTGAAGCGATGAACTTTCCGTCCGATCAATGAGTTGGCGAGATCCCCAGGCGGTTATCAACAGAGTTGTCCAGAAAAACTGTGGACAACTTTTTTGCGCAAAATTTGTGCATGCGTCGTGGCTTTTTCGGACTTGCCGTTTCCGATCATGGGCTTAGCGCGCATGTCCCAAGGTTGCCCACAAGGCTATCAACGAAAACTGTGGACAAGCCCGACGCCGCGTTTCGTATCCGCCGCGAATCTGCCGCATTCGGAAACGACGTGCACAATCCGATACGCATCAGAGACTTGCCGCACTCGTCCCAAGGTTACGCACAGGCCTCTCAACAAAATCTGTGGAGAAGTTTTACCCGCAGCGCACAAGGCCCACAAACATCTATTCTGTTTAGATTCAACAGGTTAGATATTGGCACACAGCATCCGAATGGCAGTAGCATTCGGATGCCACAGGTGTCGTGTGGGGAATATCGTGGGGGAAACCTTTTCGCAAACCATCAGCGAAGCGCAGTTTCTGAAGCTGACCACCGCTGACAATGACCGCACCCTGCGGGATGGTACCGGCCTGTCGGGCAAGGTCCACGCCGGGAAGGAAGGCATCAGCGTGCACTTCCGCTACCGCTACCGCTACCGTTTTGGTGGCGACTCGCGTGAGATGCCGCTGGGTGTGTGGCCCTGTGACACGCTGGATGCCGTTCGCGCGAAGTTCGAGGAAGCGAAGCTGGGCGTCGGGCGTGGCGGCGATCCGGCAGGCCAGAAGCAGGCCGTCGCGCAGCAGACCTGCTGTGGCGCATTGCCGTAGCATCGGAACTCTCTCATGTGCTGCTTTGGACCCTCCTCGGCAGCGCGTTTACAGGCGGCCCGCGTGG
>Ga0164242_10005482_pt1 | contig 14131 bp, 11 predicted proteins | sample OricomgcompostMG_FD_108783 | JGI IMG/M metagenome (GOLD analysis project Ga0164242, IMG submission 108783) | Miracle-Growth compost microbial communities from Emeryville, California, USA - Original compost - Miracle growth compost (MG) ... | reverse complement strand
TGTGGTGCTTCTTTTTTATCGACGTGCCGTCCGCTCCAACAACCGTGTTGATCCCCTCCCACTGTTTTGGTCTCCGTCATGCTTCCTTTAGCTCTCCATTAATGCTCATGCCTCTTTCGTCTTATTCCCCACAAAACTCTCTCTTCGGTCCGTCCGAGTGCCGCTGACCCTGCCTGCCGCTTGACAGCTACCTCGCCAACCTCCTCCGCCAAGATCAGCGCGGAGAGATATAGATAGCTTCCACCACCCGGCTACATCGTCTCCCCCTCTCGACTATCTCTGCTCTCGTGTTATAGACGTAGCCAACGCTTCAACCAACTGCTCTCACTCGCTCGAAGCTGCACGTCACTGGTTTAATATATGGTCTTGACGACCAACTCTCACATCGACTAATACCCTTTCTTCAACCTCATCACAACTCGCCAATACCTTTTGTCTTCTTCATAACGCTTATACCGACTACACACGAAAACACGCCGTACAACATGTTGTCCAACCCTCTTCACCGGTTCTCCCCCTACCACACAATTCCTTCTACCACTCTCCTCTCCAACGGCCATGTCCAGTCTAGCCACCTTCACGGCGGCCTCGACGGCCTGTCCCAGGGATCCCACTACGCCCTCCAGCACCTCCAGCAGCACGTAGGCGTGCACAACCCCCATCTAGCCAGGTCCGGGCCGCAAGCCAAGCACCGCCAGCACCCCTACGGCCCTGCCTCGAGGGCTACCAGCGGAGCCGGCCCCATTCGGAGGAGAATCAGCCGCGCATGCGATCAGTGCAACCAGCTCCGGACAAAGTGCGATGGCCAGCATCCCTGCGCCCATTGCATTGGTGAGTCTTAACTGCGTCTAACTCTGCCGCGACGGCGAGCATGAGCGAGCCCCCTAACTAACAGCTACAGAATTCGGACTCGGCTGCGAGTACATCCGGGAGAGGAAGAAGCGCGGCAAGGCCTCAAGGAAGGATCTAGCCCAACAAGCTGCTGCTCAGGCGGCCGCCGCAGCCCACGGCGGACAGAAGTCTCCCTCTAGCTCAACCGAAATCGGCCAGACCTCCGACAGCCGAAACGATAGCCACACCTCCTCCAAGTCGTCCGCCACTATGCCGCAGGCGCAGTTGGTCAACGATAAGAGCTTGAGCGAAATGGGCGACGATTCCATGTCCCGCGCCCAGAGGACGGGGAGCATCGACAGCTTAGACGAGATCAACAACCACCAAGGCCATATGCCCAACCACCCCGGTGCTATGGACCGAGACCATCTGGACAGCCCTACCGGTCTGGATCTCAACGGCTACGGAAATGTGCACGCTGCCTACGACCGCCAGGGGATGGGCGCCCACATGATGAACGGCGCCCCCGGCGCGCCATATGGCTCCAACCAGGGCCATATGTCCAACTATCCCGACCTCCCATACGCGATCCAGACCCAGAGCCCGACGACCTACTCCGCCAACCCCTCAAACTCGTACCGCCTAGGCGCCAGCCCCCTCGGTGGCTATCCAATGGCCGGAGAACCGACTTCGCCCGGCTGGATGAACATGTCGTCGCCGCCGCCGCAATACGCCAACCACGTTCCGCAGAACAACTTCGCCCACTCTCAGTCACGCTACCCCGTGTTGGAGCCTCTGATTCCGCATCTGGGCAACATGTTCCCCATGTCCCTGGCCTGCGATCTCATTGATCTCTACTTTGCCAGCTCGTCATCCGCCCAGATGCACCCCATGTCGCCATACGTTTTGGGGTTCGTGTTCCGAAAACGGTCGTTCCTGCACCCTACTAAGCCGAGACAGTGCCAACCAGCTCTCCTAGCCAGCATGCTATGGGTTGCTGCACAAACAAGCGACGCCCCGCAACTCACGAGCCTCCCGTCGTCCCGCGGCAAGATCTGCCAGAAGCTCCTTGAGTTGACCGTCAGCCTCCTGAAGCCGCTCATCCACACTCCATCGGGAGACGCCTCGCCCGTCTCCAGCCCCATCGTCGACGGCGTCGCCCTGGGTGGCCTTGGAGTCGCCCTCCCCGGAAGCATCAGCATGGACGCCCTGACCGGCGAGTCTGGCGCCTTCGGCGCCGCCGGCACCCTGGATGACGTGATCACCTACATCCATCTTGCCACCGTCGTGTCTGCGAGCGAGTACAAGGGCGCCAGCCTGCGCTGGTGGAATGCCGCGTGGTCCCTGGCCCGCGAGCTCAAGCTCAACCGCGAGCTGCCGCAGAACGCCCCCTCCATGAACCCCCATCAAGACGAGATTGACGCCGACGGGGAGGCCGAAGAGGAGATGGGCAATGTCCACACCGGAATCATCACCGAGGAGGAGCGCGAGGAGCGGAGACGCATCTGGTGGCTCGTCTACGTCGTCGACAGGCACCTAGCCCTATGCTACAACCGGCCTCTCTTCCTGCTCGACGTCGAGTGCGAGGGGCTCTTCCAGCCTATGGACGAGACCGACTGGCAGAACGGGAACTTTCACAACTACGCTACCGACCCCAACGTGCTCGCCTCCGACCCAACTGGGGGCCAGAGCTCCAGGTTGCGCGGTCCGTCCTTCGAGTGCAACGGCCACAGCATCTTTGGTTATTTCCTACCCTTGATGGCCATCCTCGGCGAGATCGTGGATCTCCACCACGCCCGGAACCATCCTCGCTTCGGAGTCAGTTTCAGGTCCTCTCGCGAGTGGGAAGAACAGACCGCGGAGATCGTCCGCCATCTCGAGCTGTACGATGGCAGCCTCAAGAGGTTCGAGCAGCGATACCTCAGCCCCGGCGCGCACGCGCAAAACGCCGAGGACAACGCCGACGCGGTGTTGCCGTCCAACGATAGCTTGGCCCACGATGTTGGTACCCCCTCGGTGCACTCCGTCCATAGCGCCCATACCAGCACGAGCCGTATGACTGAAAGCGATATCCAGACCCGAATTGTGCTTGCTTATGGCACCCACGTAATGCACGTCCTTCACATCCTGCTCGCAGGCAAATGGGACCCGATCAACCTCCTCGACGACAACGATCTCTGGATCAGCAGCCAGGGCTTCATCACCGCCACCGGCCACGCCGTCTCCGCCGCCGAAGCCATCAGCAACATCCTCGAGTTCGACCCCGGTCTTGAGTTCATGCCTTTCTTCTTCGGCATCTACCTCCTACAGGGCTCATTCCTGCTCCTCCTTATCGCCGACAAGCTTCAGCTAGAGGCTTCGCCCAGCGTCGTCAAGGCCTGCGAGACCATCATCCGTGCGCATGAAGCGTGTGTGGTGACGCTCAACACTGAGTATCAGGTATGTCCTCACTCCACATTATTTACGCGCCGGGGCAATCTCACTAACTCTCTATCTCTAGCGAAACTTCAGCAAGGTCATGCGCAGCGCACTTGCCCAGGTCCGAGGCCGCGTGCCGGAGGACCTTGGCGAGCAGCATCAGCGACGACGGGAACTTCTAGCATTGTACCGATGGACTGGCGACGGTACCGGCTTGGCGCTCTAAACCTCTTCTACTACTTGTTTGCTCTTTCTGGCTTCTCAAATCTCGGCTCTCTACTACGATATCTCCCTGGCCTCCCTCGGATCGGTGGCTTTTCAAAGCCTTGCCTATAAATGGACCGGAGTCGGGCTTGGCTTTTTTCCTTCTTTCGACTTGGCGTCATGGAACTGCATGCTTTTTTTTTGGTTTGGTCTTTCAAGTTTTCTTCTCCCTTTTTTTGCTTTCGGTTTCCTTTTAATTTTTTTTTTGGCGGGATTTCAAAATTAAAACGGATCGCTCGGGTGCGGGATATCTTGGCTTGGCTCGGCTGGTCGGACGATGACGATCTTTGGCCGCTCTCCTTGTGGTATCTTGGATGAGTGAATGATGGATGGCATCTACGAATGACTAAGGAGTTGAAACGGAGGCGGGGGTGGGGAACCATTGGGGGACCATTTTCTTTGTCCCCGGAAACAAAAAGTTTCTCCAGTGCGGAGGATCTTGGAAACCGGAATTCGGATGGTGTTTTACAGCCTTTTTTATTGGATATTCTTGTCATTCCTTCCGACACACACAACTTTAGAGAACCTGGAACTTTTTGGGCTGCTACTTGCGAGGACAGCAATATTTGGAATGCTTGGCTTAACCATATATAAGTATATGAGAGTTGTACAAGAGGACAATATAGTGTGGGATTCAAGCAACGAGTATGGCTTTGATATGCATCTGATCTATGCCTCCAAGTGTGACTGACATCCAGGTATCATTGTTTGTCTTCTCATGTCATCGCACCCTATCATCTTGCAACAGTGAAGTGTGACATGTAACTCGCCCCAAACTCGAGCCCGGCATCGTTGCCATGAAAGGATATGCCCAACGTCTTATCGCTTGCTGACTACCTAGGTACACAACGCTTACGTCCTCGGACTTCTCAAGAAGCCAACCACACCTCCACAATACCCGACCAAGCCGTCCAGCCGGTCACGTTCCCGCTCCTGATGCTCCTTCCACGCCCGCAGCGCCTCCAGACACGACGCGTTCTCCATCACGAGGTCGAAGTGGAGCCGAAGGAAAACGGTCATCCAGGCCTGCGTGAGTTCGTAGTCTCTCCGCGCGACGAGTCGCCACGTCAACGCCTGGATGAAATGTAGTAGCTCATTGTTGTCGTCGTTGTCGTCGTTGTCGTCGTCGCCTAGGGAGAGGGACCGCAGCTCGAGGTCTGCGGTGGAGGGGGAGAGGGATTTGAGGTGTTCGATGAAGGCACCGTCTAGATTTTGGGTGGTTAGCGGCAACGTTACGGGGCTGAGATATTGAAAAATTGGGAAGGGGGTGCTTACAGTTGCCAGAGGCGGCACCTTGGCGGAGCATCGTGGTGAAGGCTTCTTCTGAACGACTTCGGTCGAACTTTGAAATTCGAGATTTAGGTTCCTCGGGTCCACTCAACTGGCCGTCCTCGCCGGGATTTGACGTGTTTGGCCCCCCAACTGATGGTAGGAAGAACGGAGCCTTCTCCGGAACCTTTGGGGCTTCCTTGGGCTTGTTCCGCTGTTTGATTAGATCCAAGTGTAGGAGAGTCTGCCACCTGCTCTTGGGGACCAAGCTCAATGTCATCATATCCGAGCTGAGCTGGTCGAGAGTAGGAGCAGATATGGCGTCGTCCTCATCAGAGGTAGCCTCCTCGTCGAAGGCAGCCTCCAACAGACCCTGGCCGCCTTCGCCGGACGTTGTAGGGTTGGATATGTTGGCAACCTCCTTCTCGGAGACTTGCCTCGTTGGGACGTGCTTGAATAACGTCCGGTTGGTCCATATGTGCACGCCGAGCTCGCCTTCTGTGGCTGCTGCGAGGTACTCGCCCGTCGATGAGAAAGCGAGGGCTTTGCAGGGCTTCTCTAGTCGGAAGGCATCGATTAGGTGGCTGGTAGGGAGATCCCACACTCGTAATAGCGAGTCTTGCGAAGCAGCAACGATCCACCTTCCATCGTTGGAGAAGCAGAAATCGTTGATGTTGCCTTGGCAGCCCCAGAACTCTCTGATGGTCTTCTTCGTTTCGATATCCACGACTCTGACGGAATGGTCGTCGCAGGAGAAGGCGATTAGGTCGTTGGCAGCGTGATACCGACAGCCGAGTATGCCAGTCATTGGTGCCCAGTCAATTTCTTCCAAGAGGTTGCCCGTGAGGAAATCCCAGAACTTGATGGTTCCGTCTAGAGAGCAGGTGATGACAAGCTTGTTCATCGAGTCGACGACAATACCGGTGACGGGACCGACGTGCTTTCCTGTTCCCTGCGCGAACCTGGATTTCGTCCGCGATTGCAGTTGTGTCGCGTTGTCGAGCTGTCTCAAGTGCTGCGCCTTCAGTTGCCTAGCCTGCGCCGGGGTCAACTTGGAGGGGAACCGCTGCCGGTGTAAGCCGGATTGCAGATTGAACATGTCGACACCGCCCTTCACAGACCCGACGAGGGCAAAGGTGCCGCATTGGCTGACGGTGACGGTAGAGACAATAGAGTCATCTCCAGTTTTGAAGGCCCAGCGTCCAGCCTTCTTCCTGCCCCAGAACCAAGTTCGAGCCCAAGGATCGTTCTTGTGGGCCGTCACAACACTTTCCCACCCGGTCATACCGCTGATCTCAGCATCTGAGGGTTTGGACTTGGTTTGCTGCTGCCCCTTCTGCCATATAGGTTGGTTTCCAGGCATGGCACCAATTCCGCCGTCCCTATTCAGGGACGACGCGATGCATGTTATTTCCGGCGCCTTGAGGTCATCGAGGGTGGTCGTGGGCCCGTGATGGAGCGCCGTGCTTCCGAGGATGCCAACCTTCTTTGCCTTCTTGCGGATGTTGCCCTGGCTGAGCTCCGAGCTCTGCCCATCTCGCCGCAAGCTCCACCCCCAGAGACTCCTGTCTTGGCCGCCGCTGAGGAGCCACTTGTTTCCAGCGTCGGCGCCGTCGAAGTCGGTGGGCAGGAATTGCAGGCAGCTGACGGGGGCAGCGTGGCCGCTTCTGGCGTGCAGGATGCGGGGGACGGGGGAGAAAGGCGTCTCATCAAAGATCCACGATTTGAGGGAGTTGTCTCGACCACTAGTCAAGATCACGGCCTGCCCTGAGAGGAACTCGACCTTGCTGATCCCCCCACGGACTAGAGGGCCGTCCCGAGACGGAGGATTGTGCGCGCTCCGTAACACTCCCATTACCCTGCCCCCTTTGTTCAAGTCCCAGAACGTAACATCTCCGCTGGCCAGGGTGGCCGTAGCTAAGACACCGTCTTTCCTCCCATCCTGCCCTGCTCCCTGGCCGTCGCTCCGGAAAGACATTGCGCTCACAGGAGCGTCTTCCGTGCCGGCATTCAGTTGGAGGACAACCTTGTCTTGTAATATGTTGTGGATGGTCAGCGGCCCTTGAGAATAGGATATTGCCAACAGAGACAGTGCTGTGCTCGGTTCCAGACAGACGACACCCCCGCAATCAGGCGCCGGCGGGAGGATCGTATAGATCAGCTTGCCAGTGCTAACATTCCATATCTCAACCCAGCCATTCCGGCGGCCAACGAAAACCTTGTTCAAGAAGGTTGGCATGTTGCACATCCCGCCCGTTAGCTCATTGTCCCCTTTCTTGCTGGCCGCGATATGAATCGTGGTGTAATGCTGGAAGCCGGTCGTCTTCCAAACCTCCAACCTCGTCCTCGCACAGGCAACAATCCATGTGCCAAATACTAGGATCTGTTTGATGGGCTGGTCCAGGTCGCTGGGCAACTCGAGCTCGGCAACCTTCTTTCCCCTCTGGAAAACCCAGAACCCTTGGGACCCTCCATTTCCCCTATCACCCCATGCCGCAAAAACCTTTTCTTTCCAAGCACGAGTTGCTGTGATGTCCACCGGGGTTTGCGGCCGAGTAACAAAGACTAGATTCAGCCCACGCTTGAGGTCGTAGGTCTGTAGAGATCGGCCCACCGAGGTTGTTATCTGGAAGGTGGTCTTCCCGAGCGGTATGGCTGAAAAGGGAATATCGGTTGGTGACACCAGTCCCACAGTCTATAAATTCAAGGGCTATTAGCAATTTATTTCAAGGATGACGGCGTCTTAAAAAGCAGGTCACATACTCGGAAAGGTGCGAAGATGGCCGACCCCCGGGCAGCGGTAGGCTGTTGTTTGGCAACAGCATTGGTCCTCTGCCGCTTGACCAAGGGCCCATCATGGTCCGAGTGAGGCATTGTGTTTGCTCACGCGTTGGGCAAGAGACGACAAGAGCGATGTCGTGCGTCAAACAAGATGCATTCACAGGTGTACACAGCCAGTTTTGGCTTGACCTCCCAAAAAAAAGTTGCGAGCTAAAGCAAAAATTTAGGACGAATCAGCCTCGTCAATGGAAGGGTGTCCTAAATTTTCCATCCAATCACCATATGCAGATTTACTTGCTTCCTGTTCACCGCCTCCAGCCTTGCCCCACCTGCCTTTTGCGGCTGAATCCTGGGGCACAGGCCATGCCAGGATGGGACCGCCGTTTTTTTTCTTTTTCTTCTCGTTCCGACTTGCCTCCGAAGAGCTGGATTTTCAGGCACGCAAGGATTTACACCGTGCCATTCTTCGGGTTTCCTTGCTGCGTCCCGACTGCAAACGGGATTTATGCGTACAAGATACGACGAGGAATACTTCGTGTTGCCACTTCCGCTGCCGCCCAGAAGCAAAATTGGAAGTTGTCCAAGCTACCTCGAAAACCAAGCAATCGCCACCCACAGAAGGAGTTTCTCGTACACCCGTGGGCACTGGAATCTTTGCGCGGGATTACACGTACCATTGACACGACTGAGTACATTAAACCTTGCCACGTTGGTCGCATGACAATTTGCCTATTCGGGGATGACAGGCGCAGATTGGATCATGTGATTTCAAGCCTCACTGCTAAGCAAAGCGCTGCGCCGCGCTGTTTGACAGATGGGAAGTACCTCTGCAGGTTGGAGCCTCTCCCCCTTGGCTGATAAGACCGAATCATACAGCTCGCAATTACTACACATACAAGAGGCGTTGGCCACTGCGGCTAAATAGGCCAAAGGAATTAGACTAGGGGAAGAATTTCGACGTGTAATACGCTAAAAAAAACCCTTTTTGCCAGGCGGGACGGAGGGACTTTGAGACTTGAGGACCTGAGTTTAACGATGCACAGCGGTTTGACCGCCGAAATCGCCCCTCCCTGCCGAGAGATTCAGTGGGACCCCTCCTGTTGCGCTACCGCTGCACCACATGGCGTAGCGTCAACGCCATCGAGGCAAGAATACGACCCATGCGCCACCCAATTCGTCGGAGAAGCGCTAGACGTCATTGGGCTCCTCTGCAAACGGTAACTCTGTACCTCTCGTTACCGCCCCAAAAAAAAGCCAACTTCCCCTCCGAAAAGCTTCTGACAGAGCAGCGGAATTCCCGTTCCCAGTTTTGTGTGCGACCCCATCCAACATCTCTAGTGTGCTTGTAACCCTTGCCCGCGCCCCTCCCCCCTTTCTTCGGCCCAGGTGTGGAGGGGCCATCCGGCCAAAGAGAAAGGAACGGAGGAGAGGGAAAATGAGAGAGAGAGGTAAAAAAAAAAAAGAGGAAATCCCTTAACCGCCAACCGCCAATGGATCGCATTGACCAAACACATGATTAAGTCAGCTGCTGTTGCTGCTTCCTACAGAGGTACCCGCATACATACCGACCACCCGTATCTTACTAGGGTACCTACCTTACCTTTCCTTACCACCTTACTACTTATGTCGTCTTATATTTCTGTGCCGTCGGCAAACCACATCTCCCATCTGGAATATCGCCCCCTTCTCGACCAATGATCAATCGTAGATAAAAAGGCCTGGACCCTAGTTGGATCTCTTGTTAGCTTGGCTCCCCATCTCGCCCAGCGGTCAAGACCCGAGCCACTCAACCCCTTCCTCGGCGCCTTCCCCAAGATGTAGTGTCGAGCCTTCGCCTGCCATGGAAACTAACTCAGGCCGAGCCGGCGTTAGCTCAGGACTCTCTATAGATACCATGCAACACCCACAGGAGGCTTCGGCGCCCGCCTCCCGCTCTCGGACCTCTGGCTCATCTTCCCACTCTCACAACCTCTCTTCGTCCTCCTCTGCCTCAATTACTGGCCCGAGTCGAAAGAGCAGACATGCCGAGCCTGGCACGACAGAAACCAACGCCCAACGAGCTAGTTTATCCATGCCCCCGCCCCTCTCGCGCCCTCAAGTCCACGCGCAGGTAGCGAGCAGTCCTCGATCGTCCTTCCACCTGAGCCGGCGAGAATCGTCAAACTCAGATACCTGGAGCGAGGACCTCGCGATAGCGAGAGGAACCCCTCTTACCGCTCACCCCCACCCAATGGAACCCCCTACCGAAACCGACGACGGCGACACGCCCCGTCTCATGCCCGGCACCTACCCAAACTCGCCCCAGGCTCAGCAGCGCCATTTGCCCGAGCCCGCCTTGTCGAGTAGCCGCTCGTCCTTCTCCTTCTCCGACGCCGACGCCAGCAAGCGCGTGAGCATCGGCTCCACGTACAGCCTTACCTCTGCGCGAGGCGTGCCCACCTCGTCGTCCTCCATAAACGGGAGCGAGGCCAATAGCGTGAACGGGACCGGAACCGGAACCGGAACCCACCGGTCTGCGTCCGGGCTGATGGCTTCATCCGCCGGGAAGGGCCCCGGTTCCGCCGCCCAGTCGGAGGCCGGCTTGTCCAACGTTACAGTGACCACCGGGAGTCAAAGCTCCTCCGGCGGCCATCACCTGGCGCCGCGTGACTCGCACACCCATCTAACCGAGATGGTTAAGCGAAATCCCGCGGCAGCCCCGAGAGCCGAACCCACAAATGCGCAGCGGTCGCAGCCGACCAGATCCCGAAGTAGGGCCAAGCGGAGATTCAGCGGCAGTACCGCGACGAGCAGCCACAGCCCCAGCAGTGATCGCGCCGCCCCCAGAGGGGAGAAGGAGGAGGCCAGGCGGGCTCCTTGGGGCGTCATCGGTATTTGCGCATTAGACATCAAGGCAAGGAGCAAACCAAGCAGGAATATCTTGAATCGACTCATAGCGAACCGCGACTTTGACGTCTGCGTCTTTGGAGACAAGGTGATCCTAGATGAAGGTAAGCTGGAAGCAATCCCACCCCCCCAATCACCAGGCAAAGCTAACAAAGCGATTTAGAGATTGAAAACTGGCCGATATGGTAAAAATTTCCCGACTCCTCCCATTTATAAAAGACCTTGTCATTTGAGCTCTTATTCTTTGCCCCACGCCCAACCCCCCACGTTTGCAGCGGCCTCTCTAACAATTCGCACAGTGATTACTTGATATCCTTTTACTCAGACGGTTTCCCCCTAGACAAAGCGATTGCCTACGTCAAGGCTCGTAAGCCGTTCTGTGTTAACGATGTCCCGATGCAAAAGGTTCTCTGGGACAGGCGCCTGTGTCTCTGGCTTCTTGACAGGATTGGTGTTCCCACCCCGCAGCGTGTGGAAGTCAACCGGGATGGCGGACCCAAGGTCCTCACCCCCGACCTTACGAAGCACGTCAAGGAAATTAGTGGTATTCCCTTCGAGCCGACGAGCCAGCTCCAAATCCAAGCGCCCAAGAGAGTCGAGCTTCTCGATGATGGCGACGTCCTATCGGTCGATGGCATCCTGCTCAAGAAGCCTTTTGTGGAGAAGCCAACGAGCGGAGAGGACCACAATATCATTATCTACTTCCCCCGGTCGGCGGGCGGCGGAGCACGGAAGCTCTTCCGCAAGATCGGCAACAAGAGCAGCGAGTTCGTGCCGGATTTGATTACCCCTCGCGCCATTACACAGGAGACGGAGAGTTTCATTTACGAAAAGTTCATGAGGGTCGACAATGCCGAGGATGTTAAGGCGTACACTGTCGGGCCGATGTACTGCCACGCTGAGACACGCAAGTCACCTGTGGTCGACGGGGTCGTGCGACGCAACACCCACGGCAAGGAAGTGCGTTACGTGACAGGTCTCAGCAGCGAGGAGAAGGAGATTGCGAGCAAGATATCGACGGCCTTTGGGCAGCGCATCTGCGGGTTCGACTTCCTCCGTGCCGGGGGCAGGAGTTACGTCATCGACGTCAACGGCTGGAGCTTCGTGAAGGATAATGATGAATACTACGACTACTGTGCGACCATTCTTAGAGATATGTTTATTAAGGAGAGGCAGCGAAGAGGCGGTCCGACCCCGCCGATGCCCTCGCCAGCTCTCTCGGAGCTCGACCCTTCAACGGCCCACTCTTCATCTGGAGGCAAGGACAAAGATGTTAGCCCTGGTCTAGGTGCCCAAGGCAAACCATCCCCAAGCGGTCCGCCCAGTACTGTGGAATCGTCAGAGTTGAAGCCTCCACATACCGATGTCGGGCTTGTCCCGAAACTAGAATCTAGCGCATCTTCGAAACTACAGAGCGGCGCTACAAGCCCTTCGCTACACCAAGGTTTAGCGGAAGAGAGCGCGCCAGCTACTGCACCGCCTACAGTCCCGGCAACCCCACGTCTTCTGCCGGATGTATCCGTAGACGCGGAGAGTTGTCAAGATCAGACCCCACCACCACCACCGCCGAAACATTCGTGGAAGCTGAAAGGCATGGTATCGGTCATCCGACATGCCGATCGTACGCCGAAGCAAAAGTACAAGTTCACCTTCCACACGGAACCGTTCATCGAGCTTCTCAAGGGCCATCAAGAGGAAGTCCTGTTGATCGGCGAGGCTGCCCTCGCGAGCGTACTAAATGCAGTGGACACGGCATTGCTCGCTGGTGTTGAGGATCGGGGTAAGCTCCGGGCTCTGCGAAACGTCCTTGTGAAGAAGGGCGGCTGGGCAGGCACGAAGGTGCAGATCAAGCCTATGTTCCGGAAGAAGAAGACTGATGAGATGACGGCACTCGAGGAGAAGGCGGTCATATCAGAAGGCGAGGTATCCGATGCCGTAACAAAGTCAAAGCCGCTGGCGCAGGGGGATGAAGGTTCCCAGGGCGAAGTGCCCAAGCGCACTCCCAAGCGTCAAGACTCCTTATCAGGTGTCACCATGTCAAAATTTACGGCAGCAGAGAACAGTCTCGTTCTGGATAAGCTCCAGCTAATTGTAAAATGGGGCGGTGAGCCAACGCACTCGGCCAGGTACCAGGCCCAGGAGCTTGGGGAGAACATGCGCAACGATCTCCTCCTCCTCAACCGGGACATCCTCGACGAGGTCCACGTCTACAGTAGTAGCGAGCGGCGGGTGACGACGAGTGCACAGATCTGGGCAGCGAGCTTCCTGGGGCAGACAGAGGTGGAGGAGGACTTCATCACAATCCGCAAAAACCTACTCGACGACTCGAACGCGGCCAAGGACGAGATGGATAAGGTGAAGAAGAAGCTTAAGGGGCTTCTTCGGAAGGGCAACGAGCGCCCGCCGCAGTTCGCCTGGCCCGAGAACATGCCCGAGCCGTCCGAGGTCCAGACGCGCGTGGTGCAGCTCATGAACTTCCACCGACGGGTGATGCAGCACAACTACGGCAAGCTCTACAGCGGCGCGGTCAACTCGCTAAGCGCAATATCCAACCCGGGAATGGAGAAGTCGACCAGCGACGCCGGCTCCAACACGTCCCTGGCCTCGTCGCTCTCCCAGGCCAACGCGGTGAACAACATCCAGGCTCGCTGGTGCTGCGGCGAAGACGCCGAGCTGTTCCGCGAGCGGTGGGAGAAGCTGTTCGCCGAGTTCTGCGACGGGGAGAAGGTGGATCCTAGCAAGATCTCGGAATTGTACGACACGATGAAGTTCGACGCCTTGCACAACCGCCAGTTCCTCGAATGGGTGTTCACGCCGCCCAAGAGCATGCTCGAGGACGAGTACGGCATCGTGGGAAGCACCACTAAGGAGGCCAAGACAAACCCTCAGCAGTCCGCCACAAAAAGAGAATCAGAGGAAAGCGCGCCGGGCGTGAAGGCTCCGGAGGAGGGGAAGACGGAGAAGCTCCAGAGCCAGGCGGGTGCGTTAATGGACAAGATCGACAAGTCGGACGCGAACAAGACGGTCAAGCGCATCTTTCGTCGCCGGTCGTGGATGAACGGGCTTCGTCACGCAGACCAGCCCGATCCGCCCGAACAGTATTTCCATCTATTCAAGGGGAACAACCAGACGAAGGCTAAGACCGACGCGAAGTTCGAGCCCCTGAGGGAGCTATACCAGCTTGCGAAGGTGCTCTTCGATTTCATCTGCCCGCAGGAGTATGGCATCTCGGATAGCGAAAAGGTAAGGAGGCATCCGAAAGCTACACCCAGACCTGAGATGAAATTTGCTCACCTAACACGTTTTGTCTACAGCTCGAGATTGGACTTCTAACCTCCCTGCCGCTATTAAAGGAGATCGTGCAAGACCTCGAGGAAATGCAGGCGTCGGACGAGGCGAAGGGGTTCTTCTACTTCACCAAGGAATCGCACATCTACACGCTCCTCAACTGCATCCTTGAGGGCGGTATCGAGACCAAGATCAACCGTCGCACGATCCCGGAGCTCGACTACCTCTCGCAGATCTGCTTCGAGCTGTACGAGTCCGAGACCAAGCTGCCCGCGAACCCGGCCACGGGGACGGACGAGATCCCGACCTTCGCGTATAGCATCCGCATCACCATCAGTCCCGGCTGCCACGTCTTCGACCCGCTGGACGTCCAGCTCGACAGCAAGCATTGTAT
>Ga0164242_10005481_pt1 | contig 14132 bp, 12 predicted proteins | sample OricomgcompostMG_FD_108783 | JGI IMG/M metagenome (GOLD analysis project Ga0164242, IMG submission 108783) | Miracle-Growth compost microbial communities from Emeryville, California, USA - Original compost - Miracle growth compost (MG) ... | reverse complement strand
CACACCCATATCCTCGGCGCCGTCCTCACCAAGTTCGACCCGAAAAATACCACCTCAGATTACGCCTATTACGGATATCAATACTATAATTACGGCCCCGATAGTCGCTCAGAATAAAAAGAACCTTAAATTCTCATAGCACGTAAATTGGAGCTCTCTATGGCCGTTGTCTTTCTCATAGGAGGAACCGGAAACCAAATATTTCAATATTCCTCAAGTGATCGGCAGGATGTGTTCTCCACGATTCTTCTCAATAACAAAGTAAGGCGATGCCTCCGCTGGACGAATCATGAACAAATTTTTAAGTACGCCTCCCCCCCAATTCTGTTGCACATGCTAACCGTTTTCGTAGTAGCGGTTGATTTTTTGTTGATATCCAGCATTGGCATAAGTCTCTTCACCGAATTCGACACTCGCGGGATCAAAGCCCGTCCGCGTTTGGGCACGTTGGCTAAAATAGGCTATTTTCAAGAGATGCCAATGCGACGCAGCCTTGCTCCACTAGTCGCCCAGATTGTCGCCGCGCCTGGGCGGGGCGTAATTGCAATACATGTGAGAGGTGGCGACCTTCTGTCGCCCGCAGGACGGGCTACGTATGGAATTCCCTCAGATGCCTATTATCGTGCGGGCGTGGAAATCGCCGTGGCGGAGATCACCCAAAATGGAGGGAAAGTTGAGCAGGTGATTGTTCTTACCGACGACCCCGAACACGCGGCCACGCTCGACTTGGCAGTAGCGGGCGCTCCTACCCCAGATATCATGCATTGTGAATTGAGTGATACTTTGGCGAGAGCGTTGGGAGCGTGCTGGTTCGTATCAAGCAATTCCACATTAGCCTATTGGATCGTGCATTTTCGCCAAGGACTGCGATGCATTGCGCCCGTTCCATTCCAGGAAAGGCGTGACTTTCGACTACCAGCTGCGGCGCGCCGCATAGCACTGGCCCACAGCTAATGGCAGCCCTCCTCGCCCACGGAACGCCGTCTATCCTACTACTTGCCTTGGCACTTTTGGGCCTCATATTTGCCATTCTCAGTGACCATCTGCAAATTGTGGCGAAATATCAAGGAGCAATGAGGCAAAAAATAGCAGGAGGCTATAATCTCGCCATGAAGATAATGGTCCTCAATCGGATAGGGGCTGCGTTATACTTCCTAATTATCGCATTTAACATTGATCGCGGACTTTCGGCTAGAACATTAACACTTGGGCTTTCGACTGCAATCTTATTCGTGTCCGTTCCGACCACGTATATCCTTATTTTTCTTCAGAAGCGCGTTAACCGCGTAATGTCGGACGTTCAGATATTTGATCACTCAATGTGGCCAAAAGGAATTCTCCTTGCAGTTTTTTTGGCAACAAGCTGCAATCTTCTCGGATTGACTGTACCTTGGATTGCCGGAGCGGCCTACCCTCAACTAAGGCTTACTCTTTCGAACACTAGTGTCTTATTTAATGCTGTATTCACGGCGGTGAATGTGTTTTACATCGAGCACAAGTTCGCGGCTCTCGTTGACGAGGGAAATCAAGATCTCCATGGATTTGTTGCTGGGGTTATGATCGCGCGGCTCGCGGCGTTTCTTGTGGTTGGAAGTTTAATCGGCATGGCCGGGGGCTTAGCGCAATGAGAACTCGACTGCTCCGGTTCGACCCACGAAGTTTCCTGTTGGTACTAGTCGCCTTTACTGGAAACGCCGAGATAGGAGGCATTGACCTTGTTCTAAGCGCGTTTATTCCAGCTGCCTTTCTATTTCAAACGCGCGATCCTTGGGTGATCCGCAGAGGGGCGGTAGGTTTGTTTATGGCTCTATCTGCTTTATTAGCTTTTGCTGAGATTAGATCTCTCTTCATTGGGATCACGTATTTTCCGGCTTACTATTTGTGGCCTATAAAGGCCCTTTTATTGATGGTGCTGGTTGCCACGGGGCGCGAACTACGCTGGCCTATGGGAAATATGTTACTACTTGGAATTTTCTGTTTTTCTCTCGTTTTTTGGGGCCACGTCGAAGATGGGAGATTGGTGTCTGTATTTGGACCCAATATGCTATATCGGATCTTCGGTCTAATGTTGTTCTTTTCGGCGATGCTGTTCTTAAATAATTCCGAAGGTCACCGAATCGTCTTGGCAATTTTAGCTGCCTTCGGAGTTTTTGCCGCCAACCTGACAGGGTCGAGCGGAGCTCTTCTAGTGATCATCACCGTCGCGCTAGTCGTAATAATGCGGTTATCCTACAAGCTCGGGATTTTTCTGCTCCTTGTCGCCATATCTTGGGTCTCTGCCAGCGGTGTTCTGTCAGGCAATCTTACAGCTGGATCGGGGGCTCCTGTTATCTATAGTCGGCTATTATATAAGCTGGCTTCGACGGAGACAAACGACAGGCTTTTGGCCTGGACGAAAATCATGGTGCAGCCGCCATCGCTCATCGGCTACAACCACGCCGACTTTGATGATCTTTGGACATTCGGCTTGGAATATCCTCATAATATAGTTGTCGAACTTTACGGATTCTATGGTCTTCTTGGCATAATCCTTTCAGTTCTGTTACTTTTGTCCTTATTTAGGGCCCGTGCCCGTATAGTTGCAGGCGACGTTCTGGCAATTACCTGCGCGGTGCTGACGCTTGGCGCCATGTTGTCCGGAGATTTGTCGGACAACTATGGGGCAATTGGACTTGCGCTGGGGCTGCTGCTTCGAGAACGGGCGCTCAACAGTAGAGCTCGTCCGCAAAATCGGCGCACCCCGATAGCGAGTGCGGGAAGGGGGGCGGGCCCTTTCGGCGATCTTCGTCGGAGATCGAATGCCCCCCAAAGTAGTGAGCAAGCACCTGTCGCGTGAGTGCTTTCTAGGAAAGCTTGACCGGCATCTGGCACAGATGGATCTAGACAGATGGGGACAGACTCCGATAGGCCCAAATATCCTCCATGTGGCCGCGTATAGAAGAAACGACGGACGTTCAGAATTCCAAGGTGGGTATCATATGAAGCGTGCAATTATCACCGGCATCACAGGTCAGGACGGATCCTACTTGGCCGAGTTCCTTTTGCAAAAGGGCTATGAAGTTCATGGTGTAAAACGAAGATCATCCCTGTTCAACACCCAACGCATAGATCATATCTATCAGGATCCGCACGTAAGGTCTCCGAATTTCAAGTTGCACTACGGTGATTTGACCGATACGTCAAACCTCACCCGCATAATACAAGAAATCGCCCCTGATGAAATTTACAATCTTGGCGCTCAGAGTCACGTTGCGGTTAGTTTTGAATCTCCTGAATACACTGCGAATGTGGACGCAATCGGAACCTTGCGTCTTCTTGAAGCAATTCGCTTTTTAGGCCTAGAAAAGAAGACAAGGTTCTACCAAGCCTCCACCTCAGAACTATACGGATTGGTCCAGGAAGTTCCGCAGCGTGAAACCACGCCGTTCTATCCTCGATCACCATATGCTGTGGCTAAGCTGTACGCATACTGGATTACGGTAAATTACCGAGAATCGTACGGAATTTATGCCTGCAATGGGCTACTCTTCAATCACGAGAGTCCTCGGCGGGGAGAGACTTTCGTGACTCGTAAAATTACACGCGGTCTATCGAACATTGCTCAGGGCTTAGAATCTACGCTTTATATGGGAAATATCAATTCTTTGCGTGATTGGGGCCATGCAAAAGACTACGTGCGCATGCAATGGATGATGTTGCAGCAGGAGGTGCCTGAGGATTTCGTAATCGCGACGGGGCGTCAGTATTCGGTGCGTGAGTTCATTATTTGGTCCGCCGCGCACCTTGGTATCACGGTGCGTTTTGAGGGAGAGGGCGTCGACGAGATTGGCATTGTCGAGGAGATTAGAGGCGACAGTGCTCCGGCTGTCCGAGTCGGAGATGTCATCGTACGCATCGACCCTCGTTATTTCCGTCCGGCGGAGGTTGACACATTGCTCGGCGATCCGGCCAAGGCCAAGCAAAAATTGGGCTGGGTGCCGGAGATTAGCGTGCAAAGTATGTGCGAGGAAATGGTAGCCGAAGACCTCAAAGCCGCCAAGCGCTATGCGCTGCTAAAGCGGCACGGCTATGGTGTTCCTATTTCCCTAGAATCTTAGAAGCAAGGAGTACAAGCGATGCGTGTCTTCGTGGCGGGGCATCGAGGTATGGTTGGTGGTGCAATATGCCGGAAACTGATAGCGCTCAACATCGAGGTAGTAACCCGCACGCGCGCTGAGTTGGATCTGACGAATCAGAGCGCCGTTAGCGAATTCTTCATCACGGAAAAGTTCGATGCGGTGATTCTTGCCGCTGCTAAAGTCGGCGGAATTCACGCCAATAATAGCTTTCCCGCTGATTTCATATACCAGAATCTTATGATTGAGGCGAATGTAGTGCACCATGCCTATCTTGCCGGTGTCCAAAAGCTGTTGTTCTTGGGTTCGTCTTGCATTTATCCGCGTCTTGCGGCTCAACCCATGAGGGAAGATGCGCTGCTAACGGGCGTTCTTGAGCCGACAAATGAGCCATATGCCGTTGCTAAGATCGCGGGAATCAAACTATGTGAGAGTTACAATCGGCAACATGGTACCGATTATCGCAGTGTAATGCCGACAAACCTCTATGGCCCGGGAGATAATTACCACCCGGAGAACTCTCATGTCATTCCGGCGTTGATTCGCCGTTTTCACGAAGCAGTTCGCGATGGTGCGGAGCAAGTTGTAATCTGGGGCACAGGGGCACCCAGGCGCGAGTTCCTTCACGTCGACGATATGGCGGAGGCCTCCATTTTTGTTTTAGGCCTGTCGGCCGAGGAATATAGAGCTAACACCGAGCCGATGCTCAGCCATATCAACATTGGTTACGGCGAGGAGATTTCGATCCGAGAAGTCGCGCAGTTGATAGCGGCGGTAACGGGTTTCAAAGGCAAGATCGTCTTCGACGCGAGTAAGCCGGATGGCCCAATGCGCAAGCTTATGGATTCGAGTCGATTGACCGCAATGGGTTGGACGCCTTCGATAGACCTGTTCGATGGAATTACGGAAACCTATAAGTGGTTTGTAGAGAATGTGGCCAATAACTGGCGATCTACACGAGAGAAGTGCTGATGGATTCGCATCTCGGCGCCGCAGCAGATCGGTGGATCCCGTTTTAAGTAGTTGACGCAGATTCAAGCTCATTACGGAGTCTTATACTATTCTTTGAATTTTCCATGAGGAGATTGTCAGGGCATCTGCCCCTCCCGTGCGAGTGCCCGTGCTGCGGCTCGGATCGCCTGCCGAAGGGCCGAGCATACACCGAGCTGCTCAAGTTAAGCCCACGCCAGCAGAAGGCCGCCCAGACGTGCGCGCAGCCGCGCCCCAAAGGCCCGCTTGACCGTTGGGCCAACCGCGTGAGCCTCAAAATCCCCATGCGGGGCAGGATGGTCGGCGATTGCATCACGTAAGAGTCAGGACGATGCGATCTTCCGATCGACGCGCTTACTGCTTGCGCTCATCCGCTGCTGACCCGTTTTTGCCAGCCTTTCGTCCGTTTCGCGATAAATCGACCCGCGCTGGAGATGAGATAAGTTGATGAAGCGGCAGCTTCCGTTATAACCCGCGTTCGAGAGGTCGCAGAATAGGTTCGAGCGAACTGCTGAAGAGCGATGTTGGCATCGCGCGCCGATGGGCATTGGAAAGCGATTCGGATCGAACTGGTCGGAGTAATAGACCTTGAGTGACTTACTAGAAAGGGCTGCAATCCGGCCGCTCGTCCAAATAATCGGCCTTCTCCCACAGCTTCGTCGCGGGAGGAAACGCGCTATCGTGCTGTTGGTGGACGCGATGTTGTGCGTCGCTTCTGCCTGGATCGCTTTCTCACTACGCTTGGGCCAATGGGATCTTAGTTCGCGGGGTATCGACCTGGTCGTGCTGGCGGCCCTGTGCCTCTGGTTTCCGGTCGCCCTCTACACAGGCGTCTATCGCGCGATCTTTAGGGCCGTCGGTTCGGGTATGATGGTCGGGTTGGCTTTGTCGGTCGCTATGATGGCGGCGCCGATGATCGCCGTCTTTATGTTGGTTGGAGTTGCTGGGGTGCCCCGCACGGTTGCAATCATGCAGCCGATGATCTTCTTCCTGTTGCTGGCACTTAGCCGGATCGTTGCGCGTTATCTGCTTGTCGACCTCCTCAATCAGCGCACGTTTGTTGGCGAGCGACGCCGGACGCTTATCTATGGCGCCGGTGCCGCCGGGCAGCAGCTCGCTTCATCCATTCGGCTCGAGGCAGGGATGGCGTTGTACGGCTTCATCGACGATGACGAACATCTCGAGGGTAATCGTCTCAACGGCGTAAAAATCAGCCATTCTCGCGACCTCGGCTCCCTAATCCCCATGTATGGGATCACCGACGTTCTACTGGCGCTACCATCGACCAGCCGAGCGCGGCGCAAGCAGATTGTCGACGATTTGCAGCAATTCCCGGTGCATGTCCGCACGCTCCCCGCGATGCGGGAAATCGTCGATGATCGTGTTTCGATCTCGGATCTCCGCGAAGTCGACATCGAGGACCTGCTGGGCCGTGACCCGGTTGCGCCTCATCCGGAACTACTCGGCCGGACGATCGCCGGGAAAGTCGTGATGGTGACCGGCGCGGGAGGTTCTATCGGCGGAGAACTGTGCCGCCAGATTGCGCAACTCAGCCCGACGCATCTTATTCTCGCCGAGCAATCCGAATACGCACTCTACGCGATCAGCCGCGAGCTTGAGGCGGCAGTCGGCCACGAGGGCGAGGCGATCACCGTCGTTCCCGAGCTTGTCAATGTTGCCGACCCCAGCGCGATCAGCCGGGTGATGGAACGTTGGCGGCCGGACACGGTGTTCCACGCGGCAGCCTATAAGCATGTGCCCTTGGTTGAAGCCAATGTCATCAGCGGCGCGCGGAACAACATCTTCGGCACGTTGCATACAGCCGTCGCTGCCGATCGCTCAGGTGTTAGTCATTTCATTCTCGTCAGCACCGACAAGGCGGTGCGGCCGACTAATGTGATGGGAGCGACCAAGCGTGTTTGCGAACTCATCCTGCAGGCGCTGGCGGCGAGCGGCTCAGGCACGGTCTTCTCAATGGTGCGGTTCGGCAATGTCTTGGGGTCGAGCGGTTCCGTAGTGCCTCTGTTCAAGCAGCAGATCCGCGCCGGGGGTCCGGTAACCGTCACCGATCGGCGGATCACACGCTTCTTCATGACCATTCCGGAGGCCGCGCAACTGGTCATCCAAGCCGGCGCTATGGCCGCAGGCGGCGAAGTCTACGTGCTCGACATGGGCAATCCGGTGAAAATCGTCGACTTCGCACGCAGTATGATCCGGCTTTCCGGCATGACAGTGCGGGATGACGCCAATCCCGACGGCGATATTGAGATCGTCGAGATCGGGTTGCGGCCGGGGGAAAAGCTCTACGAGGAGTTGCTGATCGGCGACAACCCTGAGCCGACAGCGCATTCCCGGATCATGCAGGCGCGTGAATGCTTCCTCTCTGCCGACCAGCTGTTGGCGGTACTTGACCGGCTGGAAGCGGCTTTGACGGCGGGAAATCGCGAGCGGGTTCTGGCGATTCTGCTGGAACTCGTTCCGGAGTTCGTCTGTGGTACTGCCGACGCGGTAGGACAACGTAGCGACGGCGAAGCCCGGGTCACCGCCCTTTCTTTGCCCGACCCATTTCCGGCCAAAGAGAAAGAGGCTCCGGCTGTTGCAGTGCAGAAGGATGGGGCCCGCTTCACACCTTCGCGCCATGGGCAGTTCGCCGCCTTCCTACCGCACCGTCCCGCAACCGCGGGCAATTCGGGGACCTGAAGCAGGTCTGCGTGCCCGGCGGGCGGCAAACCTCTTTTGAAATGCCGCGCGTTCCACGAGGTGTTCTTCATGAAGCGTGCCATGGATATTGTCCTGTCGCTGGTCGGCTTGGTCCTACTTTCCCCGGTTCTGATCCTGACCGCGATACTGGTGGCGCACAAATTAGGTCGACCAGTATTTTTCCGTCAGGTTCGGCCAGGCCTCCGCGCCCAACCATTCTCAATGGTTAAGTTTCGGACGATGACCGATAGGCGGGATGCCCACGGCGCACTGCTACCCGACTGTGACCGCCTAACCGGTTTCGGCTCCTTTCTCCGTGCGACCAGCATCGACGAACTTCCTGAGCTATGGAACGTGCTGCGGGGCGACATGAGCCTCGTCGGTCCGCGGCCGCTACTGATGCAGTATCTACCGTTGTATACTCCGGAACAGGCACGCCGTCATGAGGTGCGGCCGGGGCTCACGGGTTGGGCGCAGATTAACGGGCGCAACGCGCTAAGTTGGCCGGAGCGGCTTGCTCTCGACACGTGGTATGTGGAAAATCGCACAATATGGCTCGATTTCTATATTTTGCTTCGGACATTGCAGAAGGTAGTACGCCGCGAGGGAATTTCTGAACCGGGCGAGGCTACCGTCCGGCAGTTTAAGGGCACCGGAGAAGCAGATTGACCACCGTGATCGGCGTGTTCGGCGCAAGTGGTTGCGGGCGAGGGGTAATGCCTCTGGTCCGCCGCCAATTCCCTGATCTGCCGCAGGACCACCTGGTATTCGTGGATGACGTGATGGCGGGCGGAAACGTGAACGGCCACCGCATCTGCTTATTGCGTGATTTTTCTTCGCTGCCAGCGGACCGCCGCCGCATCGTGGTGGCAGTCGCCAACAGCCGGGTTCGTTCGGAGATCGCTGCTCGCTGCGCCGATGCGGGGCTCGAGTTCTTTGAAGTTCGCGCATCGAACGTCGTACAAATGGACGCGGTACAGATCGGTGAGGGGGCAATCCTTTCGCCGTTCGTTACCCTAACGAGCAATATTGTAATTGGTCGACATTTCCACGCGAATCTGTACTCTTACGTGGAGCATGACTGTCGCATCGGTGACTTTGTCACCTTCGGCCCTGGCGTTCACTGCAACGGCAACGTCCATATCGAAGACCGCGCCTATATCGGTGCGGGTGCGCTAATCCGTCAGGGTACGCCGCAACGACCGCTAGTGATCGGGGCCGACGCTATCGTCGGCATGGGAGCGGTGGTAACAAAAGACGTCGCGCCGGGAACGACGGTCATCGGCAATCCCGCGCGTCCTATCACAAAGCACTAAATAGCGGCGGAGTTCCCTCCAGCCCTACCAAGGGTTTTTCGTATCGCATCGCACATCCGGTCGACCTCATCGTCGGTCAACGTCGGGTGAGTTAGAAACATCAGGCTCGTTTCGCCGAGCTCGCGGGCTATCGGCAGGCGCTCCTCGGGACGCCACGGCGTATCGTCGAAAGCGCGTTCAAGATAGACTTCCGAACAGCTGCCCTGGAACACGGGAATGCCTTGATCGAACAAATCCGCGATGATTCGGTCGCGCGTCCAGTCGCGATTGAGTCCTTCCGGCCGCACATATCCGTACAAACGATAAAAGGCGTGCTCAAAGCCGGCCGAAGGCAGCGGCACGCGAACGACATCGGGGAATTCGCCGAGCGCCGAGGCGAGCCGTTCGGCAATGGCGCGGCGTCGGCTCGTCCACTCCGGCATTCGGCGAAGCTGAATGCGACCTATCGCCGCCTGCACCTCAAGCATTCGCCAGTTCGTACCAAAGCTTTCGTGCAGCCAACGGAAGCCAGGCGGGTGCTCCCGTTCGTAAACCGCCTCCCAGCTCTTACCGTGGTCCTTGAACGACCACATCCGGGACCAGAGCTCCCGATTGTTAGTCGTGACCATGCCGCCTTCGCCGCCCGTGGTCATGATCTTGTCCTGGCAGAACGACCAAGCGCCGATATCGCCGAATGTGCCGACGCTCTTGCCGTCAATCCGGGCGCCGTGCGCCTGGGCGCAGTCCTCGATCACTCTAATGCCGCGTGGCTGCGCCAGCGACAGAATGCCCGGCATATCACACGGCCAGCCGGCGAGATGGACTAGGACGATTGCCCGTGTCCGGCCAGTGAGGACTCTCTCGACGGTAGCAGGCGAAATGTTGCCGCTGTCGCGGTCAACGTCCGCGAAGACCGGAGCGGCCCCGGCGTTCACGACGGAGGAAACGGAGGCGATAAACGTTCTAGGCGTGACGATCACCTCGTCCCCGGGACCAATACCCGAGGCATTGAGTGCTAAATCCAGTGCAACGGTGCCGTTGGCCAGCGCGACCGCGTGAGATGCGCCGCACCAGTCAGCAAATTCGCGTTCGAAGGTACGTCCCTCCGAACCCGTCCAATAATTAACTCGGTTCGAAGCAATGACATCGGAAACAGCCTGTATCTCATCTTTGGAGAATCTGGGCCAACCTGAGAAGGACGTTTTGAACATGTGCGCCCATTAAATGGGCAGCTCAAAATCGGCAATGCCCAACCGCAGTCTTCATGAAATATTCCGCTGATGATGCTGCCTTCGGCCCGCTGTGCAGCCGCCGGTGCTGCACAATCTCCGCTGGGCCGCGGCATGCACAAACAGGTCGAATGATCCGGGACGGTCGTAGGTTGGGGCCGGGTCAATTATTAGTCTGCCGCAAGGAGCAGTGGCTAAGTCTCGCAGAGTTTCGAGGTAGGCGCGAAGCTTCGATGCACCAAAACCGCGCCAAGACAGAACCGCCCGGAGACTTCCGGAGGCCATTGGGAGGAGTTACGAGGCCTCGGGCCTCGTCAAGCATAGTGTGCAATCGTGCGTCGATTCTGGCGGCGGGATGCTCCGATGGGCGTGAGCGGCTTCGGTGAAGGCGTCGTTATGCTGTCGCAATCGCTGTGGGCGAGCTTACACGACGGGCCGCGGTTGAGCGTCCCGGGTTTTCCGAAGGCTCCTATTTGTGGAAGGAGCCACGACGAGTGCTACAAGGAACAAGTTTTCGCCTGAGTTTCGCGACCGCGCGGTACGGATGGTGGAGGAGCATCGGGGGGTTATCGACCGCCGCGGCGCGAGCACGAACCAGATCGCGCATTGCTTTATGCTCTGCATCAGGGACCCACACCGGCGTCAGCTCGCCCGCCCGCAACAGCTTGGCAAGACCGATAGCGTCGCGCCGGTTGGTCTTGACCCTGTCGCCTGAACGTCTGGGAATCAGCGACGGTGCGACGACATCGCAGGGATAACCCACGGAGGTGATCAACCGGTGAAGTCCATAGCCAGTCGGACCGGCTTCGTAACAGAAATGGACGTGTTCGTGCTTTGAGGCGATCCGTTGCACAACTCGCCGCATGCTCACGGATGACGCATCCACTTCTCCTAGGAATCTCACCTCGCCTCCGCGCTCGCTGTCAGCAATCGCGATAGCATTGCGCGACTTTGCCACGTCAATCCCGACGAAAACCTCTGTATGATGATCCACGGCTCGCTCTCCTGCGGTGAGGATTGACTCGCACCGTCCGAGTAACCCTCGGAAGCGCAGTGTAGGGCGAGCCACCCCAAACGCAGAGGCGGACATACGGTCTTACGACTCTGACTCACGCACCTCCGGTGCAATTCCCTATAATATTGTTCGATCGCCCTTTCCCTCGTGAGCTGGGCCTCCAGTAATCCCGGAGCCGTCCAGGTGGTCGTTGCGCCGTGGCTCCGGATGCTTAACCGCCGACGTCGAGGTGCTGCTCGTCAATGCTGTGACGCGATTTCATGCGCTAGTCTAAGTTATGCCTACAGAGACGCGCCGAGGTCGTGATCCCCGGTCAAGATTGTTTGCCACAACCCGGAGCCGCACGACGGTCGTAAATACCGATCGCGAAAGCTCGTCGAGCGGCCATGCACACAGGCCAAAAAACTAACGGCGCGCCGCCCCCCAACGATATGCTGCGGATCAAGTTCGGCTTCGTCATTATCGCTTCAATCAAATCCTGGTAGCGTCTTATCCACATGCCTAAGGAGATCACTGATCCTGTCCAGCAGAGAACTCGACTACTGCCTTTGCCCACCCGCTAGACGGGTCAAATGTGGCGTTTGCGGCAATTCCCTTGGACCCGCCCCACACCACGCAGCCGTCAACTCCAAGTTCCTTGAGAAGCTCGAGACGTTCCCGCATTTCTTCGTAAGATAAAAAACGGGTGCGTCCAGTCTCCCAAACCTCCGGAGTCACATAGGGGATAATGGGCTTATTTCCGAGGCGCCGCGCCTCTGAAATCTCAAACCGAGCAATCGCCTCCCAGGCATTAAAATCATTTCCGCTATAGTTATATAAAGAAGGACTAAAAAAATCTACCAATTCTGCGAGATTCATGTACCTATTGTTGAGGCCCTTGTAGATATTCTTAAATCCTCGCCCTATTCCGAAAACTGTCTGCGGAATAACGCCGTAAAGTCCCACACTGGATACGTGATTTTCCCTTTTAAATGACTTCACAAGAAATAGGTACTTTTCGACGGACCTTTCGCTCCACCTGTTCCAGGATTCAACATCTAGAGAAACCAAGATATTTGGATGGCCTCTTGCTTGGACAGCTGTCTCGTTGAGCAGAGACAAATCGATATTAGTGGCGCCCTTCGCAAAAATCCTATTCTCATAGATTAGTAATATTTTCTTTAAACCTAACTGACTGAGAAAGGACTCCGGAATCTTAGCGTTGATTCTCGTGCCCCCACTTGTGTAGTGGCTATATGGGATTGACGCATATACCGAAAAATTCTTTCCATTTCCCGCAGTTGCAACTACGATAGAACTGGATATTGAGATCGCAACTATCTTCTTGATGGCCCGGGAAAGACGGCGACTGCTTTCGGTAAAATTCATTGAGGCCAATCCTCTCGGGCGGAATTCAAACTTCCCCGAAGAAGATTTTCAATATGATCTACGTAGCCTCCGTAAATTCGACTTTCCTCAAAGTTGCTCAAGAAGACCTCTCGAGCTCGGAGCGATTTTTCTGATCTCTCGGTCTCGCTTTTTTGTGCAATTCTGTTGAATGCATCGGAAAATGCGTCGGCGTGTTTGTATGTTACTCCAACACCGAATTTCTCCAATAGTACTTCAGCCTCCCCCGTTAGGGAGGAAATAATTTGACACCCACAGGAAAGATATTCAAAAATCTTGTTTGGCAGTTCTTGCGGCGCCCCTTCTGCATAAGCTGCCAATGCGATATCTGCCCGCTCGAGAATTGGGCCGACGATATTGCCGTCAACATAGCCGCCGAAAATGATGTTGGGATTGCCATTGGCAAGTTTCTTGTAGCGAGTGAGGTCGTCTCCTGCTCCTAAGATAAGAAGCTGCCAATCGCTCGGAATTTTCCTTTCGTTCCAGGCCATGATGGCCGGCGTCAGGTTGTAGGTTCGCCCAAGTGTCCCGACGAAGGCAGCAACCGGCTTGTCCGGACAGAGTCCGATCTCGCGAAGCTTCGCTTGGGCTTTTGCCCGCAGTTCGGGTGACGCTTCAGAGGACGGGTAACCTAGCGGAAATAGCGCATCGCCAGCGTGACGCTCTCTGCCCGCCTTTTCGAGACCGAATGCCAGATAACCGTTCGAGATTCCGATCACACCTGCGGCTCTTCTAAAGGCCCTCTTTGTCTGGCGTTCCATTCGACGAAGGTACGGAGTGGCCAAAAAACCGAGGGTCGGCCCTAGCAACTTACGAAAGAAATCAGGCCAGAGATCGCGCACACAAATGATGAATGGAACACCGCTTCTTTCACTATACGCCGCAACTGCGGCGGCGCAATCCGGTGTCGGGAAATCGACCACGATCAAATCAGGGGGAGGGAGAGTCGCGAATGCCTTGGAAATATGGTGAGCAACGGCCGCCGTATGCACCATTCGACGAATGGAGACGTTGTTCTTGTAGTGCACGGCGGGCACTATATGTAAGGTGGTCCCGTCCCGCAATTTTAGCGGGCCAACCTTATCCGTCTGCATCTTCTTCTGATAGTGGTCAAACGCCGACGTGAACCAGCGTACTTGATGCCCCCTCCTTACTAAATTTGCCGCCAGTAGACCCGCACGCATACGCCGACTATTGGCTCCCGGAAGGGGCAGGGTTTCATGATCTTTTACGATCCAAATGGAACTCATAGGAACATTCTCGTTTAGAGTCCTAGTCTTTCTTTTTATTCTGAGCGACTATCGGGGCCGTAATTATAGTATTGATATCCGTAATAGGCGTAATCTGAGGTGGTATTTTTCGGGTCGAACTTGGTGAGGACGGCGCCGAGGATATGGGTGTG
>Ga0164242_10005480_pt1 | contig 14132 bp, 10 predicted proteins | sample OricomgcompostMG_FD_108783 | JGI IMG/M metagenome (GOLD analysis project Ga0164242, IMG submission 108783) | Miracle-Growth compost microbial communities from Emeryville, California, USA - Original compost - Miracle growth compost (MG) ... | reverse complement strand
GCCGACCAACAGGATTCGCGGCCGTGCCACCGGTGTGGCCGCGGCGGTCGCTGCCGGGTACCCGACGGGATCGACCTCTGCCGCCGGTGCGGCCTGGGTCATCGCGGTGCTGCTGAAACCGGGTGCGTTGCCGTAGCCGGGCGTGCTGCCGTAGCTCGAGGTGCCGGTGTAACCGGGCACGCTCTGATATCCCGACGGATACGACGAATAGCCGGCGCTGAGCGCGGAACTGTCATCGACGAGCGAGTAGGCCAGGTGCTGGCCCTGCACCGGGCCCGGCTGGGTGGTCGGCGCCGCTGCGCCGGCCCCGGTGTGCATTGCTGCCCCGCGGGCCAGCAGGTACGCCTGGTCACCCGCGGCCTGCACCGGTACCGGCGCGGTGCCCTGCAACTGCCGGCTGAGCACGGTCGCGTCGCCGGATGAAGTCAGTACATAGAGGTTCTGCGCACCGCCAGGTTCGTCACGCAACCGGTCCAGCAATCGGTTGCAGGCCTGGGTGGGCCCGGCCTGCGTCACGTCCTCGACGTCGATCAGGCTGGTGTTGAGTGCGTCGGGGCCCACCACCGACAGTCCCGCGGTGTCGCCGTCGACGAGCAGCAGGGCCGATGTGTGGTGGCCGGCGGTGGTCGCCGCATTGCGGACGAAGGACGTCGCGGCATCGGTTGCCGACACCAGCGCGACATTGCCCACGCCGGCCCGGGTCAGGGTGTCGCGAAGTTCGCCGGCCAGTCGGGGATCGGACCAGCAGATGCGGGTGGAGCCCAAACGCATTCCACGTTGTGCCAGTGATCGATCGGTGTCGATGATGGCCGAGGCCAGCTGTGCGGTGGGCTGGCCGGCCAGGGGGAACTCGGACTGATCGAACACCGTCGACGGATCGTCGGCGTCCAGCAGTGCCAAGCGTGCAGTCGAATCGGCGACTGCCACCCCGAGCACGAGTTGCACTTGACTGTCTCCCTGGCTAAATCTCGGTCCTGCGTGTCAGGTGTTGTGGCGCCGCCGATCCCCGGTGCCCGTTGCGGCTTTCGGAGCGGCTGCGATGGGCTGTGCGGGTGCGTCGGCGAATACCGGCAGGAGGTTGCGATGACGCACTCTCGCCGCCGGTAGCTAACACCGAGGGCATCATGGCACGGATCGGGCCCGGGCACTGTCGGTCGTCCGGTCGACACCGCTTCGGCGCCCGCTCACCCGGCATGATTACCCGTCAGTTCGTGGGTATACAGATACAGCACGCCGACCGTGAGACCGATCGCCAGATATGCCAGTCCGATCAGCAGGGCAGCCTTTGCCAGCCCGGCGCCGGGTTGCCCGCTGCGATTGATCTGATGCTGGGCGGCCAGTGCCATCGGGATGGTCACCGGGGCAACCAGTTCGCCGAGCGCGAGCACCAGGATGAACGACACCGCCGCCAATCGGTTGACCCGATCGGTCGGTGCGGGGGGAGCACCGAATTGCGGTGGCGCCGACGGTGACGGCAAGGCCGATGCGGGGGCCACGGGCAGTGGTTGCGCGACCGCGGGTGCCTGAGGTCCGACGGTGTGCCCGGCGCCGAATCGGCTGGGCGGCAGCGGCGGATCAGTCACGGTGCGCTTCACCCATCTTGTTTGCTCCTCGTGCATGCCGGCTGGTTCCCGGGCGCGCGCAGCACACTGAGACCATCGAGGCAGGATTATGCCCCGCCCGGTGTTGCGATGGGCCCTGACTCGAGGGTTGTCATACGTTCGGCGGACAAGAACCGGGCGGCCGACGCCGGTGTGCGAAGCGTCGAATATCGCAAACACCGGAATCCGGGCGAACGGGTGCCGACGCGCACCGTCGGGGGCGCCGGTGTCGTACGAACAAACCACGCGAACTCGGTATCGGATTTTGTAGGGTCCAGATACGCCACCGTTCGAATGGAGCAAAGCCGCGATGTCAGGTCCCCCCGCCACATGTTCGCAGTGTGGTTCGGCCCTGCGTGCCAACGCGCCATTCTGCGGTGCGTGCGGGCAGACGGTGTCACGTCGCGAGCGGCACGTGTCCGTGGCCCCTGCACCGATGCCTTCTCCTCCGCCGCAGCCCGTTCCGCAGCAGCTGGTGGCGGCCGGCCGCGATGTCCGATGCGCCAGTTTTCTGCTGGATCTGGCCGCGATGCTCAGCCCCGCGCTCCCGCTGGCCGCCGCCGCGGCCTTGCTCGACGTCGCTGAAATCGTTTATGTCGTAGTGCCTATTGCATTCGTGGCCATCTGGATCTGGATGCAGATCTGGCAGGGCTACACCGGGATGTCCTTCGGCAAGTCCATGCTGGGGCTGCGGCTGATCAATGCCACCGATCAGTCGGTGCCCGGGATCTCGGCGACGTTCACCCGCGGCGGAATCTTCGCCGTGACACTGGGGTTCGCCGCCCTTCCCGCGGTTTGTGGCCCGGCGCCCGCCGATGGGCTGCACGACAAACTGGCCGGTCTGACCGTCATCGACATCGTGCGCGGCGCCAATCCGCTTGGCCCGAGCCAACCTCCGGTCCTGCGCAGGTCGGCCATGGCCGGCCACGGTCTCAACAAGGTCCACTCACCGCTACCGGTCAATCTGTCAGGACGTCGCTAGTGCAACTGAAATTCATTCTGCGCCGGGCAGACGGGACGCGTGCGCAGGTCGCGGCGACCGCCGATGCCACCGCGTCGGTGGGCGACCTGGCCTCGGCATTGGCCAATGCGGATCCGGAGCGACGGACTCCGGTGCACGGCGGGGTGACACTCAAACTTGAGCACACCGCGTTCGACTCCGGGACACCGGGCCGGCTGCTCGATCCCGCACGCAGCCTGATCGATTCGGGGATGCGCTCGGGTTCCACGGTCAGCCTGGTGGCCGGTGGCACCACGGTGCCCCGCAGCCGCCGCGGTCGGTCGGTGGCCGTGCTCCGGGTGCTGGACGGTCCCGATCTCGGCCGTGAATTCTCTCTTCCCCCAGGTAATTCCATTATCGGCAGGGGACGCCGATGCGATGTGCAGCTCAACGATCCCGCGATCGCCGAAGTGCATGCCACATTGCGTATCGACGAGTCGATCGAGATCTCCAACCTTGCCACCACCCAGGGGGTGTCGATCGGTGGTCAGCCGGTGCAGCGTGCATCGGTGGGGTCCACCGATGTGGTGCAACTGGGTGGCACCTCGGTGGCGATCCTGCACACCGTACGTCCGGGCACCACGCAAACCGACAGTGTGGCAATCGAGTTCAATCGCTCGCCGCGTGTGCTGGCGCGCTTCGAGCAGCGCAAATTCAGCGCCCCCAAACCGCCGCAACCACTCGAGCCCACCCGTTTCCCGATCATTTCCATGGTGCTACCGCTGTTGATGGGTCTGGTCCTGTTGGCGGTCACCCGCAATCTGTTGTCCGTGGTGTTCGTCGGGCTCAGTCCGTTGCTGATGATCGGTATGTATCTCGATGCGAAGTACCAGGCGAAGAAGAAGCACGACAAGGACGTTCAGCGATTCGCTGAGGGTTTGCGTCAGTTGGCCGCCGACCTGACCAGTGCTCAGCAGGTCGAACGGGCGGTGCGGCGCAGCGAGACACCCGCGCTGGCAGAGGTGGTGGAATCCATTCATCGCCTCGGTCCGCTGCTGTGGACCCACCGACCGGAGCACCCCGAATTTCTCACCGCGCGAATCGGTTTGGGTGAGGCTCCGTCGCGCTGCCGGGTCGAGTTGTCCGGCAACACCGAGGGCGAGCAGCAGTATCTGCAACAGGTGGTCGACCTGGCCGAGCAATTCGACCAGATCGCCGACGTCCCGGTGGTCGTCGACCTGGTGGAGAGCGGCGCACTGGGCATCTGCGGGCCGCGAGGCGTGGCCGACGGGGTGGCCCGCGGCATCGTGATGCAGTTGATCGGGCTGCATTCGCCGGCCGAACTGACCATCGTGGCGTTCTCGTCGGCGCAGGCGCGGGTCTCCTGGGAATGGCTGGAGTGGCTGCCGCACGTGGGCTCGGTGTACAGCCCGCTGTCGGGAAATCACCTGACCGACAGTCCAAATGGCGGCATTGCCCTGCTGTCCCGGTTGGAGGCGCTGGTCAAGGAGCGGGTCGCCGGACGCCGCAGCGAGTCCGGACCCACCTTCGGGGCGATTCCGGCCGACGAGGCCGCCGAGTCCCGGGGTCCGCTGATGTTGCCCGCGGTCATCGTGGTGGTCGACGACACCGCGCCGATCGACCGATCCCGGCTGACCCGACTGGCCGAGCAGGGGGCAGCCGTTGGCGTGCATGTGATGTGGCTGGCCACCCAGATCAGCGGGTTGCCCGCGGCCTGCCGCACCTATGTGCTGGTGGAAAACGACACCACCGGTTCGACGGTCGGGCAGGTGCGCCATGGCAGGCATACCTTCCCGGTCGCCTGCGATGCGATCGACGTTGCCGACGCCCGTCAGATCGCGCTGCTGCTGGCGCCCGTCGTCGACGTCGGGGCGGCCGTCGACGATTCCACCGACCTACCCCGATCGGTGTCCTATCTGAGCCTGTCGGGGGCCGCGCTGGCCTCCGACCCCAACGCGGTGGCCCGGTTGTGGACTGCCAACGAGTCCATCACCTCCCGTCCGGATATCCCGCGCAAGGCGTCAGGCAAACCGGCGACCCTGCGTGCGCTGGTGGGTTCCACTGGTGTACAAGACTTTTACCTCGATCTGCGCGAGCACGGTCCGCACGCACTGGTCGGTGGAACCACCGGTTCCGGTAAGAGCGAGTTCCTGCAGTCCTGGATCCTGGGTATGGCGACCGCGCACAGCCCGGACCGGTTGACCTTCTTGTTGGTGGACTACAAGGGTGGCACGGCGTTCGCCGAATGTGCGCAATTGCCACACACCGTCGGATTGGTCACCGACCTGTCGCCCCATCTGGTCCGCCGTGCTCTGACCTCGTTGGGGGCGGAGATCAAGCGGCGCGAGGAGCTGCTGAATCTCAAGCGCGCCAAGGACCTCGTGTCGCTGGAAGCGACCGGTGACCCGGAAACTCCACCGGCCCTGGTCATCGTCGTCGACGAATTCGCGGCGCTGGCCTCGGAGGTGCCCGAGTTCGTCGACGGGGTCATCGACGTGGCACAACGAGGACGTTCGCTGGGACTGCACCTGATCCTGGCCACCCAGCGCCCGGCCGGCGTCATCAAGGACAATCTGCGCGCCAACACCAACCTACGTATTGCACTGCGGCTCAACGATATCGACGATTCGCTCGATGTCATCGACGATCCGATGGCGGCCTACTTCCCGCCCGAGATCCCCGGTCGGGCGGTCGCCAAGACCGGCCCGGGTCGGCTCACGAACTTCCAATCGGGTTACGTCGGCGGATGGTCCGGTGAGCAACCCGACAATGCGCCGATCGATCTGTGGGAGTTCGTGTTCGGCCGGCGGCGACCCTGGCTGGCGCCGGCTCCGAGCGGGGCTGCCGCGGCGCGCGGCGGCCCGACCGACATCGCGCGCATGGTCGGCACCGTCCGCGCCACGGCCGCCGCACTGAAATTGCCCGAACCGCGCAAGCCCTGGTTGCCGCCGATGCATCCGATCTTCCCGTTGGAGTCGATCGCGGCCATCCCCAACCGGTTGGCGCTCGGCCGGGTGGACATCCCGGCGAGCCAGCAGCAACCGATCGCGGCCTATGCCCCCGACCAGGGCAATCTGGCGATCATCGGCACCAGCGGATCGGGAAAGTCCACGGCACTGCGGACCCTGGCCATAGCGTCTGCGCTGGCTTCGGACGGGCCGAGCCATGTGTACGCCCTCGACTTCGCCGCCGGTAGCTTGCAGATGCTCGAGCCGTTGCCGCATGTGGCGGCGGTCATCACCGCCGAGGATGACGAGCGGATCGGCCGGGTGCTGCGCCGGCTCACCGCACTCTTGGACGAACGATCGCGAAAGTTCGCCCGAGCCAACGTATCCGACCTCACCGGATACCGGCAGGAAGTGGATGCCGCCGAGCCGCGAATTCTGCTGCTGGTCGATGGCATCGGTGCCTTCCGGGAGACCTACGAACATGTCGGTCATTCGACGAACTACGCCATGTTCAGTCAGCTCACCGCTGACGGCCGGCGGTTGGGCTTGCACGTCATCGTCACCGCCGACCGGCCGGGAGCGTTGTCCACCGGGCTGGCATCGATGATGCAGAGCAGGTTGACCTTGCGACTGGCGTCCGAGGACGACTACCTGATGATGGGTGTTCCCAAGGACATCTTGTCGGTGAATTCGCCACCGGGCCGGGGCGTGATGGGCGGCAATGAGATTCAGGTTGCGGTCTACGGTGGCGATGACAACGTCGCGGTGCAGGCCCGAGCCATCGGAGCACTTGCCGGCCAGTTGCGGGACCAGGGCTTCGTCGCACCGGAGCCGATCGCCCGGCTGGAAGATCACATCGAACTCGGTGGACTGCCGGCACTCGCCGAATCCGGGCTGCCGGCGGTCGGCCTGGCCGACGAGACGTTGGCGCCCATCGGTATCCGTCCGCAAGGCATCTTCATGCTGACCGGACCGCCGGGCAGCGGTCGTACCACTACGCTGCTGACCCTGGCGCAAGCCGTACGGCGGGCCAACGCGCAGGCGCGCATCGTGCACCTGTCGCCGAGCCATTCGGCGATCGCCGCCCTGGGAGCATTCGACGAAACCGCCTCCGGCGCTTCGGCGGTGTTGGAATTGGCGGAACGGCTCAATGGCAGTTTGTCCTTCGGCCCGGCGGCGAATCTGACGGTGCTCATCGAGTCGGTCGCCGATTTCACCGGCACCGACGCCGAAAACGAAGTGGCGCAATTGGTCAAGGCGCTGGCCGATGCCTCGGCATTTGTCGTGGGGGAGGCCGAGGTCTCGGCGTGGAGTCAGGCTTGGACGTTGGCGCAGCCGTTCAAGTCGGCTCGCCGCGGCTTGCTGCTGGCCCCCGGTGGGGTCGAGTCCGACACCTTGCTGAACACCCCGATCGGCACCATCCGGCGCAACGATTTCCCGCCGGGGCGGGGCGTGCTCATCGAAAAGGGCAAGGGGGTGTGGATCCAAGTCGCGCAGCCCGATTTCTAGCAGTTTCCGCAGTACATCAACAGATCTCAGAAAGTAGGAGTACTCATGGCCATTTACGGCGCCGATATCGCTCAGCTCAATCAGCTCGCCAGCCAGCTGAATTCGAAGGCCAGCGATCTGCAGAACGTCGTCAAGACACTGTCCTCGACGGTGCAGTCGGTCGAGTGGAAGGGTCCCGACGCGGACAAGTTCCGCTCGGACTGGACGGGGCATGTTTCTCAGCTCAACAAGATCGTGTCCGATTTGCAGGCCGCTTCGCAGAGCGCGAAGAAGAACGCCCAGCAGCAGGAGCAGGCGAGCTCGGGGGCCTGACCCGGGAATGTCCCTGTCTGGAGCCGATGTTGCCGGACTGCGCACGTTGGCAACCCAATTATCCAAGGGTGCAGCAGCTTTGGAGTCATCCTCCAAAGCGCTGCATTCCCTGGTGTCCACTGGTACCCAGTGGTCGGGGCCGGATGCCGAGCGTTTTCGGTCGCAATGGCAGGGCCAGTCGTCCAAACAGCTTGCGGCCGCCGTCGATGCATTGAACCGTGCAGCCGAGGTGCTGAAGAAGAACGCCGATCAACAGGAGCAGGCGAGTTCGGCATCCGAGGGCACGCGGCCGGGCACCACAGGTGCGAAGGCACCGTCGGGTGCCGCCGGATTGTTCGAGCACATCCAGAACGGCGACAAGACCGATGACGGCTTTCGCATCGAAAAAGTGGTCGGGCCCGATGGCCAAACGCGCCTCATCGTGTATTTCAAAGGTCAGGACACGACGCGGGGCCGCGGCCTGCCTCGGTCGATCGGTTTGGCCACCGGCGTCATCGGTTTGGATCCGGTCGCCCAGCGTGCCCTGGATGCGGCCCTCGCCGACAGCCCGAACGGTAAGCGGACCGAAGTGATGATGGTCGGTCTCAGCCAAGGCGGCATGGACGCACAGAATTTCGCCGCCTCGGGCAAGTACAACGTCACGACATTGGTCACGTATGGTTCGCCGATCATCCAGACCGATGATCCCAACATTCAGACGGTGCACATCCAGGCCGTCGGTGACCCGGTCCCGGCCGCAGGCGAGGCCGCTGAAATTGGTGCCAATGCGCTCAAAGGAAAATATTCGATCCCGGTCGTCGGTCCCATTTTGTATACCGCTGACATGGTCGAGAACATGGCCCCGGCCAATACCTTCAGTTTCGATCCGCACGACGGGGTGGGGATGCAGGTGCATGCACGCGATTACCCCGCTGCAGCGCATGCCTTCGACAACTCCGCCGATGCGCAATTCGACGATGTCAAACAGAGCATGAAGAAGTTCGAAGGCACCGAAGCGGTTATCGTCAACTGACCATGACTGCACCGTCCGGCTGGGTCGATCCCAATCCGCAGAACTTGCCCGATCCCGGGGCCAACCGCGCACTGGCGTTCGCCGGTGTCGTTCTCGTCGGTGTGGTCATCGCGAGCCTGATCGGCGTGGTTCTGCTCAAAAGTGGTGCGACAACTGACGATACCGACCGTCCGTTGCTGGCGCTGAGTGCAATCAACGCACCCGGGACCGATGGATTCATGGAGTCGCAGGTGGTGGCGCCGACGCAGATCTCCGAGGCCGCGGCCGGTCAGATCGCAACCTTCAGCGCTCAGCTGCCGGTCAATGCGCATCGTGGCGTGCGGGTGGTACCGGGCACCTTGCCGGGACTGTATGGCGTTGCGGGGCAGGGGCCTTCGTGCGATGTACCCGGCGTGGCCAACCAACTCGACGCGGATCACGCCAAGGAGGCGGTGTGGTCTGGTGCATTGGGGCTGACTGCGCGTCAGGTGCCGTCCTACCTCAATTCGCTGACCCCGGTGGACCTGACGGCGGACACCTGGGTGACGGCGTATTCCTACGTCAAGGGCGGGCACGTGGGCCTGCAGCAGGTACTGCAGGCCGGTACCTCGGTGCTGGTGGACACCGCCGGCGTGCCACGGCTGCATTGTGCCTCGGGTGACCCGCTGGGGCCGCCGGCCGATCTGGACATCGCCGCGATGCGCACCGACGGGAAGCGTTGGCCGGGTTTCGACCCGCGGAATGTGGTTGTCATTGCCTACGGTGGCGCGAGTTCGGTACCGGCGACGGTAGCCGAGTTCGTGCTGCTCGATCTGTCCAGCGGCCAGCAGGTCAAGCGCAAGCCCGGCGGCGGCATCGACCTTGCCAGAGCGGGCGATGACCAGGTGCAGTTGCCTGATCCGGCGGCGATGAACGTCGCACCCAAGCTCGCCGGAAAATGAATTCGCCGGCGGGGCAAGCAATCAGCCGCTGAGCACAACGGCAATGATGATGATCGCGGCGAGGACGACCACCGACACCACCACCGCCAGCATGATCAAGTAGGTCCGGGGGTTCATTCCGAGGAAGGTGTCCGGCGGCGGTGGCTGTGGCCCCGGCGGCGGGAGTGGTGCCGACGGATGCGCGGGGACCGGATGTGGGCCGGTGTTCATCGGGACACGACGGGCCCGCCGGGCGGCACGTTCGGCGTCGATCGCGCACCAGGGGCACACCGCGCACCCCAGTGGTATCTGATGCGCCCGGCCACCGCACGTGGTGATCTGTATGTGGGACAACGCCTGCCGCCATTCGCCGGCGGACGGGCGCGCACCCGGGTCGCTCGCCCCGACGCTGAATGCCCGGACGAACAACTGCTGGATGTCCGGTGGCAGATAGGTCACCGGCGGCGCCAGGGGGTGGGTCAGCAGCCGTGATCCGGGTCCGCCGGCCCAGTCGCCGGATCGGGCCAGTGCCAGGGCATGCGGTTGCTCTCCGGCGCCGGTCCAGTGTCCGCGCAGGAAGGGGTGATTCCCCGCCATCAACAGCTGGTGCACGTGCACGGCCAGGGCGAACAGATCCGAAGGTTGCTCGCGAGCCTGAGCGCGCAGGTCCAGCCCGGCCAGCTCCGGTGCGGTGAATTCGGGGCGGCCGACCGGGCACAGGAACTGCCGCCCACCGGAATCGGTGAATTGCATTGAATCGCAATCCACCAACGTCACCCGGGTGGTGTCGGACACCAAGATGTTGCGTTCCTGGAAGTCCCCGATCACCGCTTCGACCCGGTGCACCGACTCCAGCGCCAGACACAGATTCGCGGCAACATTCACCAGATGGTTCCAGGTCGCGTGCTGGGTCCACTGCGGGGCCGACGGCATGGGATTCGACCGGTTGGAGGGGTTGCTCATGGTGTGCAGTTCGACCGAGGTCGATGTGCTGATTCGGGGCATCACGAATCCGACCGGGTCGGTGCCGTCGGTGAGAATCTCTGTCGGCCAGGCCAATACGACGAAGCCGTCGGACTGAATGGCTTCCGGCGGCGGGCTGCCCACCATGGCTGCGACCTTGTCCAACTTGGCGTCCAGACCGCTGAGACCGGGGTGGAACACCTTCGCTGCCCAGTCGGGACGATCGGCCACGGCGAAGACCGTTCCTTCACCGGTGGCGCCGGCCAATGGTGCGGCCATGGTGACCGCGGTGCCGTCGGGCAGCCAGAGTTTCGTCGACTCGGTCACGTTCACCGGCGTTGACCCATCCGGATCCGGGGCACCGCGTCACCGCGTGGCACGGGTTTGACCGGTGCGCGTGAGCTCAACGTCAGGGTTCGGCGCGGCCGGGCGGACGGATGGAATTCGTCGTCCTCCCAGCGCAGTGCGGCCAGCACCATGGTCTTGTCGTCACCGGTCTGGTCGTCCTGGATGCCGCGCAGCAGGGCGGCGAAATGCCCTGAGCTGGCACCGGATCGCACGTGCTGCCAGGAGCCGCGGAAGAACGGCTCGTACGGCCGGCCGGTGGCGATATTGGTGATCTTGTAACTCATACCGTCGGTGCTCAGTGCGAGGGCGGTGACCCCGGTGCGCGACGCGGTCCGGAACGATTCTTCGAATGCGTCCGCGGACTGCAGGAACCAGGTGGTGTTGGCGTAGCCCTCTTTGGACTCGGTGAGCAATGTATCGATGCCACTTGCCGTTTCGATGGCGATGACGCCATCGCCGATCTGGCCGAACACCGCGTGCCGCGGGTTGGCGATCGCCACGTTCAGCGTCGTGGACAACAGCGCCGCGTCGACACCCATGGCGGCGGCCTGCGCCAGCACGGCCGCCAGCGCCCGTTCGAACAGCCACTGCAACTGCGCGGCGTGGGCGCGGGGGTCGGAACGGAAGTCGCGGATGAACTGGCGGCGCAACGCATTTTTGAGCACACTCTGGGTCGCCGTGTATGCGCCCCAGGCCGAGGTCCCGCTGTAGCTGCCGGCCCCATCGGCGACCGCCGCGACCACGTAGTCATCGGTCAGCGCATAGCAGTAGGCGTCATCGCAGCCCTGCCCACGTCGTTCGTGGGCGGTGCCGGTGACCGATGCTGCGCACAGCGTCCATTCCCAACTGCCGGGTTGCTCACGACTCATCACGGGCTACGCGCTGGTCCATCCGCTGACCGGGGGCAGCGCGAGGCGATCGGCCAGCATGCTCAGGGCTTCGTCGTTGCGCGCGAAGTCATTCGAATTCGACACATTGGACAGCGATGCGGACAGCCATTGGAACAAAGCGGAGAACTTCAGCCCGCTCAGCGGCGCCGGACTGCGCTGCAACGACACCCGCCGCAACTGCTCGTAGTCCACCTTCGGGCCGGCCCCGACCGCGAATACCGTTACCCCGCGAGCAGTTTCGAGACGATTGAGCCGAGCCACCGCCTCGTCGAAACTCCCGATGTTGGCCTTGCCGTCGGTGACGATCAATACCCACGGCCGGTAGTACTGCAGGCCCGCGGCCTTGTACGCCCGCTTGCGGTCCTCGATGACGTCGAGGGCCAGATTGATTCCGGCGCCGAGATTGGTGGTCCCGGCCGCGGTGAACCGCACCGGCTGCAGCCCCCGGGCTTCCTGCATGGGTACCACCACCCGGGCCACGGTGCCGAAGGTGACGACGGCGACCTCGACGCGCTTGCTGGCCAGGACGTCGTTGTGCAGGTAGTTGGTGAATGCCGCGAAACCCTGTTCCAGGGCCGCGATCGGCTCGCCCTCCATCGATCCGGAGACGTCGATCAGTGCGACGCAGGCAACCCTGGGGTCGGGGTTGGTGTCGTTGAGGGCGACCGCCCAGCCCGACTCGGACACCTCTGCACCTTTCTGACCGACAGCGCTGATCGCTGTATCCAACCATCGATGGTCGGCGGGTCGCTGTCGACACTGACTTTGACGCTTTTCGGCCGGTAATTATGTACGCCGAACGTATGAAGTTTTCCCGCCGCCGGCGCACTGTCTGGGCAATTCTCCGGAGCCGGTGATCGGGCATCGGTGGATGTGACTCGCAAGGCTGTCCGGTGGTGTTAACTGGCTGCACAGCAAAGGGTCGTCGGATTGGGCCGGCGTAATCACATCCCCGAGGGACTTGCAGTGAGCGATATCGGTCATCGGATGGATGGCAACCAACGGCAGTGGAATATCGGCCGTGATGCGGTTGCCGTCGTCCTGCTGCTGGTGGCGCTGGCGCTGCCGTGGAACGTGTACTTCGGTTATGGCGTACCGGACAGCCCCGGCTGGCTGCTCGCCGTGCAACTGGTGGTGACGGCGTCATCCGGTGCCGGGCTGGCGGCCGGCCATCTCGGCGGTGGTGCCCGGCGCGGCGTGCACCAACCGGCGCCGGGTTCGGGAAGCCGGCTGCGGCTGTGGCTCAATGTGCCGTATCTGGCGCTGGTCGCTGCCGTCATCGGATTCGCCATTTTGCAGGTTGCGTTGGCCGGCGGATCGGGATCGTCGCCGGCGGGTGTCGGGCCGGGCGCCTTGACCGGATTGGCCGGTGCGCTGCTGGCGGCGCAACCGATCTTCATCGGCCGCGATGTCGAGCCGTTTCGCCGCTGGTTTCATTCGGTCAGCGTCATCGGCGTGGTGGCCATGGTGGCCGCTTCCTGCGCGGTACTGCTCAATCTGTACTGGCGCACCCGAAACGTGCTGCCGAATCTGGGGAACAGTGGTGCCACGACCACGTTGTGCGTGATCCTTGCGTACGCGTTGGTCGCGTGGGCGGTGGTGATCGTCGGTCTGCGGTGGCTGCGGGTGCCGCGGGTGTCTTCGCGGCTGGCCGTGGTGGCGTTGGGCGCTGCCGCGGTACTGGGCTTGGTACTGGTCGGAGCGCTGGGGGTCGGCCGGGAGATCGACGCGTTCCACGGCATTGCCCAGACGACGTCCACCGCATCGGTCGGATTCGAGGCCTACGTGGCGTGGATCGCCGGTGCGGCGATCCTGGGGCCGCTGACCCTGCGCCAGGTGATCGCCGCGCGGCCGTGCCCCGCGGACTGGCGGGAGATGGCCCGAAAGTGCCTGTCGTTCATCGCCTTTTGGTGTCTGAGTGCAGCGTTGCTGCGCGCGGTCGATCTGATTGCCGTGGCCGGCATGGGTTTTCCGGATTCGCCCTACAACCGTTCGGTGCTGCTGGCCGTCGACGTGCTCACCGCCGCGGGGGCGTTGTCGGTGCGGTTCGGTCTCAAGACCGGAAAGTTGCACCCGCTGGTCAATTCGGCGATGTGTGCCGTGCTCGTGGTGATCACGGTATGCCGGGTGGTGCTCGGTGTGGGGTTGGCGACCACCATCAGGTACTCATCGGCACCGTCGTGGTTCGACTCGTCGCCGTTCGGCAACATGCTGCAGCAGCAGTACACCTGCACCTTCGACGTGGTGGTGTGCTGGCTCGCGGTAGCGGTGACCGCGGTGGTGTCGCTGGTGCTGGCCACCGGTGATCGACCCCGCGCCCAGGGCCGGCTGCCGGTGCCCGTCGGTACCGCGACGGTCCGCCCCGCCGCCGCGCCGTCGCCGGCGGCTCCGGTCTCGATGCCGGTCTCGGTGCCTCAGGTGCCGTCGGCACCCGCTGCGCCACCGGCACCCGCTGCTGCGCCCATCCGGATCGCCGCGCCGCGCCCGGCACAACCGGGCACCGATGCCGAAACCGCGCGGGCATTGGGTGCCTCCACCCAGCGATTCGGCGCGGGTACCACCTACACCGGAGACGGACGAGGCCGGTGACGGCCGACCGCCGACGCCATTCCCGCGGCAATGTCGGCGCGGCAATCCACCGGCCGGTAAATTTCGCCTGATCGGCCAACGGCAAGGGGGGCCTACCTTG
>Ga0164242_10005479_pt1 | contig 14134 bp, 13 predicted proteins | sample OricomgcompostMG_FD_108783 | JGI IMG/M metagenome (GOLD analysis project Ga0164242, IMG submission 108783) | Miracle-Growth compost microbial communities from Emeryville, California, USA - Original compost - Miracle growth compost (MG) ... | reverse complement strand
GACATGCCGGGGCGCCAGCGCTGCGACTGGCCGTGGCGCGGCGCCTACGTCAGCTACGACGGCAAGGCCATGCCGTGCTGCATGGTCGCCACGCCGGACCGCATCCACTTCGGCGACATGGCCGCCGAGGGCGTGCAGCGCATCTGGAACGGAGCGGCCTACCGCGCCTTCCGCGAACGGCTGTCGTCGTCGGCGCCGCCCGACGTATGCAGCAGTTGCGCCGTATACGCCGGCACCTTCTGAACGACGCGCATCAGCCGTGCAGCATGCGGTACAGCCGCGCCACCTGGGGCGGAATCACGCGCCGGCGCGCCAGCACCCACGGCAGGCCGGACAAGGCGTCGAGCAGGCCGGACGCCACGCCGCCATCGCGCCGCGCCGCGCGCAGGATGCGCATCGTCTCGCGCAGCGCCAGCCGCAGCGGCAGCCGCATCCAGCATATCCATAGCGCATTGCGCGCGAGGCAGTTGCGGCGGCGCACGACATCGCGCTGCTGCGACGGGTAATGATGCACGGTCAGCGCCGGCACGTAGGCGAGACGCCATCCGCGCGCGGCCAGGTCCAGCGTCAGCAGCCCTTCCTCGCCGCCGATGAACAGGCGCGGCTCGTAGCCGCCGGCTGCGAGAAAGGCGCTGCGCCGGATCACCGAGGCGCCGGCCAGGAAACCGAGCAGCGCCGGCCCCGGCAAGCCGTCGCCGGGCAAGGGGCTGGCCGCCATCGCCGTGCAGGTCGGGTCTTCCCTTTCCTCCGGGCCGACCAGCACCCGCGCGCACAGCACCGCCACATCGGGATGGGTATCCATCAACGCCGCCGCACGCTCCAGCGCACCGTCGGCCCACCAAGTGTCGTCGTCGCAGAAGGCGACGTAGGGCGCATTCACCGCGCGCACGCCGGCATTGCGCGCCGCTGCGCCGATGTTGCGCGGCAGCGCCACCAGGCGCACCTGCGGAAAATCTTCCCGCACCATGCGCGCGGTGTGGTCGGAAGAGCCGTTGTCCACTACCGCGACAACTGGCGGCAGCGGCAAGGCCAGCAGGTGCCGCAGCGTGCGCCGCAATTCGCCGGCGCGGTTGTGCGTGAGGACGACCACCGCGATGCGCCGCAGCAGCGCGCCGCGTTCCGCCGGCGTCATGCCGCCGCGCCGTCCGGCTGCGCGGCGAGCAGCCAGTAGCGCTCCGGCGCGAACACGTCGGCGCAGCCGTTGGCCGCCTCGGCCAGCGCGCGCAACTGGCTGGCGTAGCAGGCGATCGCGCGCTGCTTCAGCGCCGGTTCGTGCGGCGGCGGAAAGGCCAGCGGCGTGGCGGCGATGCCGTCGCGCTGCAACTGCGCCAGCCGCTGCTGCAGCAATCCCGGAATACGGCGGTACAGCGCCTCCTCGTACATCAGCCAGTTCACGCCGGGCCGTTCTTCCGCGCGCACGGCGAGCAGCGCGTCGTGCAGCAGCACGTGGTCGGAATGGAACAGGCCGGCGGGCAGCAGCACCGTGTTCGGCGCCGTCTCGCGCAGCAGCTGCGCCAGCGCCGCCTGCAGTGATTCGCGCGACGGCGTGGCCTCGTACTGGGCGTCGCAGAACGGCAACCAGCGCGGCCGCGCGCGCAGCAGCGACAGCGCGGTGCGGTCCTCGTCGCGCCGCCACGCGATCGCCTGCGACGCGCCGTGAAAGCCGGCCGCCGCATCCCAGGGCGTCAGTCCGGCGTATCCCTCGGGCGCGGCGGCGAACACCGTCGCCACTTCGGCACCGGGATGGCGCGCGATCAGGTCGGCGCAGGAAAACACCGCGTCGTCCATGTGCGGCGAAAACACCAGCAGCGCGCCGAGCGCGAAGGACGTGTTCAAGCGCCGGCCCTCCCTTCGCTGCACCGGCGCGGGCTGCGGCGACACGACCGTGCATGCATCGCTACGCTCCCGGCCGCTCGGGCGGCAGCGTGGAGGTGCCGCCGCCCGGCGCTTTTTCCTTGCGCACCACGGTGATCTGCCCGTCCGGCTCCAGATAGGCACGCTTGACCTCGGACAGATCCTCGATATCGTGCTGGCGCAGCATCTCGTTGAGCTCCTCGTCGGTGATCAATTCGCGCCGCAGGTTCTGGCGCAGCCTGACGCCGTCCTTCACCACGCATATCGGATGCGGCACCACCAGCTTTCGTATCGGCTTGAAGTGAAAGCCAAGATAGTTCAGCAGCAGGCTCCAGCCGATGATGGTCAGGATCAGCACGGCGCCGTCCGCCACCGACTTGTAGTCGCTGGACATCCCGTTCTGCGCGGCGTCGGCGATGATCACCACCACCAGCAGGTCCGACACGCTGAGCGAACCGGCATCGCGCCGCACCACGAAACGGAACAGCACGAACAGCAGCAGGTAGATCAGCGTGCCGCGGATGATCATCTCGAACGGCGAGATGGTGAAGGTGAATATCTGGGCCCATTCGATGTCCGGCAATTTTGTCTCCGCTTCGTCAGATTTAATAGGTGCGGACTTCACCAGCCATGCATCCGCCGGCGTCGGTTTGGAGGGATCACGGTGGCGCTTGGTTCCTGCCGGACATGCCGTTACCGCGAGGCAAGCCGCATCGGTTCGCAACGCCGCCCTCGCACGGTCTTTGTGTTTCTCTTTGTGGGCTATTGCACAGACTCTTCATCGGCAGGCAATGAACAATCGCCGCAGTATCGCCCGCCCATAGGAGCCACAGGAGCCCGCATGATCACGCTCGGCATCAATGCAGCATTCCACGATTGTTCCGCATGCCTGGTGAAGGACGGCGTCGTCGTCGCCGCCGCCGAGGAAGAACGCTTCACGCGCGTCAAGCACGGCAAGCGTCCGGTGCCGTTCACCGTATGGCAGCTGCCCTTCCACGCGATCGACTACTGCCTGCGCGAAGCGGGCATCGAACTGGCCGACGTCGACCACGTCGCCTATTCGTACGATCCGTTCCTGCAGCTGGGCCGACACGCCAAGCACGGCATGATCTCGCTGCCGCTCGAACCCTCGGCGCGCCCCACCGAATGGGAAGCGCCGTGGCAGCCGCTGGCGCTCTCGTACGTGGTCAACGCGCCGCGCCAGCTCGCCAACGGCGCGCCGCATCACCTGAAACGGCGCTTCCGCAACGTCACCGCCGCCGGCCCGTATCAGTGGCATTTCGTCGAGCACCACCTGGCGCACGAAGCCAGCGCCTTTCTCGCCGCGCCGTTCGACGACTGCGCGGTGCTGACGATGGACGGCCGCGGCGAACGCGCGACCACCAGCTACGGCCTGTTCCGCGACGGCGAATACCGCCGCATCAGGCAGATCGACTATCCGCAGTCGCTCGGCCTGCTGTACGAGGACATCACCGACCATCTCGGCTTCCTGCGCTCGTCCGACGAATACAAGGTGATGGCGCTCGCCTCCTACGGCAAACCGGCGTTCCTGCCGGCGCTGCGCGACAGCGTCCGCTACAAGGGCGACGGCGTCTATTCGGTCGAGAAGGTCGACTGGAGCGCCGTGCTGGGTCCGGCGCGCGAACGCGGCGGACCGCTGGAGCAGCGCCACATGGACATCGCCCACTCGCTGCAGGCGGTGCTGGAGGAAACCGTGGCGAAGATGGCGGACTGGCTGCACCGCGAGACCGGCGCGGCAAATCTCGCGATGGCCGGCGGCGTCGGCCTGAACTGCGTGATGAACGCCAAGCTGCGCGACCGCGGACCGTTTGCGCGCGTGTGGGTGCAGCCGGCGGCCGGCGACGCCGGCACCGCGCTCGGCGCCGCACTGTGGATCGACCGCCAGCAGCGCGCCGACTCGCAGCGCCGCTGGCGCATGGAACACGTCTTCCTCGGTCCCGCGTACGATGACGCCACCATCGAGCAATTGCTGCGCGAGGCCAGGCTGCCGTACCGCCGCGTCGCCAACGTTGCGCAGGCCACCGCCGAGCTGCTGGCGCAGAACAAGGTGGTCGGCTGGTTCCAGGGCCGCATGGAATTCGGCCCGCGCTCGCTCGGCGCGCGTTCCATCCTCGCCTCGCCGATCGATCCCGCCATGCAGCAGCACCTGAACCAGATCAAGGACCGCGAGGACTTCCGCCCGGTCGCGCCGGTGGTGCTGGAAGAGGAAGCGGCCAACTGGTTCGTCGACGGCGGCGTCCCGCCCTTCATGCTGTTCATCTACGACGTGCGGCCCGACAAGGCAGGCCGCATTCCGGCCGTGCGCCATACCGACGGCACCGCGCGCGTGCAGACCGTCAACCGCACGCAGCATCCGCTCTATTACGACCTGCTGAAGGCGTTCCAGGCGCGCACCGGCGTGCCGGTGCTGGTCAACACCTCGTTCAACACGCGCGGCGAGCCCATCGTCTGCACGCCGCGCGACGCGCTCGAATCCTTCTGCACGACGCCGCTGGACGCGCTCGCGATCGGCAGCTTCCTGCTGGAAAAGCCGGCGCTGATGGCGGCGCCGCGCAGCGAGGAGACGCACGCGGCCAGACCGGAAACGGCGGAAGCCGACGCATGACGCGCGGCCGCGCGGAGGGCGACGCCGCGCGGCATGCCGTTTGAACGGCGGCGGACAAAACGATAAGAACGGAGAGCGAGATGAAGGAGCTGCATCGCAAACGCGTGCTGGTGACCGGCGGCGCCGGCTTTCTCGGTTCGCACCTGTGCGAGCGCCTGCTGGCGCAGGGTCACGACGTGCTGTGCGTGGACAATTTCTACACCGGCACCAAGCTCAACATCGCGCACCTGTTCGACTACCCGACCTTCGAGCTGCTGCGGCACGACGTCACCTTTCCGCTCTATGTGGAAGTCGACGAGATCTACAACCTCGCCTGCCCCGCCTCGCCGGTGCACTATCAGCACGACCCGGTGCAGACCACCAAGACCAGCGTGCACGGCGCGATCAACATGCTGGGCCTGGCCAAGCGCCTGAAGGCAAAGATCATGCAGGCCTCCACCAGCGAGGTGTACGGCGATCCGGAAGTGCATCCGCAGACCGAAACCTATGTCGGCCACGTCAATCCGATCGGCCTGCGCTCCTGCTACGACGAAGGCAAGCGCTGCGCCGAAACGCTGTTCATGGACTACCGCCGCCAGCACGGCATGCGCGTCAAGATCGCGCGCATCTTCAACACCTACGGCCCGCGCATGCATCCGAACGACGGCCGCGTGGTGTCGAACTTCATCATGCAGGCGCTGACCGGCCAGCCGATCACGATCTACGGTGACGGCCGGCAGACGCGCTCGTTCTGCTACGTCGACGACCTGATCGACGGCTTCGACCGCCTGATGCGCAGCGCCGACGATTTCTGCGGCCCGGTCAACCTTGGCAACCCGGTCGAATGCACGATGCTGGAATTGGCGCAGACCATCATCGCGCTGTGCGGCTCACGCTCCACGCTGACCTTCATGCCGCTACCCGGCGACGACCCGGCGCGCCGTCGCCCCGACATCACGCTCGCGCGCGACGCGTTGAGCTGGGAGCCGAAGATCGGCATGCAGGAAGGCCTGCTGCAGACAATCGACTATTTCCGCAAGGTGCACGTCGAGCGCGCGGCGCGGGATGCCGCAATTAAATATTTTCCGCAGCCGACCGCGGTCTGAATCCGCGCTGTCAAACGCGGGGGCGCGCCGACGGAACTTCTGCGCCGCGCGCTTCCTCGAACAGGCGATCATCCGCCTGAGAGGAAACGACATGTTGCGAGGACTGAACGGTTTGTCGGGTCTGTCGGTGACGCGCTTGCACGACACGCTGCTGAACGGGCAAGGCCCGGACGACGCGGACACCGGATCGTCCGGCGTCTGGCACTGGGTGGAAGCCAACCACCGCTGCAACACCCTGCTGTGGAACGAAGAAGACAAGGCGCGCCGCACCGACGTCGCCGCTGCCGAGATTGCCGCCAGCAAACGCGCCATCGATCAATACAACCAGAAGCGCAACGACGCGGTCGAGGCGCTGGACGAAGCGATCCTCACCGCCATCGGCGACGTCGCGCTGGCGCCCGACGCGCGCCTGAGCAGCGAGACGGCCGGCGCGATGATCGACCGCCTGTCCATCCTCGCGCTGAAGATCTTCCACATGCGCGAGCAGACCGAGCGCACCGACGTCGGCATCAGCCACATCGACGCCTGCCGCGCCAAGCACCAGCGCCTGACCATGCAGCGCAGCGATCTCGCCTTCTGCCTCGACCGCCTGCTGTCGGAGGCGGCGCAAGGCCAGGCCTACTTCAAGGTCTATCGCCAGTTCAAGATGTACAACGATCCGGCGCTCAATCCGTATCTTTATCGGCAGACGCAGGTGGCGGAGGCGGCGCAGTGAAGATCGCCATCGACGTGCTGGTGCCGACGTGCAACCGCCCGCACGCGCTCGCCATGACGCTCACCTCGCTGGCCGGGCAGACGATGGACGGCCTGCGCATCCTCGTTTCCGACCAGTCGGACGATGAAGGCGTGCTGCAGCATCCGGAAGTGCAGGCGGTGCTGCGCTTCATGGCCACCATCGGGCGCCCGGTGCAGACCTGGCGCCACTTGCCGCGGCGCGGCATGGCGGAGCAGCGCGCCTTCCTGCTCGCCAAGGCGAGCGCGCCCTGCTGCCTGTTTCTGGACGACGACGTGCTGCTGGAAAAGGACCTGATCGAGCGCCTGCATCGCACGCTCGATGCACAGCGCTGCGGCTTCGTCGGCAGCGCGCTGCACGGCATGAGCTACATCGATGCCGTGCGGCCGCACCAGCAGCGGATCGAATTCTGGGAATCGACCGTCGCGCCGGAAACGGTCGCGCCCGACACGCCGGCATGGGAACGCCATCACCTGCACAGCGCCGCCAACCTGTTCCACGTGCAGCAGAAGCTCGGCCTGACCAAGGAAACCACGCGCGTCTACCGCGTCGCCTGGGTCGGGGGCTGCGTGCTGTTCGACACGGCGAAGCTGCGCGCCGCCGGCGGCTTCGAGTTCTGGCGCCAGTTGCCGCCGGAGCATTGCGGCGAAGACGTGCTGGCGCAACTGCAGGTGATGGCGCGCTTCGGCGGCTGCGGCATCATCCCCTCCGGCGCCTATCACATGGAGCTGCCGACCACGATCGCCGCGCGCGAGGTCGACGCGCCGCGCGTGCTGTGGCCGCACGGCGCGCACGCGGCGCAGGCGCCGTCTGCGTGCGGAGCGGCGCCATATTGAACACCGGCTGGCTGACGATCCCGCATTGCCCGCTGCCGGACGTGCGCCGCATCCTCGTGCTGCGCCCGAACGCGATCGGCGACTTCGTGTTCGCGCTGCCCGCGCTGCACGCACTGCGGCACACCTATCCCGACGCGCGCATCGTCTATCTCGGCCTGCAATGGCATTGGGCATTCCTGCGCCACCGCCCCGGTCCCGTCGACGAGGTGCTGGCGATGCCGCCCTTCCCCGGCATCACCGACGTGCCGGACACCGTCATCGAACCGGAAGCCACGCGCTTCGTCGCCGCGCTGCGCGGCATGCAATTCGACCTGGCGATGCAGATGTACGGCGGCGGCCGCCATTCCAATCCCTTCGTGCAGGAACTGGGCGCGCGCACCACCATCGGCATGAAAGCCGCCGACGCGACGCCGCTCGATCGCTGGATACCCTACGGCGCGCTGGCCAACCGCCGGCTCGAACTGCTGCAGGTGGCGGCGCTGGCCGGCGCCGCGCCGCCGTGGATGGAACGCGAGCTGCAGGCGACCGACGAGGAGCGCCGGCTCGCCGCGGCGCTGCTGCCGCCCTCGCCCGGCGAACGGATCGTCGTCATCCATCCCGGCGCCAGCGACGCGCGCCGGCGCTGGCCGCCGCAACGCTTCGCCGCAGTGGCCGACGCGCTGGCCGCCAAGGGCGCCACCATCGTGCTCAGCGCCGCCGGCCCCGAAGCGCCGCTCGCGCAAGCGATCAAAAGCCACATGCGCCACGCCGCGCTCGATCCCGGCGAACGCCTGTCGCTGCCCGCGCTGTGCGGCCTGCTGGAACGCGCCACGATGATGGTGGCGAACGATACCGGGCCGCTGCATCTGGCGCTCGCGCTCGGCACGCCGGCGGTCGGCATCTTCTGGCTGAGCAACCTGGTGGAATCCGGCCCGCTGCGCCCGCAGCTGCTGCGCGCGGCGCTGTCGGCGACCGTGCGCTGCCCGGTATGCGGCATGGAGAACCGCAGGACGCGCTGCGCGCACGATGCCTGCTTCGTCGCCGACGTCGCGACCGAAGATGTGCTCGGCCTCGCGCTGCCGTGGTTCGACGAACTCGCCTGACGCTGTTCCTTATCCTTTATCGCCGTCAGGCGCCGGGTGCGTGTTCGGCCAGCAGCATGCGCGCCTGCTCCAGCACTTCGTCGCCCTTGGCGGCCAGCGGATCGGCGATGCAGCGATGCAGCGTCAGGTCGAGCGGCGCCCAGCGGTCGATGTCGGCCTTGCTGAACACGACCACGCTCTTCAGGCGCAGTCCCGCCGCAATGTGCGACACGCCGGTGTCGTTGCATATCAGCAGGCGCGCGCCGCTCATCAGCGCCGCCATCGCGCCGATCGAGAGCGGCGCGGCGGCATGGAGGGCCGGCGTGCGCATGTGCGCCGCGACCGCATCCGCCAGGTCGGCTTCCTGCGCCGAGCCGGTGATGACCGTCTTCAGGCCGAATTCCTGCGCCAGGCTGTCGGCCACCGCGGCGAAGCGTTGCGGCGGCCAGCATTTGTCGCGGAAGCGCGCGCCGGGATGGATGCAGAAATAGCTGCCCGGCACCAGGCTGGCAGCGAGCCCGCCCGCGCGCAGTTCGTCCCAGTCCTGCGCATGCAGCGGAAATTCCAGCTGCGTGCCGGCCGGCGGCGCGCCCAGCAGCGTCAGCAGGTTCAGCAGGCGCAGCGGCTCCGGGCCGTGTCCCGGATAGGGAAACCAGCAGCGCGCATCGTAGTCGTCCGCCGCGCCGACGTAACCGGCCGCATGCCGCGCGCCGAAGCGCCGCACGATGCCGTTGCTGATCTCGCCGCTGCCGTGCAACTGCAGCGCCAGGTCGAAATCCGCTTCCTGCATCGCACGGTAGAAGGGCGGCAGCGCGGCCGCGTCGGGCGACTGCTCGGGGAATTTCTCGTGGCCCGGAAAGGCGTGAAAGGCATCGACATAGGCGGCAAAGCGCCCCGCGAACTGCGCGGCCCATGGCAGCCCGACCAGCGTGATGTGCGCATCGGGCAATGCCGTACGCAACGCGCGCAGCGCCGGTACCGCGCACAGCATGTCGCCCAGCTGCAGCGCGCGGAACACTGCGACCCGCCGCATCGGCGCCTGGCGCAGCAACGGCGCCGTCATCGTTTCTTCCCGAAAATCGCGTTCCACGCGCCTGCCTCCATTCGCCTCAGTCGGCTTCAGTTCATCTGCGTTCGCATTCGATGCACATGCCGGCGACGGAACCAAAGCGGGACGCCGCGTTCTTTGCCTGTACGGACGCCGTCGTGCCATGCATCGATGTTGAATGGCACCGCCCGCAATAGTTCCGTTTCCATCGTCCGCGCCGCACCGGCGGCGGACCGGCACGGCGTAGGACGCGCATGCCTCGTCTTCGGGAGAAACGTTTCATCCATGAAAAAATCCGCCCCAGCACGACACGCCGGCAGCCCCATGAAACTGCGCTGGCGCCAGGACGAGATCGCCAGGGACCTGCGCGAACTGCTGTATGCCTATCGCTGGCGCATCGCGCTCGCACTGCTGCTGCTGATCCTCGCGAAGGTGGCGACGGTGATGGTGCCGCTGGTGCTCAAGCGCATCATCGACCGCCTGTCACGCCCCGAGCTGCTGACGTCGCTGCCGGTCACCCTGCTGGTCGGCTACGCGCTGCTGCGCTTTTGCAGCACGCTGTTCAACGAGCTGCGCGACCTGGTGTTCTCGCGCGTGTCGCAGAGAACGGTGGCGGTGTACGCGCAGCGCACCTTTTCGCATCTGCACATGCTGGGCGCGCGCTTCCACTCGCAGCGCCAGATGGGCGGGCTGCTGCCCGACATCGACCGCGGCACGGCCGGCATCTCCTTCCTGCTCGGCGCCGGGCTGTTCACGCTGGTGCCGACGCTGGTCGAAATGGGCATGGTGCTGTCCATCATGCTGGCGCGCTACAGCGGCTGGTTCGCCGCCATCATCGCACTGACGTTTCTCACCTACACCAGCTTCACGGTCTACTTCACGGCAAGGCGCACGATCTACCAGCGCCGTGTCAACAAGCTCGATTCGCATGCGAAAAGCCGGCTCGCCGACAGCCTGATCAACTCCGACACGATCAAGTACTTCACCAACGAAGGACTGGAGGACCAGCGCTTCAAGGGCATCATGGGGCGCTGGAGCGAAGCGGCGATCGGCAACCAGCACGCGCTGTTCATCCTGCACGTGGGCCAGAGCGCGATCATCGCCTGCGGCGTGACGGCGATCATGCTGCTGGCCGGCGATTCGGTGTACCGACATCGCATGACGGTGGGCGACCTCGTGCTGATCAACGCCTACGTATTGCAGGTCTGCCTGCCGCTCAACGCGCTCGGCTTCGTGTATCGCGAGGTGAAGGACGCCTGGGTCAACGTCGAGCGCCTGTTCGCGCTGCTGCGCGAAAAGCCGGAGATCGAGCAGAAGCCGTCGCAGCCGGAACTGCACACGTCGGGCGGCGAGGTCGTGTTCGAGCACGTCGATTTCCATTACGAACCGATGCGGCAGATCCTGTACGACATCGACTTCCGCATTCCGCCCGGCAAGACGCTGGCGGTGGTCGGCGGCAGCGGCTCGGGCAAGTCCACGCTGGCGCGCCTGCTGCTGCGTTTCTACGATCCGGTCGGCGGCCGCATCCTGATCGACGGGCAGGACATCGCGCAGGTGCGGCCCGACAGCCTGCGCCGCGCGATCGGCGTGGTGCCGCAGGACACCGTGCTGTTCAACGACACCATCGCCTACAACATCGCCTACGGCCGCGCCGGCGCCACGCGCGAGGACGTGATCACGGCATCGAAGGCGGCGCGCATCCACGAGTTCATCGAATCGCTGCCGCAGCGGTACGACACGATGGTCGGCGAGCGCGGCGTCAAGCTTTCCGGCGGGGAACGCCAGCGCATCGCGATCGCGCGCGCGATGCTGAAGAATCCGCCGATCCTGATCTTCGACGAAGCAACTTCCGCGCTGGACTCGCAATCCGAGCATGCGATCCAGCAGGAACTCGACAGATTGTCGGTGAATCGAACCACTCTCGTCATTGCCCACCGGCTATCCACCATCGTCGATGCCGACGAAATCATCGTGCTGGAACGCGGCCGCATCGTCGAACGCGGCAGTCACGCGGAACTGCTGAAGCTGCGCGGTTTCTATGCGCGGATGTGGCTGTTGCAGCAGCGCATGGACAGGGACAACGCCGCCAGCGCGGCGGCGCACCTGCCGGAAGCGACGGTGGAACTGCACTGACCTGCTTCCTCGTTCCTCCGGGGAACACAACGAAAGGACATCATGCGGCCCCTGAACATCCTCACCTGGCACACCCACGGCAGCTATCTCTATTACCTCACCCAGGCGCCGCATCATTTCCACGTCGTATCGAAACCCGGCCGCCCGCCCGGCTACGGCGGGCGTTGCGGCCACATTCCGTGGGGCGACAACGTGTTCGACATGCCGGCCGACGAGATCAGGAACCGCCAGTTCGACTGCATCCTGTTCCAGGACGATCACCAGTACTTCCAGGACCGTTTCGACTATCTGACAGAAAGCCAGCGCGCGCTGCCGAAGATCTACATCGAGCACGACACGCCGCGCGAGCATCCGACCGACATGCGCCACCCCGTCGATGCCGACGACGTGCTGCTGGTGCACGTCACGCATTTCAATGCGCTTATGTGGGATAGCGGACGGACGCCGGTGCAAGTGATCGAGCATGGTGTGCTGGTACCGGAGAACGTCAGCTATCGCGGCGAACGCGAACGCGGCCTGGTCGTCGTCAACAACCTCGCCACGCGCGGCAGGCGTCTCGGCGGCGACGTGTTCGAGACAGTGCGCGAGCAGGTGCCGCTGGACTTGGTCGGCATGGGCGCGGAAGCGCTCGGCGGACTCGGCGAAGTGCAGCACGCGCAGCTGCCGGCCTTCACCGCCGATTACCGCTTCGTCTTCAATCCGATCCGCTACACCAGCCTGGGGCTGGCGGTGATCGAGGCGATGATGATCGGCGCGCCGATCGTGGCGCTGGCGACGACCGAGATGGCGACGGTGATCGAGAACGGACGTTCCGGTCTGGCCGATACCAACGTGGCGGCGCTGATCGACGGCATGCGGACGCTGCTGCGCGATCCGGCCCTGGCGCGCGAACTGGGCGAACAAGGCCGGCGCCGCGCGATGGAACGTTTCAACATCGGCCGCTTCGTCGCCGACTGGAACGCGACGCTGGCGGCGGTCACCGGCATCGGCACGCCACAGGCTTGCGCGGCATGACGGCCGACGGCAGATCGCAGGCGGCGCGGGCAGCGGACGTCTTCGGCCGGCGGTTTTTTTAATGATCGGGAATCCGAAAGAGAGGGAGTACATGCAGGGTTTCACCAGCCACCTCGTCAACGCCGACATGGCACGTCATGCGGTGGAGCTATGCCTGCCGACCATCGCCGCATCGATGGAAAGCCGCGAGGCAGGCGCCAGCGGCTTTCTTTATGTCGTCGTCATGAAGCCCGGCTTCACGCCGGCGCACGGCAGTTTCGCCGACGCCATCCTCTACGAGCACGCGGTCGGCGACAAGACGAAATGGGATGCGGACTACGGCCGCTTCGCGCGCGGCAAGGCAGAGGTCAGCTGGCGCACCGGCATGGACAGCCGCCTGGTGCAGCAGCACAAGCCCCATCTGCTCGCACGCGGCGATTCGCTGCTGTGGGGCGGCGTAGTGCTGCACGACATCGTCGTCGCGGTCAGCGGCGCCGATCCCTGGTTCGACGAAGCGTTCGCCGGCTCGGTCGCGATGTTCCTGCGCGCGCTGGCGCAGAAGGCGCTGAGCGCGAGCGGCAACGGGCCGTGGCTGGGAGTGGCGGCATGAAAACCAGCATGAAATCCATCCCCTCCTTCCGCGCGCTGCTGAACACGCCGCACGCCTTCTTCCACTACCGCGCGCTGCCGCGGCGCCGCCACGGCAGCTGCCTGTCGTGGCGCGCCGCGGGGGTGCTGCCCATCGCCTTATCCATGACAAGAGGAGACTTCCGCCATGCCGAAAATCGCGTTCGTCAGTGAGCACGCATCGCCGCTGGCCGCGCCCGGCAGCGTGGACTGCGGCGGACAGAACGTCTACGTCGCCCACCTCGCGCTGCAGCTGGCGCAGATGGGCTACGCGATCGACATCTTCACGCGCCGCGAAAGCACCACGCAGAAGGACATCGTGCGCTGGCGCGACAACATCCGCGTCATCCACGTCACCGCCGGGCCGCCGCAATACATACCGAAGGAAAAGCTGCTGCCGCACATGCCGGCCTTCGCCGACGCCGTCATCGACTTCGCGCGCAACCAAGAGGCGCGCTACGAACTGGTCCACGCCAACTTCTTCATGTCCGGACTGGTCGCGCAGCGCATCAAGCGCGAACTCGGCATCCCCTACGTCATCACCTTCCACGCGCTCGGCTTGGTCCGCCGCCTGTCGCAGGGCGCGGCCGACGGCTTTCCGCCGGAACGCATCGCCATCGAGCGGGAGCTGATGCGCGACGCCGACCGCATCATCGCCGAATGCCCGCAGGACCGGCTGGACATGGAACGCCACTACGGCGCCGCGCGCAGCCGTATCGACATCGTACCGTGCGGCTTCGACCCGCACGAACTGCGGCCGATGCGTGGGCAGGCGCGCGCCAGGCTCGGCCTGCGCGCCGACGAATTCGTCGTGCTGCAGCTGGGCCGCATGGTGCCGCGCAAGGGCGTCGACAACGTGATCGAAAGCCTGGCGGTGCTGCGCGACGCGCACGGCGTGCATGCGCGGCTGCTGGTGGTCGGCGGCCACGCGCCGGACGGCCGCCTGCAGGATTGCCCGGAACTGGCGCGCCTGATGGCGCTCGCCGCCTCGCTCGGCCTCGAACAGCAAGTCGATTTCGTCGGGCAGAAGGCGCGCCACGAGCTCGGCCGCTACTACAGCGCCGCCAACGTATTCGTCACCACGCCGTGGTACGAACCCTTCGGCATCACGCCGCTGGAAGCGATGGCGTGCGCCACG
>Ga0164242_10005478_pt1 | contig 14136 bp, 10 predicted proteins | sample OricomgcompostMG_FD_108783 | JGI IMG/M metagenome (GOLD analysis project Ga0164242, IMG submission 108783) | Miracle-Growth compost microbial communities from Emeryville, California, USA - Original compost - Miracle growth compost (MG) ... | reverse complement strand
GCTTCAATAAGGCCGCAGCTATTCGCTGCGGATCACAGCCACACCGCAAGGTGTTGTGCGGCAAGGCTGTTTTGTGGGTGTGTGCGAGAGGTGCTTGATACGAGTGTACGGCAGGATATGGCATGCAATGCGCGCAGGCAACGATGGTGGGTAAGTCTCTGATTGTCAAAGATCATGTCGTTGCGAGCGGTGGCCGGGTTTTGCGGCATCACTGGAGCGCTCGCGTTGGGTTGGCAAGGAAAAAGCATACAGCGGTTTACACGATGATCGGTTCGCGAACGACTGGCTCGAATTTGTCGCCCAAGCTGACGACGCGCGGCTTGACCTTGTCGGCGGGGCCCAGGTCGATGATCAACAGGGCATCGGTGCGGCGCAGGATTATGCCGTCGAGCAATTGCACCATTTCGGCATGACGGCGCCGGCTGAGGCGGCATTGGAAGACGGACAGTTGCAGCCATTCGCCGAACCCCTTCATGGTCTTGAACACGTGGCGCCAACGCTTGTCGTCGCGAATGTCGTAGGTCACCAGGTACAAATGTTCGTCCATGCCGGTCTCACAGGTTGCGATGGAGTAATGGGCGACGATTCATCGGGTGGTGAAGTTCGGGTAGTCGTCGAGTTCACCCAGCAAGAAACGTCCAAGCAGGCGCGACTGCAATTCGAGCAGGCGTCGATAGCTGAGCCGGTAGCCGAACATGGGATGGGTGACTTCATGGCTGAGCCGGCGTTCGAAAGCGGCGATGAAGCGTTTGCGACCGTCCGGGGTGAGGTTGACACTGCCGGCGGCGCTGATGAAGTCACTGGGATGGACCTCGCCATTGTTAATCACCTGGATCACCACCGAGTCGGCCAGCAGTGGGCGGAAGGGGTCCATCAGGTCGAGCGCCAGCGCCGGGCGGCCATAGCGTGGCTGGTGGTAGAAACCTCGGAACGGATCGAAGCCCACTGCTTGCAACGTTACCGTCAGCGTGCGGGCGAGCAGGGTGTAGGCGAACGACAGCATGGCGTTGATCGGGTCGGTTGGTGGCTGGCGGTTGCGCTGGGTGAAGTCGAAGGAGAGCAACGCTTCGTCCTCGCTGGCCGCGGGTTTGAGCGTGTGGCGGAAGTGGCTGAAGTAAAGCGCGGCGGCATTGCCTTCGATGCCTAGCAGGGTCGGCAGGTTCTCGGCGTGCTCGGTCTGCTTCTGGATGCGCTTCAGATCGGCCAGCAGGCGCTCGGGTTTTTCTTCCGGTTTCCAGTTGCGTCGTAGTTGGGTGCGGCTGTTGGCGATCTTGGCCGCCACGATGCTGCGCGCCACGCGCAGACAGGCCGCTTCGCTGAAACTGGTGCGGTATTGCGCGGTGCGCAGTTCCACGTTCTTGTGGCCGTTGCCGATGGTGTGGCCGTAGAACCAGCCGCCGTAGCTGTGCCAGCTGACGGGAATGTTCCGTTGCATCAGTTCCGCCAGGCATGGCGAGGTGACGTAGATGTTGCCCATCAGTACGACCTGCGAAACTTCGCCGATGCGTGCTTTGGCCAGCACCTGGTCATCCTTGCTGATTTCCAGCACGTCGCCTTTCTTGGCCAACTTGGCATTGAACTGCTGAATGTACAGTGGCAACGCCTCGTGCATGGGCACGGCCAACGGGCGCGGCGCCAGTTCGCTTTGATGCAGGTACTGCACTTCGTCGGGCAGGCAGATCGTCACCAGTGAGCAACGCGGGCACTTGGGGCTGTCAATCAGGGGATCGGGGATGCGCCCGCCAGCGGCCATCGCACGCAACTCGGCGATCGCGTTGCGGGTGAGTGCGAGCAGTTCGTCGTCGAAAGGCACGACGACGCGTTCCTTGCTCGCCACGTAGTAGATCGCGCCCTCTTCGCAGACATAGCCATGCTCACGCAGAAGCAGTCCCTGGGCGCATAGCTGCACGCGTTCGGGGTCGTAGACGCCGCGCGCGGTATGCGGTCGCTTGCCGCGCTTGTAGTCGACCGGCGTGACGGTATCGCCTTCGCCCTCGATCAGGTCGAGCTTGGCGATCAGGCCGATGGTGTTGGCCGACAGCGTGATCGAGCGGGCATGGATTTCGACGTTTTCTTCGCGCGCCTTGTCGACCTCGGGCAGATCCCCGGAGGGCTTGTCTACGCGCTTGTGCCGATAGCGACCATCCACCGTATCGGCGGAGTCGGCCCACTCGCCTTGCACCCATTCCAGGTAGGCCAGTCGCGGGCAGTAGACATGCTCGTTGAGCATGCGTACCGGAATCAGTGGCTGGTCGCCAGTCAATTCCGGAAACGGCAGTTGCAGATCCCCTTGCTTCGGTTCCATCGTCGTCGCTCCCCTGCGGCCGCCGATAATCCTTGACGATCAAGGTTTTACTACGGTATTCGCAGTAGATGCAACAACTGGATATCGCATTTCGGTAAATGTGATATCGTCCACCCATGGCACGTACACTCATCAATCTGGATCCCGACGACAAGGCGTGGCTGGATCGCGAGGCCGAGGCGCGCAATTTGCCCATGACCGAACTGGTGCGTCAGGCGGTGCATGGCTATCGCATCAGGGAGGAAAGCCAGGGGCTGACCGATCTGCAGGCGGCATTGCGTCGCACCGCCGGCATCTGGCGGCACGGCGACGGGCTGGATTACCAGCAACACCTGCGCGATGAGTGGGACGAGCGCGGGTGAGGTATCTGCTCGATTCGGTCATCCTTATCGACCACTTCAACAACGTCGAAGCGGCTACCACCTTCCTGCAGGAGCACGGCAGCGCGAGCGCCATCTCCGTCATCACCCGCGCCGAGGTCCTTGCCGGGTTCACCATCCGCACCGAATCGTTGGCCCGCGAGCTGCTTGACGTATTCCGGCAGCTGCCGATCACCAGCGACATCGCCGATCTCGCCGCCTCTCTGCGTCGCAGCGAACGCTGGAAATTGCTCGATGCGCTGCAGGCGGCGGTGGCCGTGCGGCACGGGCTTGTACTGGTGACACGGAATACGCGGGATTTCACGCAAGGCGGCAAGGTGGATGTGCTGGTGCCGTATCGGGTGTAGGAATGAGGCCAAGTCCGCACTCGACGTGGCGGGTGGGATCTCCGATGTCGAGGGTGATCTTGGCTGCGCATCAGGCCACTGGCTTGAACAGGCCGAGGCCGAAATGGCAGCCGAAGCCGAGTGCTATCGGTCCGGAAACAGGTTCGGCGAAGGTCATGCGCCAGAAGCTGCCGTGACGGTCGGGCTGGTTCAAACCTCGCTTGTTGCGGAAGCGGTGAAAGCGAATGGTGTTGCGCGTCTGGTTACCGACTTGGACGGCGGATAGCTGTTCGAAATCCGCAGGCTCGGGCATGCCGCGTTCGCGGCATTCACGCTTGATTTGTTCCTCGATGCCGAAGCTTTTCTTGGCATGCCATGGATGCAGATAAGGCGTAATCGATTGCCATTGCGTGGCTGTTGCCAGCAGTGGCTCACCGGTTTGTGAGCCACCAATGCTTTCCAGTATCAGTTGCCATTCGCTGCCATCCCGACTCCAGATACGACGCAATTTTTCGATGATTCTGCGTTCGTTGTGCGTCATCCCATCGGGCAGATGCAGAACAAGACGGTCAATCCGGCCATCATCGTTGGCATCCCACGGCAGGAAGAAGGCATGGCGATGACGATTGCCTTCCGCCAGACCGTGGCCGGAGAGTGTGGCTGGAATGGCGTTTTCGCCCAGCTGCTTTTTAGCTTCGCTCATCGCGGCACGACGCAGCAGTTCGCCGATGCGGACACTATCCTCGACGCGCGGCAGCGGTTTGCCGATCAGCAAGTAACAAGCCGTGGTGGCTGCACCCTGCGTCGCCGTGTGCGTGGAGCGCGTGGGGCGCAGGGCATCGACAGGGCGCAGGTAGGAAACCTTGCGGGCAGCAGGCGGTTGGCTCCAGCCTTGCTTGCGCAAGTCTGCCGTTTCCACCGACAAGGCACCGAGCAGATGAGCGGGGAGGGTTGAGTCGAGCTTCTTGGCGGATTTCTTGTCGGTGATGAACGTGTTCCGCAAAGCGCTATATTCGTCAGTAGGTAGCGGAGCGAGCAGGGTCACCACTTCGTGCAGTTCCCCCGTGGATTTGTCGAGTGCCTCGTTGCCAGGCTTGCAATTCGACTGGAATACACCATCGAAGCGGCTGGCTTCCACCCAGGATTCGGCACGGCCGAGATAACCCATGGCCCGCAGGAGATCGTCCAGCAGGGCGGCTTGGGCATCAGGCAGATCCAGTTGTGGCCATGCCATCACCAGAGGGTCTTCGCGGGCGACCGCAGCGAAGGCATCGAAGACCAGCGAGGTATCGCCTGCCTTCCATTGGGGCATGTAATGGCGCGTGTGGCTATGGCTTGCGGCGGGCAGCGTGTACTCCGGCAAACTTTGCGACAAGGACTCAATCAGGCTGGAAAGTGTTGTCTCGTCGTGTGTGCCCGCATGCTTGATTTTGTGGTGCCACGTGGCAATCAATGCGCGCAGCACGCGCCAAGGCTCCGGAGGCCAGACGACAGCACCTTCGTTGACATGCCTGTCCCATGGCGTGGCGTGGTATTTCCCGGCGGGGAAAGTGAACGCAAGCGCTAGCATTGGCTTACTTCCTGTAGGTGACGGCGGTGGTTTCGAATCCAGCATCTGGCTTCGCCGCTTCGATCAGTCCGGGCAAGGCCGCTTTGAGTTCCGTCCATTCAGGCATCTGGAAGTCACCCGGACGCTTGATCATGATGGATTCGCATTCCAGGTCGCAGGCGGTGCGCAGACGCAACCCCTCTTCCAGAAATCCCCGGATCTTGTAGAACGCTAGCGCCACCAGCAATTCGTAAACGGGTTTTGAAAAACCGTAGCCGCGCAACTGGGCCAAATCCAGGTTGAAGTAGGCGTCGATCTCCGGTGAGACGAATTCGTCGCGTGCGAACGGGACGTTGCCGAAGTCCTTGGAGGTATCGCCGGAGGGGTTGACCGAGTCGTTCTTGACGCCGCCGCTGGCAGCGATCTTGGTATCGCGCGCCTCGATGAAGGCGGACAATGCGCGCGGCAGTCTCAGTCGGCCACCGGCAAGTTCCTTTTTCGCCAGAAATACGCCATGCAAGAGGGCGTTCACGTCGACGCCGAGCAACACCCTGGCCAGCTTTCTCAGATCCACGAAGCCATCGTCCATGTCGGCCAATTCAGCCTTCAATTTATCGAAGACGGTTTTGTCTTTTCCCTCAAGAATGTAAGGGGAGTTGATGCGGTGTGCTTCAAGCACGGAGTTGGTCAAGGGCTGTCCGCGCTCGTCCTTCACCTTGATGACCGAGAGCCCGCGCAACGGTTCGACCCAGTCATCGGCGATCTTGTCCCAGCAGACGGCTTCCATCCGGTTGGCAAGGCTTTGTGGCGATTCGACCAGCAGCATGGCTTCACCATGTGGGCCTTCGTATTGGGCTGCGCCGATTTCCGGAAAGCCGGTCGGTTGGAAGCGGGTGCCCTGCAGCGGCTTCAGACGTGCCTGGATCAGCAGGCGCGGTGCGTTGCTCAATGCGGAGAGGTCAAAGCTCATGTTCGTAACTCCTTTTCGAATGAATGAATAAAGCGATCAGGCCGATTCGGCCTCGGCTTTTGCGGTGTGCAATACGCTGCGGGTCAGTGCTCCTGTCGCGCCGTAACGCAGGGGGATCAACAAAGCTGCGGCAATGCGGCGGGGGCTCACGTCGCCGAGCGAAGGCAGTGCTTTGGACTCGAAGACCGGGTTCAATCCTGACGCACGCAAGCGTCGCCAGGCGGTGCGCACGGCTTTGTTGTTTGCGTTGCCGGCCACCAGTTGTGCCAACAGACCGGGAGGCGTCGGGAGCCGGTCGTCCTTGCCCAGTACGTGCAGTGCACGCAGTGTGGACTCGGGTGTCAGGCACAACTTGAGCAGGGCGAAGGCGGCGGGGACTACGTCATGGCCTGCGCTGCGCTCGACATCCCTGGGAATATCGCAGAGGCAAAGTCCCGGTAGAAGTTCGGCGATGCGTCGATCCATGGCATCGCTGCGCAGAAACGCCGCGATGTCGTCGAGTGTCGCTCCGGCCGGGCTGTCGAGGGGCCTGTCTTTCATGCCGAATTGTTCGGCCAGCCATGATCGCCGAGCCAGCAGCGTGTACAGCGTGTCGGGCAGGTAACCTTTTTGCCCGATGCAAATGCGTACACGACAGGCGGGATCGTTGCCGCTCCCCTTGGCCTTGCGTGCGTCTTCCATCCAGTTGTTGAATCACGGATGCACAGGGAAAAGCTGGGAGCGCAGCGGCAATGGTGTATCCGCCATGCCTTTCAGTCCGGCTAGCGCGCGGGCAATGCGAAACGCCGGCGTTCCATCGTCAGCCATCTGTGCCCAGTGCTCGGACAGGCGCGGGATCGGTGGCATCGATTCAACAGCTTTCTTGCTGTTGGCCAGGGCCGACTGAATTTCGCCAAGCAACAACAATGACGCTTGCACCGAGTCGCGATCAGCGCTGGTGAGTGTTTGTGCAAGGCTTGCGTCTAAACGGCTTGTCAAGCTTCGCAGCGCTGTACTGGCTCGCCACTCACCAGAAGGTGTCTTGCTTCGTACGAAGCGGTGCAACTTGGAAAGAAACCCGCTTTTTCCATCCAGCTCCTCAATCAGGCTAGCGTAGGGGCTTTCTTTCACTTCGAAGCGGCCAAGGTCAAGCGCGAAGAATGCATCCCCAGATCGTTTGAGGAATGCCGTTCTGTGGAAGCTGGTGAGGCCGCGGTTCGCGCCAAGTTCGCTGAGGGCGCGTACGAAATTGAATCCGTCGGTAACCGGCTTTCCGTGCAGCGTGATTCGACCTTCCTTGAAGATGCCTTTCAACTCAGCATACGTTGCGGGTTGATCACATAGAGGAAGCCACAACTCCGCAGTTCGGCGTTTTGCCCCTTTTGGCGATTCGTCGGAGACCGAGAATGCGTCGCCTACGGCCCTGGGTGCCACGGTGAATAGCAAGCTTGCGTAGATATTTCCAGAACCTTCCAGCCGTCTGACAACCGAGGCAGAAAACAATACTGCGCCTTCGAGCTGCAGGAGCGTGTCCCATGGGTTCAGGAAAGGGCTTCCCGCAAACCCTTGAGACGCATTGCTCCCCCCTGCGCCTGAGGGATTGAACTGACCTACGGAAACCTTTTTCTTATCTTGGGGGGAGATCGAAATAAGTCCGTTGACTGCGTCGTCGAAGAGCGCGTTGCCAAGCTATCGTGTAGCTTCAGCTCGCGGCGCGCCTATTTGTGGGTCGAAAATATCGTTTATGCGCTTCAGATAGTTGACGCCAAAATCCATGCTGCCATCAAGTCCGCCAGCACCAAGCAGGGGGGCCGGAACGGACTTTATTAACTGCGGGTCATTTGAGTCCTTGGTAAGAGCAAGGCAGGTGTCGAACCAGTCCAGGACTTCATCTGGAAGATGATTTCTAAGTTCTTGAAGTAGTGATGACTTTGTTTCTTTGACCAACCTTTCTTGCTGGGTGATCTCTTCCTTTTCCCCGTCCGTGAGGCTCTTTTTGCCCTTCGCTTTTTCGTTGGTCTTCAGCTGCTTGAGCTTGGATCGTGAAGAATTCAGCGCTCCTACGCTTTCAATGCTTGCAATGGCTCTGAGTGCGTTTGACAGATTCATGAAGCGCTCTGTCGTGGCATCCGATGTGAACAGCTTCACCATTTGCGCGCCAGCTCTGGATGATTCTTCACCGTCGTCGTCGCCTTCCAGAAAGCCGCCGCGACTATTCCATGGCGTCACTAACGCGCTCGGCTGATACTTGTCGAGGAAGAACTGGCCAAGCAGATTGCGGTCATGATCAATCTGACCGGTGAACTGCGGGGACTGGAGCACAAAGGTGCCATCACGCCAGAGCCCTTTGCAGGAAAACCCCGCATCTTGCTCGGCCAGTAGACGCAGTACGCCAAGCGCTGTCAGGTAGTTGGCCAGCGGCGCCGGTGTGCAGCCCGCGAGAATGATTTCGTTCATGCCGGGTCTCCGTCCTTCGTTAGCTGCTCGGCGGCAGATGCGCGCCAGTCGGCCAGACGTACCAGAGTCTCCAGCCAGGCGAGTTGGAAGGGGCCGTATTGTTCGAGCAGCTTCAAAGTCCGTGACGTCCATGAGGGGCCTTGCTCGCCGTCGCCCAATTCCATCAGGGCGAGCTTCAAGGTGGTTTCGGCACTGTGCTCGCCGTCGAAGTCGAGTGCCGGAAGCACATCGCCCTCCCATACGCCACGTGCATAGCGTTTGATGCCCGGCTGCGCGTCCTCGGCAGGCATGGCGCGTAGGCTCATGCGCACCTTGCCGTGATGGGCGGCGATCAGATAGGCGATAAGGTCGGCATCAGGTTCACCGTCGTGCTGAGCCAGCCACGCCAGCATCGAGGCCAGTTCATGGCGGAAGAAGCGCCGGCTGTGATGACTACGGCAGGGCGATTTGGCCAGAAATCCGGCGGGTGCCTTGTCGCAGGCATGCATGGTGGCGTCAAAGACTTCGTGGGTTTTGCCAAGGTCATGCCAGCGGCCTGAGCGGATAACCGGAGCGGCATGTGCAACTTCATCCACAGCCTCACACAGGTGCTTGGCTTGACCTGCTACATGACTCAGGTGATCGGCCAGGCCTATCGGCTGGTTTTGGTGGGAGCGCCAGTCTTCACCGAAAGCGTTTTCGTCGCGTGGATTTTCAATCGCGATGACGCGCACCGGAGGCTTTTTCAGATCGGCATCGAAGCCAATGTGCTCGTCGTAGCCGCCGTCGGCGGCCTTCAGCATCAAGATCATGCCGGGACGTGGGTTGTGATCGAGCTTGACCCACTTGTCATCCAGCGCATCCCAGCGCCACGCACCGCGCTTGTGAATGTCCTTGGCTTGCCCGATGGAGATCGGGCACAGTTCGGTTCGATCTGGTTGTGGTTGCGGCGTACCTTGATTGGGGTCGTCGAACTCCCGCCAGAACGCCTGCAGGCCGGGGCGGGCGCTGTCGCGGATGTAGTCGGAAACGTCCACGTCAAAGCCGGACAGGTCCGGATCGGTGTTGAACAAGTCGAGCAGATCCTTGCGACGCAACACGGCGGTGAGCGGGCGCGCCTCGTCAACCGGCGGCAGGTCCTGTGGACTGGCGCTGGGCAAGTCGGTCAACTTGGCGCGTGCGATAGCCAGCTCATCAGGGGCATAAGGGCGCGACGAATCCTTGTCGTCCTCGATATCCATCCACAGGATGCGAGCACCCTCGGCGTTGTGTTCGCCGTAACGGTTGCAACGGCCAAAGCGTTGCACCAGAGAGGACCAGGGCGCCAGTTCCGTCACCAGCAGTTTCGACGAAATGTCCACTCCAGCTTCGATGGCCTGGGTGGCGACGACGATGCGGTCGGTGGATGCCTCGTTGTGCAAGCGTTGCGTTTGCGTTGTGCGTTCGGCAGCGCGAAAGCGGGCGTGGATCAGAAGATCCTCTTTGTCAGGGCGCGCCTTGCGCAGCAGTCGGAATACCGCCTGCGCACGATCGACGCGATTGACGATGACAAGCGTCTGGCTGCCAGCATCATGTGCCTGGAGGATGGCCTCGCTGAAAGCTTGGAGATGCGCCTCCAGGCCCTTCTTGTTGCCCGCCTCCTTGCCCAGACTCAGAGGCAGTTTCTGGACGCTCTTGACAGCGGTCAGTCGATCGCCGGCCTGCTCGCGATCCGCGCTGCAGATACCGAGGGCGTTGAGCGAACCAAGGAGTGGTTTGAAATCGATCGTGCCTAGCCAGTCACGATTCAACGTGGCGGAAACCCATAACGAACGACTGCTGCGCGCCAGCGGAAAGCTGCGGCGGAAAGCTTCGAGTTGCGTTGATGTCGCCAGTCCCGCACCCATCAACTGCACTTCGTCGAACACCCAGAGGCAATCGTTGTGCAGCAGGGAGAAATGGATCGGCCATTGATAGCGGCTCATGCCGTAGCCACGCATCAATGCGCGCGACAGAAGCATGTCCTGGGTACCGATCAGGATCATGTCCCCCTCCGGGAACTCGGCCCAGGTTTTCAAATCGTCTGCGCCGCCCATCAGCACATGCACGGACACCTTGCCTTCGCCGGCTTTGCCCAGGATGCCAAGCTCTGAAAGCATCCGGCGAATGTTCTCTTCGGTCTGTTCCACCAGTACACGCATGGGCAGGCACCAGACAAGACGACGGGGGGTGTCTGCGTCCACGTCGCCGAGCCGTCCACCTTGTCGCCAGCCGCGCTTGTAGAGCCATGACACGTTGATTGCGGCCGTTTTGCCAAGGCCGGTTGGTACGTTCAGAGCGTCTGGCCAGGCAGAGGAGGCAAGCCGGACCTGATAAGGGTATGGCTCGATGCCGTTCGTCGCTTGCTGGAAAAATAGCGCGTAGCTCATGTCGTCGGTCATCCCTGGAGTGGATTTGAAACAAGCCCTGGCGAACGGGGTGGAGGCTCAATCATTGCAGTGATTCCCGGTAGTGCGTTGAAAAAAAGCCATACCCGCAGTTCCACCGGTTCCCACTCTTCATTCGGATCGTCGATGGCAAGAATCTCGCCGCGAAGCGCATGCGCGCGGTCGAGCAACGACGCGGCGGCGGCGTTGTCGAGGCGGGGCAGGTAGCCGAGTTTGTGGTCGTGCCAGAGCACTTCGATGGCGCGCTCATCGTGTGGGTTGTCGGGCTGGCGGCGCAGGGTGAGAGGGTCGCCGATGCGCAGGTGGGGCAGGACGGTGTGGCACGCGTAGTAGTGGCTGCCGGCGATGTGGCAGTCCTGCAGGTGCAGTGGTGCACTGTGGCTGCTGCGCGGGCTGGCGCGCAGGGCGGTGGGCAGGGTGCCGAGTGCGGCACATGCCTGGGTGAGGCGGATGAGAAATCCCCGGCGTTGCATGCGTATCCCCCTGAAGGATGCTGCCATGACGCTATCTAGGCACGGGGATGTCGCATGGGTTGAGATTGCGCGGGCGGCAGCTCATCCTTGAGTGCAGGGGTGAGATACCCGCCGGGGCGCTGCATGCAACAAGCCCGGGTCCTGCGGACGAGAGTAGCACCGGTTGCTGGTGCGTCGTCCGCATCTCGATGATCTGGCTCACGATCAGCGGCGAACTTGCGTGCCCTTCGACTTCCATGCTCCTCAAGGCTGCGGCTATCCCTGGCCGCTCCCCGAGTACGCTGCGCCACGCTCAGGAAGAACGGCATGGCGGGAAGGGTGAGGCCGAAGGAATGGAGCTTTCGGCTCACCCGCCGCGAACCTCCTTCAATCGCCGTGCCGCGGAGTGAAATTTCACCTTGGCGGGATCGAACGCTTCGGGATCGTAGTCGGCGAACCACTCGAGCAGTTCCTCGATGTCGCCATCGGCGTTGGTGGGGTCGGCCAAGGCTGTGCAGATCTGTTCGTAGCCGGGCGGGCCGCCGCAGTCTTCGGGTGGGCAGGCGCGGGCGCCGTCGAGGCAGCGTGGGTATCTGGTTTTGGGCTCACGCGGCGTGATGGCTTCGAGTTTGATCTTGTGGGTCCAGCCGGCGCCGAAGTCGTACAGGTAGTTACAATGGGTGCCGGCCGTGGCGAAGTGGGTGGCGATCGGCACGTCCCAGTCGGCGAGGGCGTCGTCGCCACCCCATGGCGAGTCGTCTTCCGCCGGAATGCCGATGCGCTGGCTGTCGCGCTTGTTGCCGAGCTGGAATTCGTGCAGGTGGGCGTCTTCCCAGCCCATGGCGTCGTTGATGGCGCAGTGCAGGTCCCAGAAGGTGGCTTCGCTGGGCAACTGGATGCGGCGCCAGATAACCGGTCGAATATCGTCGAGGGTGATCTTGAACTGATGCACCGTTGCGGCGGGCTTGCCGGCAGCCTTGGCGCGCTTGCCAGCCTTGCCGCTTGTCGGGGCAGGGGCGGGCGTGCCGCACCATTGGCCGAATACGGCCTGGCCGCGCTGCCATGCCTCGTCGTCGAGTGCGACGCTGTAGTTTTTGCGGCGTGGGTTGCTGATCAGGCCGCGTGCATGCAGGCGGTCGAGGGCGTCCCATGGCAACGATTTCCAGGCGCTGTGGCCGCCGAATTCCGTTTCGCTACCGTTGAACCAGAGCAGTGCAAGCACGAGGTCGTCGAGCCGGTCGAGGTTGAATTCGGGTTCGGGCATGGGAGGGTTCCATCGATCGCTTGAGGCGTGATCATAACGGGGCGAACAGCTCCGCCATGTCGGCTTCACCGAAGTGCCGGCGCCGGGCCGGTTTTCTGCGCCTACAAGCTGGTGCGGCGCGCGGGCGTGTCCGCTTCCCGTCATGTACCGGCGTTTGCATGTGCGCCATGGCGCTTTGCGTCAAGCGGCGAAACCGCGACAATAGGAGGGTCGCGTGTGGAGCGGGTGCCATGCATGGCTGTCCACGGCGCACAGTGCGATGCGGCCTTGTTTCCGGGCGATGCAGCACCATCTTTTTCCGATTCTCCAGAGGGTCAACGCACCATGTCCAACACCCCCAAGATCATCTACACGTTGACCGACGAAGCGCCGTTCCTCGCCACGCAGTCGCTGCTGCCGGTGGTCGAGGCATTCGTGCGCACGGCGGGCATCGCGATGGAGACGCGCGACATTTCGCTGTCGGGGCGCATCCTGTCGCAGTTCCCCGACTATCTGGAGGACGGGCAGAAGGTCGCGGACGATCTGGCCGAACTGGGCCAACTGGCCACCACGCCGGACGCCAACATCATCAAGTTGCCGAACATCAGCGCCTCGCTGCCGCAGATGAAGGCAGCGATCAAGGAGCTGCAGGGCAAGGGCTTCGCGCTGCCGGATTACCCGGATGAGCCGAAGGACGACAAGGAAAAGGACGTCAAGGCGCGCTACGACCGCGTCAAGGGCAGCGCGGTGAACCCGGTGCTGCGCGAGGGCAATTCCGATCGTCGTGCGCCGCTGTCGGTGAAGCACTACGCACGCAAGCATCCGCACAGGATGGGTGCGTGGAGCGCCGACTCGAAGACCCACGTGGCGCACATGGCGTCCGGCGATTTCTACGCCACCGAGAAATCCGCGTTGATCGAGCAGGCCGGCAACGTGCGCATCGAGTGGCTCGGCAAGGACGGCAAACAGGTCGTGCTGAAGGAAAAGACCGCGGTCAGCGACGGCGAGATCATCGACGCGGCGGTGATGAGCCGCAAGGCGCTGGCCGCCTTCGTCGATGCGCAGATCGAGGACGCGAAGCAGCAGGGCGTGCTGTTCTCGCTGCACCTGAAGGCGACCATGATGAAGGTCTCCGACCCGATCATGTTCGGCATCGCGGTGGGCGAGTTCTACAAGGACGCGCTGGCGAAGCATGCCGATGCGCTGAAGCGGGCCGGCTTCAATCCGAACAACGGCATCGGCGATCTGTACGCGCGCATTGGCACGCTGCCGGAAGCCGAGCAGGCGGCGATCAAGGCCGACATCGATGCCGAATATGCCCGGCGCCCGGCGCTGGCGATGGTGAATTCCGACAAGGGCATCACCAACCTGCACGTGCCCAGCGACGTCATCATCGATGCCTCGATGCCGGCGATGATCCGCGACTCCGGCAAGATGTGGAACGCCGAGGGCAAGCTGCAGGACACCAAGGCGCTGATCCCGGATCGCAGCTATGCCGGCGTCTACCAGGCGGTGATCGAGGACTGCAAGGTGCACGGTGCGTTCGACCCGGCGACCATGGGCAGCGTGCCCAACGTCGGCCTGATGGCGCAGAAGGCCGAGGAATACGGTTCGCACGACAAGACCTTCCAGATCGACGCCGACGGCGTGGTGAAGGTCACCGACGAGGCCGGCAAGGTGCTGCTGCAGCATGACGTGGAAGCCGGCGACATCTGGCGCATGTGCCAGACGAAGGATGCGCCGATCCAGGACTGGGTGAAGCTGGCGGTGAGCCGCGCGCGCCACACCCCGGCGGTGTTCTGGCTCGACCCGCAGCGCGCGCACGACGCGCAGGTCATCACGAAGGTCGAGCGTTACCTGAAGGACCACGACACCAGCGGCCTGGATATCCGCATCATGGACCCGGTGGCGGCCACGAAATTCTCGCTGGAGCGCATCCGCCAGGGTCTGGACACCATCTCGGTCACCGGCAACGTGCTGCGCGACTACCTCACCGACCTGTTCCCGATCATGGAGCTGGGCACCAGCGCGAAGATGCTTTCCATCGTGCCGCTGATGGCCGGCGGCGGC
>Ga0164242_10005477_pt1 | contig 14138 bp, 6 predicted proteins | sample OricomgcompostMG_FD_108783 | JGI IMG/M metagenome (GOLD analysis project Ga0164242, IMG submission 108783) | Miracle-Growth compost microbial communities from Emeryville, California, USA - Original compost - Miracle growth compost (MG) ... | reverse complement strand
TCCGGGAACAGGTCGCACTGGGCGACGAGATCGTCGAGGCTATGAACAACGTCCACCAGTCCAACCAAGTGGACGAGGAGGACCTAGAGGCCGAAATGGAGGCCATGCAACAAGAGCAGTTGGACGAGCAGATGCTCAAGACTGGCTCCGTCCCTGTCTCGGACCAGATCCAAAGACTACCCGCCGCAGCAGATGGTCCCAGTAAGCCCGGCCCCCCTTCCCTTTCGAGCGCAGAAGCTGTTCAACCCCCCACTTTCTTTTTCTTTTCGATTTCTGACAGACCGGGCACAGTTCATACGGGGAAGAAGGCGACCACCGAGGACGAGGACGAGGCCGAGCTTCAGAAGCTGCAGGCGGAGATGGCGATGTAGGATGGCGTCCTATGGGAACGGCCGATTGGTATTTGCGTGCTTTTTCTGGGAGGCAGCTTATTGGCAGAGAGGCGTCAAGGGTGAGGAAGAGAGGAAGAGACAGGGGTTTATCTGTTGTCCGCAGTCATCATCTCGAATTGTTGCTTATCTACACTCTGCCCTCTCTTCTACGTTTTCAAATTCCCGGGGTTTCGGCGTTGGTGTCCTTGAGGGCTTGCATTGCAGACGATGTACGGAGAGACAGAGACAGGGAGAGCAGAGAAACCGAACAAGGAATTTCAAGTGCAGCGTGGAATCCCGCATTTGGCTTTCAACCTAGGTAGGCGGCCGTTTGATTTTGATCCCGCCGCTTGCCCGTTCCTGCACCCCAGCTGCTCAGCTTACTGGGACCCCTGAAGGAGTTCGCAGAAAGCGGTTGGGAGGTTCGCGAGGCTGCTTTCTAACCCCTGGAACACTGGCTCAGACTTCTGCGCCTCCAGGAATCTGGAGAGAAGCACAGGATGGTAAGCTTGGTTCAGCAACGGCGGCTATTTCCGAAGTTACCGGGATGCTTGGAGATGCGATATTTGACTTTCTGAAGCCCCCACATATTGCAGAGATCAAATGTCAATCCTTTTTCCGTTGTGGCGTCCACACCAGCCTGTCCTGGTTCGTTTGCCGTTCGGTTTTGGCGCCATGGAAGCGAGATCAGCACAAGCTTGGGATGGGTTCACCGAGGCGACGGCCGGGCTGAGCGTTTACTCTTGAGCACGACCAAAAAAACATGGACAAAGCTCCCTGACGGGCATTCATTTTGAAACTGATCAGATGCTGCATTGCTTCTTTCTTTCTCTCCTTTCTTGCCTATCCAAGCGAAGCTCGCTGGCCCCGACCTACGAAGGCTCTCCTGCCACGGAATGCCCTGCCGGGTGACTCTTGAGTCCCGTTGTACTCAGAATGGAGAATTCAAATGGTGAAATAAGCGAATGACCCTAGTGAGGTTTGTTGACTAACTTGACTTTTGTTGACTTCGGCTTGTACGTTTTGGGCAAACGCCAGGGGGTTGGGAGATGGCGGTCAGGAGGTGAGGCTGCCCGGGGGTCAGGTACCTTGGTACTGTACGTAAACCCGTATATCTCTGATCGAGCACGAGACCAAACCAGATGTGCTGTCATAACAGTTTGCACTTTCAGTTATTGCGGACAGCGGCTGACTGATTGCTGATAACGGTATCAACTCGCATCAAGAAACAGTCGTGGAGTTACATAGTAGTTGTTCATGACGTGCCGTGTTGAGACGGTCAGACACATTTGCACACCACAATTTTCGCAGGGATGCTTAACTTTGTGCTGGCGGCCACAGGTGACACGGGTATCCCTGCACAGCAGCCCAACATCCCAACGTTGCCTCATTCGATGATAGTGCGGTACCTCTCCAGTGTGGGGTGTGCATCCGCTGCATTCCGTTCCTGGGCGGCTAAAAAGCTCTGCATTTTGTGCTGGCAGGGGCTGTTGTCGAGCTCTCCGTCAAGTCTGCTCTTAACAGCACCGAAACCACAACCTCGTCCGCTTTACTCACCTCCTTGGTTCTCGATATATCCATCATGTTATTTCCCTCGTCGAGCATGGTACAGGCAACGAGGAACTGCAGCAATTGGCCCCCGATGTGACCGGAATGCATACGAAAAAAATGGCAAGACATTTTCCACCCCATTTTTTTTTGATTCTTTTCTCATGCGGCCAGGCCGGCAGAGCCCAGCCTCTAATCCCTCCCGCCTCTTTCGATTGCTGCCCCACGCTCCGGGATGGGCTTCGTTTGCAGGCGCCTCCCCACAGGCCAGCATTAGGCCGACTGGATGCATGCAGGGATCTTCGCAAGCGAACTGCCATCACTCGTCCACGTTGCAGTCGACGAGAGGGATATCTGCCTCACCAGAAACGTTGTGTGAAGAGACCAATGCACTGCATCACCGACCTCGGCACACCAGATGATCACGCATTTTTGCACTTTTTCTTTTTCTTTCTGCACTCCGGATCTGGCACCCCCCACCCCTCGCCCCCTACTGCGGGTATACCCTTGACCCCCCGACTGACCTTGCAGTGGTGCGTTCCGAGGACCCCGGCCCGTGCCAGCAAGCTGAGGGTTCACAAACCAGTCGGGGTGCCAGAAAAACGGTTAGGTCAAGTGCGGAACCCCCGTTGTTTGAAGGCCCAATGTTACCAAATCCGCCCGTATCGAGGCTAGGCTGTCGACCTGACCCACGAAGTGGGAGCTCTAATCCGTATGGTTCTGGTAAGAATGGGTCGAATGCTTCTGGTATCCCGGCCGCCAAGCAAGGGTAGCTTCCTGCTGGTCCCCGAACGATGCTCGTTTCCATGGTGAGAAGATTGGAACCCAGACCTAGCTTGATATTGCCGCGGGGACACTGTCTTCTCTGGCCTGGCTAGTCCCCATATCACAATTTCCATCTTGGTCACCAAATCTCGCCTGTTTCCTCCTAGTGCCCCTCTGCCATTGATATTGCGTGGAAATTTGCCTCTTTCGGTTCGGATGGCGTGGTTGGGCTGCGACCTTCACAGTTTGTCAATGGCTCATGCCGTCCCATTGTGATAGCTTCCCCACCAGCACCCTATCGTCCCCCCTTGCTCGGCCAGTTGGCCAACCTCGTTGCGACGTGGCGCCAATGCAACTTGCGTGGGCCAATCGATCCCAAGCACGATATTGATCACTGGAACGGGCAAACCCTGCTCTTTGACCGTCAAGGTATCTGCCTGGGATGGGGTCTGCAGTGGGGTGGCATGTTCGTTGGCCCGTGAGGCTTTCCATTGCTCTTTTCTTCCCATGTCCCTCCACCCCAATCTGCAGACACCCCCTTTTCTATCAATCAATATTCTCAATTAGTTTTGACTGAAAGTTTCCAACCCGATTCCCCAACCACAGGACGGCAAGACTTGCATACGACTTGCTTCCCGTCCCATACCAAATCACCTGTCAACCAGCATCTTTTTGTTTACACGATACCCCTCCCACCCCCTGCCGTTGATACCCATCGAATAGTGTCACGCCCGCTATTACCTGACCCCCAATAACCCAAAGCCACCGGCAACCAAACGCCCCACCATCCACTTGGGTAGCCATCTGCAGCTTCCCGAGCCTCGAGCAAAGTAGACCTGCATGGAGGATAATAAGGACGCCCCTCAGGTCCTCGCCGTCGAACTTCCTTCCGACCAGACACAGGCTGAGGTCCCACAAGTATGAGTGATCCCAGAGAAGTCCAGTACTGTCCTGTCCGGACACAGATTAATTGGTCCGAGGTGCAGTTTGCCGACTTCAACAAGGTCGAAGTCTCCCGTTACTCTGAGGTCAAGTATTTCGAGCCCTCCGAGTCTGAGCACGAGGATGCGATAGAAGAGGGTGAGTAACGTGTTATTCCATTATACGGTTTACCTCAAGTCGAATTGGCTCTGCTATTCGGCTCTGCAAGTTTAGTGTTGACCGCAGTATAGAAGACGAGGGCGAGGAGTTGGACGAGGAGGACTTAGAAGATGAAGAGGCCAACGCTGGTAAGAATGGGGTGGATGTAAAAGACGAAGGACAAGCGTCCCAATCTACATCTCCTCCCGCCACGCCAGCAAAGAACGCCAAGAAGTCGAAGAAGGCGGCCAAGAAGGCAGCTAAAGCCGCCAAATTGGACAAGGAGATAGAAGTTCCTGAGAAGGAAGATCCGCCATCACCCGCCAAGGACGACGACGCTTCGCCCGGTAAGAAGAAGGGCAAAGGAAAGGGCAAGAAAGACAAGAAGGGTAAAGGCAAGAATGCGAAGAAATCCGAACCGGCTGCCAGGTCTGTCGAAGAGCCGAAATCCGAGCCGGCCGCTGCCCCTGCAGAGGAACCGGCGGCGGAGGTGAAGGAGGCTAACGGAGACGCTCCCCCTGCGCCCCCTGCAACGGAGGAGGCGCCGAAACCCGACGAGGCTGCCGAGACTGCGGAGGCTGCTCCTACAGAAGAGCCAGCAGCGGAAGTAGAAAAGGCCAGCGAAGAAGCTCCTGGAGAATCGGAAGAGCCTTCAAAGACCGACGAGGCCGCTCAGCCGGAGGAAGCCTCCGCCGAGGAGGCGGCCCCGGAAGCTGAAGCCGCCGCCGCCGCCGAAATTCAAGTTGAAGAGGTGGAGGAGGCCAGCGATGAGCCAGCCGCGCCTGCAGACGCCCCGGAGCCTGAACAGGTGGCAGAGGCCGAGGCGGCCAGTGAGCCAGAGGCTCCCGCTGCTGAGGAGACCCCCGCTCCTGCTGAGGTTGTGGAGGCGGACGCTGTAGAGGCAAAGGAGGAAACCGAGGAAGCCGCTTCGGCTGCTGAAGATACCTCCAAACCAGCGGAAGTCGACGAGCCCGACGCGCCGGCGGAGGAGGAAACCACCCCGCCTGCTCCAGTTGCCGAAGCTGTGGTTGCGGAGGTTGCCGAGGAAGATGCGACCGCTACCGCTGAGGAAGCCACCCCAGTCGAAGCAGAAGAAACCGCTCCGGCCACCCCTGCAGAGGCTGAAGACGACGAGGTTAAGGAGGATGAGACTCCTGCGCCCAAGGAGGAAGAGGCCAAGGTAAGTGAAGAGGTAAGCGCTGAGGCTTCCAGCAAAGAAGCACTGAGCGAGGAGTCTCCTGTTCCGGAACAGGAGGCAAATAATGAAGATACCCCGAGCGCCGAAGCAGAAACTGCGGAGGAAGACGCCCCACCGGCAACGGAACCCGAAGAGAGTAACGATAAGAATGAATCATCAAGCGTTTTGCCAAGTAATGAAGACGACGGCCACAAGGACGACGGAATTGAACCCACGACAAATGACGCCGAGGAGGAGCAGGACTCGCCAACAGACGATCCCCCGGAGACCGAGAGTGTTCCAGCTGTACCCGATGCTGCTGAGGAGGTTACGGAGACGGTCGCCGAAGAATCGGCGGCGCCTGCCGAAGCCGAGGATACCAAGGATGAGAATGAAACAGCGGCAACCGCTGCCGCCGAGAACAGCGATGCACCAAAGGAGGAAACCCCCGCCGAGGAACCTGTTGATGCTGCCGATGATGCCCCACCCACTAATGAGGACTCTGTTGAGATCCAGGATGAGGGTGCCACCGGTGCGGAAGACAGTGCACCCATGGCCGATGATGCGGCAGAGGAAGCCGAACCGGAGATTGAAGCATCTGAGACCAAGTATGGCATCCCAATTACGAGGATAAATAAAACACGGGGCTGGCGGCTAACATTCATCTAGACCTGACGAGGATGCCGAAGACGCCGCTGTAGAGCCTGAGACAGAAGTTAAACAGGAAGTAACTGAAACTGAACCTATCGCCGAGGACGAACCCCCAACTGTGTAAGTAGTATTGCCACTGCTCTTGGTGATGATGTTCAACTAACAATTTTATAGCGAAGAAACTCCTGAGGTGGAGGCGGCTACTGCTGAGAAAGAGGAGGCTACCGCGACTGTAGAGAGCGCGCCTGAGGAGGTCCCGGCTCCAGAGACAACGTAAGTCTTCGTACTTAAGTCTTCTCTAGGTTCAGATGTATTAACACCACCTGCAGGAAAGAAGCAGAGTCTTCGGATCAGGAGGCACCAGAGGACACGGCTAGCCCGCCCGCAAAAGAGGATGAAACCGTAGAACCTGTGGTTGAATCCAGCGAGGCTGCCGACACCACTCCCCAGGATGAAGAGCCCACTGAGGCCTCAGCAGAAGTCGAGGCTGCCACCGAAGATAAACCCGAGGCGACAGATGCCGCCGAGGATGACGCTCCCGCGGCTAATGACGATGACGCTGAGCCAGCGGTTGAGGCTACACCTGAGGCATCCGAAAAGAAGGATGCGGACGACGCTCAGGAGGTGGCGAAGGCAGAGGCCGATGGCGAGACCACTGAGGCTGCTGAAGAAACAGCTGCCGCTGACGAGGGTGAAGCTGTGACAGAGGCAGCTGAACCTGAGGTCAAGGCCACTGAAGAACCGGCCAATGAAGAACCGGTCACAGAAGAACCAGCGACCGAGGAACCAGCCTCCGAAGCCGCAGTCCCTGAACCAGCGGAGGCAGAGCAGGACAAGGATGCTGACAAACCTGAAGTCGCCGAGGAGGCTAAACCGACTGAGGCTGAGGACGACGCTCCTCCAGCTCCTGTAGAAGCCGCCGCAGAGGAAGTCACTGAAAACGAACCGGCTGCTGATGAAGCCGATGCTACCGATGAGGTAGTTGAAGAGCCAACTCCTGCCGCAGCTGAAGTTACGGAGACCGAAGCCACGGAGCAATCAGCCGCCGAAGAGGAACCTGCCACTGCCACCGACGAGTCGGCAGCTGATCCACCAACGGAAGAACCGGCCGCGGAACCTGAAGACAAACCAGAGGGCGGAGACCACGAAGAGGCAGATGATGCCGCCGCCGATCCACCAGCCGAGGTTGCAGCTGAGGAGACTGCCGAAAGCGCAGAGCCGGCCGCTGTCGAAGAAACTGAAGAGAAGCTGGAGGATGACGAGGCACCTGCCAAGGAAGCAGAGGTTGCCGAAGAGGAAGCTGCAACCGCTGAGGACACTGCCGCTCCCACCACCGACGAGCAAGCCGAAGCTGAAGTCAAGAGCGACGAGCCTGCAGATGAGCCTGAGGCAGCCGTTGTAGAGGCTACCGCCGACGAGCCAGCTACTGATGATGAGGCTGCCGCTGACGTCGAAGCCCCTGCTGCCGACGAGCCGGTTGAGGAGGAAGATCCGGCCCAAGAAAGTAAAGATGAACCCGCTGAAGAGAAGCCGGATGACACCCCTGCTGCCGAGAACGTGGATGAAGCCGCTGAGGAAAGCAAGGACGACGCTGCCGTTGATGATGCTACTCTAGAGGAAAAGGACGACGAAGCTCCGAAGGCCGAGGACCCCGCCGAAAACAAGGAGGTGGCTGTCGAGGAAGCCACGGATGAACCTGCCGCAAAGGACGATGAACAAGCAGGCGAACCCGAGGACAAGCCTACCGAAGAAGCCAAGGATGAACCCACCGCCGAGGCAGCAGATGAGGTTGTCGACGCGGCGAAGGACGAGCCAGCGGAGGCTGTTGAGGAGGCTGAAGACGAGCCTGCCGAAACTGAAGACGATGCCGTCGCAGAGGCTAAGGAAGACCCCGTTGACGAAGCTGCGGATGAGCCTAGCAAAGATGAAGCCCCTGAAGCCGTCGAGGAAGTCAAGGATGAACCTGCGGAGGACGTCAAGGATGAACCTGCGGAGGAAGTCAAGGATGAACCTGTGGAGGAAGCCAAAGCTGAGCCCGCCGAAGACGCACCTGCTACTGAAGGAGCTGTTGACGACAATACCGAAGAACCCGCCGTCGAGGAACCTGCTGCTGAGGAGCTTGCCACTGAAGAACCTACGGCCACCGAAGAACCTGCTGCAGAAGAAGCCGCCGCAGCAGAACCTGCTGTCGCTGAAGCAGCCGTTGTCGAGGAACCTGCAGCCACCAAAGAACCGGCTGCAGAAGATACTGCTGCAGTAGAAGCTGCTGTTGCTGAAGAAGCCGTTGTCGAGGAACCTGCTGTCGAAGGACCTGCTGACCTCATCAAGGAAGCGGCAGTTGTCGAAGCCACCAAGGAGGAACCTGCCACTGAAGAAACTCCCGAAGAACCTGCTGAGGATAACAAAGAGCAGGTTCCGACCGAGAAGATTGCCGACGAGCCGCCGGTCGAGACCCAAGACGAGGACGCCGGCGACAGCGGTGTCGACGAAAGCAAGGAGATGCCGACTATCGAGGAGGAAAGCCCAGAGCAACAGGCTGATGATGAGGCGGAGGCCGCTGAGGGAGCATCTACAGGTGAGGCCCACCCCGCGCTGCTTGATACCCCTGGGGACGTTGTGCATGAGGTTTCGACCTGCATTTCAGGACCAGTCGACGGGGACTCGCGAGAACCGGATGCCACGCTAGTCGACACGACCGATGATCCTTCTCCATCCGAGGAGCAGGACCTTGTAAACGAGCCGGAACAACAGAGCGAAACTACTCCTGCTCTTGAGGACGGCGTCGATTCGGCATTGGTCGAGCCGTCCACGGAAGACTCTCCTCAGCCTGAGGATGCACCACAAGATTCAGTGCCCGAGGTTGAGACGCCTACCGAAGACAAAGAGGTTCCAATTCAAGAACCATCAACATCTCAACCGTCGCAGGACGCCGAGGCCGAGGCCGAGGCCGAAACCTCTCTGGAGGAAACCCCTCTGGAAGAGGAAGGACCGCAGGCGCTGACTGAGCCCGTGGTCACCACCGAAGAAATTGTTTATGATGAACAAGAGAGTGGAGACGTCGAGGCACCAGTAGTGGCCGAAGAAACCTCCAAAGCTCAGCAGGAAGAGGTTGCGGAAGAGTCGCCGTCAATACTCGACGCTTCCACGGCACTAGAAGCCACGAACATTGTCCCTGACAACGAAAGAGGTGACGATGTTCCAAGCCCTCTCGCAGATCCCGAACACCAGGAAGACACGGTGGCTGGCGATGAGGAGGTTCTCGCTGAAGTCGCCAACGACGAGATTCAGGAGCCTGCGATACACGCTGAAAGCCATCGCGAGGAGGTTGGTGGTGACCAATCTGCCGACGAACCAGTGGCCGATGCTGTTGAGGAGCCAGTCTCCACTCCTGACGCACCCGAGGCCTCCATTATTCCTCCAGCGGAGGAACCCGAGCATCAAGCTGGTCCCGACAGTGATCCACAAGAAACTCCCACTGTCGAAGACCCTGCCCCTGAGCCGACTGAAACTGACGCTGTTGCGTCGGTAGCCGACAAAGAGCCGAACAGTCAGGAACTCCAGGAGACAGAGGTGGAAGAACTGCCATCGTCCTCTGAAGACATTTCAATCCCACAAGAAACCCTCGCCGTGGACCGCAGTGTTAATGAAGTAGAGGCTGCCCCTGTAGAGGAGAAGGACGACAATCCCATTCCTGAAAGCTCAGGGCCGGTTGACGCAGATCCTCCCCCGGCTGAGGCAGCCCCCCACGAGTCTGTGGGTGTCCAAGGGACTGAGGTGCAACCAACGGATTCGCTCGAAGACGAGCCTCCCTTGGAAACAACCGTGGCTGCTGAAGAACCTCTGGCTGTCGACCAGGTCTCACTGAAGGAAGAACCTGTACCTTCCGAGGCGCTAGTCGCGGAGGATGATCCCACCAAAGACGCTATAGCAGCACAGACCGATCCTGAGACCAAAGCGGTTGAGGTTCAAGATAGCCCAGCTGACCAGCTCCCCGCGGATCAAGAAGTTGCTACGGAATCCGTCCATGATGATGCTGAAGAAGCTCAAACCATCGCTGAAGAACAGCCTGAGCAGCACACTCTCGAAAATACCCAAGCCGACGCTCAAGACGCTCCGGTACTAGAGACAACCGAGGAGCAAAATGATGGCGACTCTCCGTCCTTAGGCGAGCAGGAGCCTGAGGTGGAGGAGGTTGTTGCAGAAGAGCAAGTCATCGACGAGCCGGCGGCTGAAGAGCCTGTAGTTGAGTCACCAGCCATTGGGGAGTCCGCTTCAGAGGAGCCAGCTATCGAGCATGTCACCGAAGAGCTAGCCACCTTAGAAGAGCCAGCCGCACTCGAAGAGCTAGCTATTGGCGAGCCAGCCATTGAGGAGCTAGCCACTGAGGAGCAAGCAGCCAACGAGGTTTCCATTAACGAAACCACTGTCGAAGAATCTGTGGTCAATGAACCAGCTGTTGAAGCGGAAGCCGTCGAGCAAGCCGTTGAAGAGCCTGCCGCTGCGGAAGAACCTGCCGCTGTAGAAGAGCCTGCCGCTGTGGAAGAGCCTGTTGCTGCAGAAGAGCTTGCTGCTAACCAGCGAGCCCTCGTCGAACCAGTCCTCGATGAGCTACCCACCGAGGAGCCTGCTATTAATGAGCCTGTCATCGATGAGACAACTGTTGCAGAGCAAGCCGTCGACGAACTCTCAGTGGTCGAAAAGGCCGCTCCCGAACTGCCAGCTGCCGAAGAACCAGCTGTTGTTACGGAGCCGGCGGCCATCGCAGAGCAAGCCGTGGAAGAGTTGGTGGCCGAAGAACCCGCAGCTGAAGCTCCTCCTGTTGACGAAACTGGTATCGACGAGCCTGTCATCGACGAATCGGCTGCTAAAGGCCCAGCCGAAGGGCGAGCCATCGATGAACTCATAGTCGCCGAAACGCTTAGTGCTGAGGAACCAGCTGTCGACGAACCGGTCATCGAAGTTCCTAGCACTGAGGAGCCTTCGGTCATCGAAGAGCCAGCCATCGAGGAGCCTGCAGTCATCGAAGAGCCAGTTCTCGAGGAGTCAGCTATTGAAGAGCCTGCTCCTGTGGACCCAGTTGTCGACGAGTTAGCCGCCGAGCCAGTGGTCGCCGAGCAGGTTGTCGAAATGCCAGCCGCGGAAGAGTCTGCTATCGATGATCCTCGAATCGATGAGCCAGCGGTCGAAGAGCCAGCGGCCAGTGAGCAACCTGCCGAAGACCAGACTGTCCAAGAGCCAGCAACCGACGAGCCAGTGGTCGAGAAACAAGGCAGCGAGGAGTCGACTGTTCAACATCAGACCGTTGACGAACCAGTGGTCGAAGAGCCAACTCTCGAGGAGCCACCTGTAGAGGAGCTTCCTATCTCGATTGACGAAGCGACTGCCTCGGTGGAAACTAGTGAGCCTGTTGTTGAGGAAGCAAGTGCCTCAGCTGTCGAACCACAACAACCTGACCTAGAGGCACACGTCGAGGAAGAAACTGTTCTCCCTAAGGTCACAGAAGTCGAAGATCTGCTCGCTGAGACTAGTAACGAACCATCCCAAACACGGGAAGAAAACCAAACTTCGACTGGCGATGCCCATAAGCAAAGCGAGCCTCATGCCCCAAGCCCTGCTGTTCGTAGCATTATCATTGAGGAAACACCGCTACATGACAACGAAGAACCTGACGTCGGAGCTGAGACAGCTGCTGCTCTGGACACGGCTCCGGAGGTTTCTGCAACTGAGGATGCAGTCGACAATAGTGCTCCAGAAATAGCCAATGTTCCTGTGGCCCTAGAACCGCAGGTGGAAGAGGCAGCTCCTCCCGCTATTCCCGAGGACAGTCATTGCGCAATCGACACCTCTGAACTACAAGAGAACCTAGTCGCTGATCAGGAAGCCTCCCTCGACGTGGTTCAGGATAATGAGCCAGCGCCGGAGAGCGAGCGCGATATCGGTGATCAAAGCCTTGAGCAGCCTCAACTTAGTCAAGTTGCGGACAACGCCGTGGAAGTTGCACAAGACTCTGTCGCCATTGACACCACGGACAAGTCTGCGGAAGATGCCGGCGAAGCCATTGACGACTATGTCATGGTTGAGCCAGAGTCTACTGCTCAAACATCTGGCGATGCGGAAAGCCTACCGTTGGCATCTGCCGACAGCCAGGTGCTTGACGTAGACATAGCCAAGGTATCTGAGCCGACCATCGAGGAGCCTATGCACGAGCCGGTTGACGAGAGCTCGGAGCTTGTGGAAGATGTTGAGCACCCTGCAATCTCGGGTGAGCAAGTACCGACAGAACGCAGCTTGAGCGAGATTGTCACAGACGCCGAACCCGTATCCAAGAACTTGGGCGATGAAGATCAAGACCCGTCAGCTCTACACGGTCAGGCTATTCCCGAGTCGGACCTAACGCCAGAGGAACCGGTCAATACTGATGAGAGTTCCCACACTGTTACTCAAGTTCTTGAGTCTGAGGACAAATCAACCAATGCAACCGAGGTTCCAGAACCTAACCAACAAGCATCGAAAGAAGCCGAGGATGTGAGGGAAATTGTACCTCAGCCAAACCTCAACGACGCCGTCGAGGATGGCAGTAAGGGCCAACTTGCGGAATACCTTGACTCAAAGGTAGAAGTCTCGGAAACGGTTCCACCTACCAGCAGCGTGGTTGATCAGGATGCGGTCGTCGAAAGCATCTCTGAAGATCCGGTCATCCAAGACTCCGAGCATCAAGTCGATGTTCCGGAAGAGCAGCCAGCCACACTACCTGACTCTTCAGAGCTGCCGTCGGTAACTCATGAGGACGACGATTTAGAAGATCGGGAGCTTCAACCAAGCAATACTAATGCCCCCGATGAATCCGGTCAAGAAATCACTGAAACTGACCTGGAAATCCCGCAAGATGAACCGTCAAGTCGCGGCGAGGATAAGCAGATCCTGGTGGAGAAAGAACTGACATTACAAGATACTGCTACTCCCGAGCCGAAACCACAAGACACGACTCAAGTTCCTCCTGAGATAACCCACGAGGAGGGTCCTGTCGCAGTCGAGGCAAGCACATCGGACCTCCACCCTACCGAGGAGAGCCTTGTCCTCGTTGAGGCTCCCACGTCCGCCCCGTCAAGCGAAGAATCTTGTGGGCCCGAAGCAGTGGACCTAAGTGCCATTGTAGGCCACCGTGCGGTAGCTGAGTCGGTCGCACCGGATGTTCCAAGTGACGACAAAGAGGTTACGACCTCGCCTGCCGAGGCACCCGCACAGGAGCCAACCTTAGATCTAGAGCCAGTCCAAGGCGTTGCAGCTGTGGCGTTGGCTTCCATGGTGGCGAGCCGTGCTGTGGTAGCATCTCCTGGAGATTCCGTTACTATCGACAAACCCCAGGAGCAAGCTCAGCCAGACGAACGCCAGGCACCGAATTCGCCAACCGCAGAGGTGCGGTCTCTCTCATCTGCTGAGATGGAATTTTCTCAAATTGTTGACGACAACGTTCCTCTGTCCGAGTCGTTCCACAAGATAGAGAAGGAACACATCGTAGATGCAGATAACATCACTGGAGAAGCGGTGACCGACAAGGCGCGATCAGAGAAGGGTAAGGAACCTATCGTCGTCTCAGTTCAAGAGAGAACACAGACTGACGATCCGTTCCTTGACCCAAGGCCTGAGGGGTTACTTAAGGCAGGAATCAGCACCGAATTACTCAGGTCCCCGACTCCTGCTATGGTCATCCCTGATCTTGATGACCCTGTGGCTAAGCAAATGAGCCGCGTCCGGAGTCAGCGAAGACAGCGCAGGAACACCATCAAGAACGCCGAGGAGATTGTCGCCGCCGCCGTGGTCATCTATGCCACAGCCGACGCCCTGAGTCCGCCTAACAGCCCGCCCCGCCTCGCGAGTCCCCCCAACGAAGTCGAGTGTCCTGAAATGCAGCCCAAGGTCGTGGAGAAAGAGATTGTTCCAACCCCTGCTCTACTTCAGAAGGATGCCTCGGCTCCGGCCGGTGGTGACTCCAGGGGCAGATCTAGGAGAAGGAGCATTGGAGCAGAGCAAGAAGACGCCCTTCGTAGTTCTGTTGCTGACCTCTTCATAGACGACGCAGGTAAGGATAAGCCCAAGGAAGCGCCCGAAGCCACCGATTCGGCAGCAAAGAGCGACGAACGCAAAGAAATTCCGGCATCCCCCAAGCGCCCTAGCAACCGATCGTCTCGTCGACACTCGTCCCACGGAGATCGGGACGCTAGCAACAGCAAGGAGAGCCCCCGTCGCCGCCGCCACCGATCCAGCAGCCATACGTCTACGCCCGAAGTCGGCGAGGGCGGCGAGTCGCGCACCAGCAGCTCGCGCACCAGGAGGCGGCGCACGCCCGAAGAGCAGGCCGCTCACGACAAACGCAAAGAGGAGCGCCGACTAGCGCGCGAGAAGGAGAGGGAGCAAGACGGAGAGAAGGGCAAGGATGGCTCCCCGCTCAAGGGCAAGGAGCGTGCCACTTCCTCGGCATCAAAAACGACGAGTTCGCGCGAACGGTCCGAGAACGGAAGCAATCACCGCAGCTCGCGGCGGCACAG
>Ga0164242_10005476_pt1 | contig 14138 bp, 14 predicted proteins | sample OricomgcompostMG_FD_108783 | JGI IMG/M metagenome (GOLD analysis project Ga0164242, IMG submission 108783) | Miracle-Growth compost microbial communities from Emeryville, California, USA - Original compost - Miracle growth compost (MG) ... | reverse complement strand
GCGAGGAGGGGGACTCGAACCCCCACACCATTGCTGGCGTCAGGACCTAAACCTGGTGCGTCTACCAATTTCGCCATCCTCGCAGGATAGGATGCGCCGCACAAAAGCAAAGGGCGACCACGAAGTGAATGTGGGTCGCCCTGCACTGCCTTTGTTACCGGCTTTTCAACTTCAACCCGGGATTTTACTGGATTTTGCGCCTGCCGCCATGATTTTCGACGCCCGGCGCCCGCGCAAACGCCCGGCGCTTGCCGGCTTCATTTAATATGGCGCCGCAATCCCGCGCTGCCCTCCTTTTCCCATGCCGGTCGATCATTACGAAAACTTTCCGGTGGCATCCCTGCTGCTGCCCTCGTGTCTGCGCCCGGCCGTCGAAGCGATCTATGCGTTCGCCCGCAGCGCCGACGACCTGGCCGACGAGGGCGACGCGCGGCCGGAGCAGCGGCTGGCGGCACTCGCCGCCTACGAGGAAGAACTCGATCGCATCGCCGCCGGCAGCGAAGCGCACACCGGGTTGTTCCGCCGCCTGGCGCGCGTGATCGAATCCCATCGCCTGCCCTTGCAGCCCTTCCGCGACCTGCTGTCCGCCTTTGCGCAGGACGTGGTGACGACGCGCTACCAGAGCATCGAGCAAGTGCTCGACTACTGCCGCCGCTCGGCCAATCCGGTCGGCATCCTGATGCTGCATCTGTACGGCGCCGCCGACGAGGACAGGCTGCGCATGTCGGACGCGATCTGCAGCGCGCTGCAGCTGATCAATTTCTGGCAGGACATTGCGATCGACTGGCGAAAGCAGCGCGTCTATCTGCCGCAGGCCGATCTGCTGCAATTTCATGTCAGCGAACAATATATCGAAGGCGAGATCGCGGATGCCAACTGGCAGGCACTGATGGCCTTCGAAGTCGCGCGCGCACGCTCGCTGATGCTGCAGGGCGCGCCGCTCGCGCTCGCCCTGCCCGGCCGCATCGGCTGGGAGCTGCGCCTGGTAGTGCAAGGCGGACTGCGCATACTCGAACGCATCGAAGATGCGCACTACGATGTTTTCCGGCATCGTCCCCAGCTGAGCAAGCGCGATTATCTGCGCATGCTGTGGCGTGCCCTGCGCATGCGCTGAAAACGGCGTTTGTTCGGCGCGGCATTGTCGGCTAGCATAGCGGCTTCTTTCAGCGCCAGCCGCCTCCATGTCCCCTGACGAATACTGCCAGCAGAAAGCCGCGCAAAGCGGTTCCAGCTTCTACTACAGCTTTCTGTTCCTCGAACCCGAACGCCGCCGCGCGATCACGGCCTTGTACGCCTTCTGCCGCGAGGTGGACGATACGGTGGACGAATGCACCGACGTTTCGGTGGCGCGCAGCAAGCTGAACTGGTGGCGCCAGGAAATCGGCATGATGCTGAACGGCACGCCCAGCCATCCGGTCGCCAGGGCGCTGCAGCCGCATCTGGCGACTTACGGGCTCGACGGCAAGTATCTGCTTGCCATCGTCGACGGCATGGAAATGGATCTCGACCAGACGCGCTATCTGGACTTCGCCGGCCTGCAGAAATACTGCTGGCATGTGGCCGGCGTGGTCGGCGTGCTGTCTGCGCGCATCTTCGGCATGACGGACGAGAAGACGCTCGAGTATGCGGAAAAGCTCGGCCTCGCATTCCAGCTGACCAACATCATCCGCGACGTCGGCGAAGACGCGCGCAAGGGCCGCATCTATCTGCCGGTCAACGAGCTGCAGCAATACGGCGTGAAAGCGGCCGACATCCTGAACAGCGTGCACAGCGAAGCCTTCGAACAGCTGATGCAGTTCCAGGCGGCGCGCGCACAAGGCCTGTATCGCGAAGCGCTGGCTGCCCTGCCCGCTGCCGACCGCCGCGCGCAACGCCCGGGCCTGATCATGGCATCGATCTACCATGCGCTGCTGGAAGAAATCGAGCATGACCATTTCCACGTGCTGACCCAGCGCATCTCGCTGACGCCGATCCGCAAGCTGTGGCTGGCGTGGATCACCTACGTGCGCGGCCGCCCCGCTTTCTGATCCGATGTCCGCGTCGCGCCATATCGCGGTGATCGGCGCCGGCTGGGCCGGCTGCGCCGCCGCCGTCGAACTGGCCGATACCGGCCATCGCGTCACGCTGATCGAGTCTGCGCGCGCCCTTGGCGGCCGCGCACGCGCGGTCGAAATCGATGGCCGCGTGCTGGACAACGGCCAGCACATCCTGCTCGGCGCCTACAAGGAGAGTCTGCGCCTGATGCGCAAGACCGGCGTCGATGTCGCGCAGGCGCTGCTGCGCCTGCCCTTGCAGATGCGCTACCCATCCGCGTGTGAAGGCATGGATTTCGTCGCGCCGCGCCTGCCCGCGCCCTGGTATGTCGCGCTCGGCCTGTGGCGCGCGAAAGGCCTGGCGAAGGAGGACAAGCTCGCGCTGCTGCGTTTCATCAGCGCCGCGCGCTGGATGGAGTGGCGGCTCGATGTCGATTGCAGCGTCGAGACCTTGCTGCATCAGCATCAACAGACCGAGCGGCTGATCCGTCTGATGTGGGCGCCGCTCTGCATCGCGGCGCTGAACACGCCGCCGCAACGCGCTTCCGCGCGCATCTTCCTCAATGTGCTGCGCGACAGCCTGGGCGCGCGGCGCGCAGCCTCGGACATGCTGATCCCGCGCGCCGATCTGAGCGCGCTGTTTCCGCAGGCCGCAGCCAGTTTCATTGCGCAGCGCGGCGGCGAAGTGCTGAACGGCGTCGCGATCAGGCGCATCACATCTGCAGATGAAAAATGGCGGCTCCTGTCGAATCGTGATGAGGCCTTGCCGGATTTCGACGGCGTGGTGGTCGCGGTGCCGGCGGCGCAGGTCAACGAATTGCTGAGCAAGGTCACGAACGAAGCGCTGGTGCCGGCATTCGACTACGAACCGATCACCACCTGCTATCTGCAATACGGCAATGACGTGAAACTCGCGGCGCCGTTTTTCGCGCTGCTCGATGATCCCGCGACAAGCGCATGGGGACAGTTCGTATTCGATCGCGGACAGCTCGGCGGCAGCGCGGGATTGCTGGCGGTCGTCATCAGTGCCTCGGCGCAGGCGATCGAACTCGACAAGGAAACGCTGATCTCCGCCCTTGCCACGCAATTGGCGACGGCCTTCGCGATGCCGCAGCTGAACAAGCCGCTGTGGACGCAGATCATCACGGAAAAGCGCGCGACCTTTTCCTGCGCGCCGGACTTGCAGCGGCCGACGGAAGCGACGCCCTGGAAGAGCCTGATGCTGGCGGGAGATTATCTGGCGAGCGACTATCCAGCCACGCTGGAATCCGCGGTTCGCAGCGGCGTCAAGGCAGCTGCGCTGCTGGCCGAGCAACTCGAAGGGTAAGCGCGCCTACTCGTGCTCGCGGATGCGGTTCAGCGCTTCGTCGATGCGCTCAACGCCGATCACGGTCAAGCCTTCGATCTTCTGCTTCGGCGCATTCGATTTCGGAATCAGTGCCAGCGAAAAGCCGAGCTTGGCTGCTTCGCGCAGACGTTCCTGACCGCGCGGCGCCGGACGAATCTCGCCGGCCAACCCGACCTCGCCGAACACCACCAGCCCGCGCGGCAAGGGCTTGCTGCGCATCGATGAATGGATGGACAGCAGCACCGCCAAGTCGGCCGCCGGCTCGCTGATCTTGACGCCGCCGACCGCGTTGATGAAGACGTCCTGATCAAAGGCCGCGATGCCGGCGTGCCTATGCAATACCGCCAGCAGCATCGCCAGCCGGTTCTGCTCCAGGCCGACCGACAGGCGCCGCGCATTCGGCACGTGCGAGGAATCGACCAGCGCCTGGATCTCGACCAGCAGCGGCCGCGTGCCCTCCTGCGTCACCATCACGCAGGAGCCGGGCACCGGATTGTCGTGCTGCGACAGGAATAGCGCAGACGGATTCGACACGCCCTTCAAGCCCTTCTCGGTCATCGCGAACACGCCGAGCTCGTTGACCGCGCCGAAGCGGTTCTTGATCGCGCGCACCAGGCGGAAGCTGGAATGCGTATCGCCTTCGAAATACAGCACGGTATCGACGATGTGCTCGAGCACGCGCGGACCCGCGAGCGAGCCTTCCTTCGTCACGTGGCCGACCATGATGATGGTGATGCCGCTCTGCTTGGCGATGCGCGTCAGCTGCGCCGCGCATTCGCGCACCTGCGCGACCGAACCCGGCGCGGAACTGAGCGCATCCGAATAGATGGTCTGGATCGAATCGATGACGGCGACCTCGGGCTTGTGCTCGGCCAGCGTGCCGAGAATTTTCTCGAGCTGGATTTCGGCCTGCAGCTGCAGGTCCTTGCCGTCGAGCGACAGTCGGCGCGCGCGCAAGGCGATCTGCGCGCCGGATTCCTCGCCGCTGACGTACAGCACCTTCTTCAGCTTCGACAGATTGGCGAGCGCCTGCAGCAGCAGCGTCGACTTGCCGATGCCGGGATCGCCGCCGATCAGCACCACGCCGCCGGAGACCAGCCCGCCGCCCAGCACGCGATCGAATTCCTCCACGCCGGTGCCGAAGCGCGGCACGTCGATCGCCTCGATCTCGGCCAGGCTGCGCACCGGCGCCGTCTGCGCCAGCCCCTGCGGCTGATTCGAGAAGCGATTGACGCCGGACTCGATCACCGTTTCGACCATCGTGTTCCATGCGTTGCAGGACGGGCACTGCCCGCTCCATTTGCTGCTGATGCCGCCGCATTCGGTGCAGCTGTAGTTGGTCTTGGCCTTTGCCATTTCGCCGCTTCTTCCCTTAGCGTTCGATCATCTTCACGCGCGGCGCGACCGCGCACATCAGCTCGTAGCCGAGCGTGCCGGCCGCATGCGCAACCTCGTCGATCGCTACCGTGTTGCCCCACAGCTCGACCTTGCTGCCGATGCGCGCATGGGCGATCGGCGTCAGGTCGACCGACATCATGTCCATCGACACCCGTCCCAGCAGGCGCGTCCTGATGCCGTCGACCGCCACCGGCGTGCCGGTCGGCGCATGACGCGGGTAGCCGTCCGCGTAGCCGCAGGCGACGATGCCTATCGTCATCGGACGGTCGGCGATGAACTGGCTGCCGTAGCCAACCGATTCGCCGGCCGCGATGCGCTGCACGCCGATGATTTCGCTTTCCAGCTGCATCGCCGGGCGCAGATCGAAAGCGCGCGCCGAGGCATCGCTGGGCGAACTGCCGTACAGCATCACGCCGGGACGCACCCAGTCGGCCGCGCAAGCGGGATGCAGCAGATCGGCGGCGGAATTGGACAGGCTGCGCTCGCCCGGCAAGCCTTCGGTCGCCTGCTGGAAACGGCGCAGCTGTTCCTCCAAGGGCAGGCCCGGATGATCGGGCTGATCCGCGTTCGCGAAATGCGTCATGAAGGCGATGCTGCGCAGCTGCGGCAAGGCGCGCAGGCGCTGGTACACCGCGCGGCATGCGGCAGGCATGAAGCCCAGGCGGTTCATGCCGCTGTTGACTTTCAGATAGACGTCGAGCGGCGCGGAGGCCGGCGACCGTTCGAGCATGCGCAGCTGTTCCTCGTTGTGCACCACGATGTCGACGCGATGCCGGATCGCCGTGTCGAGATCCTGCGCATCGAATATGCCTTCCAGCAGCAACAGCCTTTTGCTCCAGCCGAGTTCGCGCAAAGCCGCCGCCGCTTCCGGCTCGATCATGGCCAGTCCATCCGCGTCGGCGAAACCGCGCATGCCGCGCGCCAGACCGTGGCCGTAGGCATTTGCCTTGACCACCGCCCACGTCTTCGCGCCGGGCGCGTGCCGCTTCGCGACGTGCAGGTTGTGACGCAAGGCGGCGATATCGATGGTGGCGACTAGAGGTCTGGGCATGCTGAGAACAAATGGGGCCGGATGAAAAAACGGCGGATGAAAACGATGGATGAAAACGGCAAACGAAAGCGAGCGCCTATTTTACCGGAGGCATCTGTATACGAACGGCAATTGCCCGTTTTCGGGAAGGAAACTACTGGTTTCATGGTATAAAGCTAGCCGAAGAGACAGTACAACAGATCAATGCGAATGAATCGCGGCTTTTACACCATCATGGCGGCGCAGTTTTTTTCCTCGCTCGCCGACAACGCCCTCCTGATTGCGGCCATCGCCCTGCTGACAGTAATGAAGTCACCCGACTGGATGACGCCTTTGCTGAAACTGTTCTTCGTGCTGTCCTACGTCCTGCTGGCCGCCTTCGTCGGCGCCTTCGCCGATTCGCTGCCCAAGGGGCGGGTGATGTTCATCACCAACATGATCAAGATCGCCGGCTGCGCGATGATGTTCTTCAGCGTGCATCCGCTGTTCGCCTATGCGGTAGTGGGCTTCGGCGCGGCAGCGTATTCGCCGGCCAAGTACGGCATTCTCACCGAACTGCTGCCGCCGGAAAAACTGGTCGCCGCGAACGGCTGGATCGAGGGCCTGACGGTCGCTTCCATCATCCTCGGCACGGTGATCGGCGGCGCGCTGATCAATCCGAAGATTTCATCTTCGCTGCTGGCCTTCAATTTTCCGGTCGTCGACTTCGGCATCGATACGCCGGCCGAAGCCGCTCTCTGCATCATCGGCCTGGCCTATGTGATCGCCGCGCTGTTCAACCTGAAGATTCCCGATACCGGCGCGCACTATCCGCATCAGGAACGCAATCCCTTTCGCCTGCTGGCGGATTTCTGCGACTGCTTCGCCACCTTGTGGAACGACAGGCTCGGCCAGATTTCGCTGGCGGTGACTACGCTGTTCTGGGGGGCCGGCGCGACGCTGCAGTTCATCGTGCTGAAATGGGCGGAAAGCTCGCTGCACATGCCGCTCGACAAGGCCGCCATCCTGCAGGGCGTGGTCGCGGTCGGCGTCGCAATCGGCGCGATGGCGGCGGCGCGTTTCGTTCCCTTGCGCAAATCGCTGTCGGTCATGCCGCTGGGCATCGTGATGGGCGTGGTCGTGATGCTGATGACGCTGGTGCATACGGCATGGATCGCCTACGCGCTGCTGATCGTGATCGGCGCGCTGTCCGGTTACTTCGTGGTGCCGATGAACGCGCTGCTGCAGCATCGCGGTCACATCCTGATGAGCGCGGGCCATTCGATCGCGGTGCAGAACTTCAACGAGAATCTGTCGGTGCTCAGCATGCTGATGCTGTACGCCCTGATGGTGAAGCTGGACCTGAACGTCAATTTCGTGATCGCCATGTTCGGCCTGTTCGTCGCCGGCATCATGTTCCTGATCATGCGCCGCCATGCGGCCAACCAGCGCGAGCACGATTCGCTGTCGCTGATCGGCGAGCATCGCCACTGAGCCGGCGGCTGCGGCACTAGCGCGACAGCGGCCTGGTGCGACAGGCGGCGCGCGTCTGCCAGTCGTCGGGCACGATGAAGCCGCGCTCCGTTTCGCGCGCCGCATCCTCCTCCGTGCGCAGTACCGCAATCATCACCGGCATCCTGTCCTGCGCAAAATAATCGCGCAATATCTGCATCAGGCTGCTCCCGTCGAGCGCGCTTTCGCGAGGCAGTTGCGCCGGCGCCAGCCAGGCCAGCCGCGGAATGATCGCCAGTTGCTCGCCGCGCAAATCCTCCATTTCTGCCAGCGACAGCCAGAAGCCGCGGCAATGCGCGGGCGAGGTGCCGTCGGCGCGCGCGAAATGGCGGCCGGCATGGTAGAACAGCCAGCCCTTCACCAGTGCCTGCGCGCTGGCCACAGGTTCGGGCAGATGGGCGCGAGCGGCCTCGTGTTCGGACAGTTTCAGCTGGCGGTCGAAGATCTTGTGCATCTTCGCGCCCAGCGTGTCGGCCAGGTTCGGCCCGACGAAGTAATCGGCGTCATGTCCGTTGCCCGAGGATTCGAGCAGGTAGAACTTGGTCGCGAATTCCCAGTGCACCAGGCGGTCCTGCAATCTGAGCAGAAAATCGAACTCGCCTATCGTGCGATGCTGTTCGCGCACCTGCACGCCGTGCGCCAGCAGCACGCCCTGCTGCGCGAGATAGAAGGCCAGCAGTTTTTCCGCGTAGCGGCCAAGCCGGACAAACGGCTGCTCGCCCAGATAGGCGTGCAATGCCGCGGGAGCGCGATCCAGCGCATGCAGCCATGCGTCGAGATCCGCGCGCAGCAGCTCGCTGCCCAGGCTGGCGATGCGGCCCTGCCACTGCGGGGCGGACGCATCGAGCAGATCGGGCGCGCTCAGCAGCCAGGCCAGCGCGCGCACGTGACGATCATGCAAATCGCCCCAGCGTTGATGGAATTGCGCCTGGAAATTGTCGGAGGGATTACTTGCCGGCGGCATCACGGGTTTGCATCGCCAGGCAGAGGTCGGCCCAGGCCTTGCGCTTGTCGCCCGGCGTGCGCAGCAGATAGGCCGGATGATAGGTGACGACCAGCGGCCGCTGCGCATAGCGATGCACGGTGCCGCGCAGCTTCGATACCGGCGTCGCCGGATCGAGCTGCAGCAGCGATAGCGCGGCGGTCTTGCCGAGCGCGATGATGACGGCCGGATCGATCAGTTCGATCTGCCGCTGCAGATACGGCATGCAGGCATTCGCTTCCTCGGGCGCCGGCGGCCGGTCGCGCCGGTTGGCGTCGGTCGGGCGGCATTTGACGATGTTGGCGATATAGGTGTCGACGCCGCGCTTCAGGCCCATCGCCGCCATCATGTTGTCCAGCAGCTTGCCGGCCGGGCCGACGAAAGGCAAGCCTTGCGCATCCTCGCTGCGGCCGGGGCCTTCGCCGACGAACAGCCACCTGGCCTGCTGGTCGCCGACGCCGAACACGGTCTGCGTGCGCGTATTGCACAGGCCGCATTTCGTGCAGGGCGCGACCGCCGCCTTCAACTGTTCCCAATCCATGCTTGCGACGTCGGCATGCGCAGGCTCGCCGGCAAGCGGGGCCGCTGGCGCGATCTCGGAAATCGATGATGCAGGCGCAGGCGCTTCTTCCGCATCATCGAATGCGGGCGGCGCCGCGGGCGCGACATCGCGCCGCCGCCACACGGGGCCGATGCCCATCTCCTGCAGGAAGGCAGCTTGCCGGCGCTCGATCATAGCGGCAGCTTCATCACGATGGCGTCCTCGCGCCCATTGTTCGGCGCCGGATAATAGCCCTTGCGTATACCGATCTGCATGAAGCCGTAGCGGCGATAGATTTTTTCGGCGCGCGTATTCGAAGGCCGCACTTCGAGCAGGATCGCGCCCAGCTTTCTGGCACGCGCGATTTCCTTCGCCTTGTCGAGCAGCACCAGGCCGAGTCCCTGCCCCTGCAGCTCGCGCTTGACGGTGATGTTCAACAGATGGGCATCGTCGACCGACAGCATCAGCAGGAAATAGCCGTTCAGCACGCCGTTGCTGTCGCGCAGGATCCAGGTCTCGTAACCGCTGCTGATCGAATCGAGGAAATTGCCGCGGGTCCAGGGAAAGGGATACAGATCGTTTTCCAGCTTCAGCACCTCGTCCAGATCCGACGAACGCATCTTGCAGAAATACAGACGGAAAGCCGGCTTCGGCTCGAAGCGCGCAAACGGGCTGGGCACCGAGCTCATGCCGCCTCCTTCGCCGCCTTTGCCATGCGTTCGCTGGTGGTCAGCGCGACCTTGTTGCGCAGGTAAAGCGGCTCGGCTTCGCGCGCCGGAATCGCCGCGCCCCGCGCCCATGCCTTCTCCGCCAGAAGCGCGACCTGCGCGGCATGCGGCACCAGATCGTCGAGGCCGCAGCGCCGGATGCCGGGCCGCTCGAAGGCGGCCGAATATGCCTGCAGGGCGTTGCCGCAGGCGAGCACCGCGCCGACCGGCGCGACGGCTTCCGCGCTCGACAAGGTCGGCGCCACCACGGTCTGCCAGTCGCCGGCAAATTCGTACTGCGCCCAATAGACCTCGCCCATGCGCGCATCGAGCACCGCAAGCACCTGGTCGGCGCCGCTGCGTTCGCGGCAATCCTGCGCCATCGCCAGCAGCGTCACGATCGGCAGCACCGGCAGCTCGGCGCCGAAGGCCAGGCCCTGCGCGATGCCGCAGGCGGTGCGCACGCCGGTGAAGGAACCGGGCCCGCAGCCGAAGGCGATCGCGTCGCACTGCGCCAGCGCGATGCCGGCCTGCGCCAGCAGGCGCTGCGCCATCGGCAAAATGGTTTGCGAATGCGTGACCACGCCTCCCGAGGCATCCGAGATCAGAGCGCCCTGATGCAGCAAGGCGGCCGATGCGAGATCGGCGGAGGTTTCGATGGCGAGTATGGTCGGCATGCGGGTATTTTACGTGCTCTTCTCCGCAAATGGCAGGCGCGCCGGCATCACGACACGCGAAACGGTAGAATGGCGCCATGTCCAGCATTACCCTGACACCGGAAAACCAGCAGCGGCTATCCGCCCGCATGCACGACGACACCTGGGTCGTCGCCTGTCTGTGCGCCGCCTGGTGCGACGTCTGCACCCAGTACCGTCCCGGCTTCGATGCGCTGGCGGCGCGCCATCCCGAAGCGCTGTTCCTGTGGATCGACATCGAGGACCGCGCCGACATCGTCGGCGAATTCGACGTCGAGAACTTCCCCACGCTGCTGATCCAGCACGGCGACGATGTGCTCTTCTACGGCACCACGCTGCCCGACCCGCATATCGCCGGCCGGCTGCTGGCCGCGCATGCTGCCAAGAGCGCGGGCGAACGCCTTGCCGAAGCGGCAAGCGGCGAGCGCCCGAAGCGGCAACAGGAACGCAATCTGCGCGCGGCCTTGCGCGCAGCATAAACATTGCAAAAGCGACAGGCGAAAAAAATCCCCGACTAGTCGGGGATTTTTTCGTATCCGGCTGCCTATCAAGCAGGCTGGATGTTCGATGCTTGCTTGCCCTTCGGGCCGGTCGTCACTTCGAACGAAACGCGCTGGTTTTCCTGCAGCGATTTGAAGCCGTTCGATTGAATCGCCGAGAAGTGCGCGAACAGGTCTTCGCCGCCTTCGTCCGGGGTGATGAAGCCAAAACCTTTTGCGTCGTTAAACCATTTTACGGTACCAGTTGCCATGATAATTCCTAATTTCAGTTAATTGGGCTTGCGCCCGTTGGATCGTTTCAACCAAGACAGGAATGACAGACTAACTGCACCACAAGCTCGAATCTCCACGCGCCCGATTATACCCGGATAAAAAGCGAAGAAAACAGTTTCTCGCGCCATTTGGCAAATTCATTTTCGATTCATGGCGCCGAATGTGAATCGCGGCAACGAATATTGCGCAAAAGACTTGTTTTCCTTCCCGGCACTGCCCTCATTGCGCCGGCTTGGCGGCCGGTTCATCCTGCGGCGGCTGGCCTTGCTGCTGGCTCTGCTGCTTCGCGGCCTTGGCCGCCTTGATCGCGCGCTCGCGCTCGCGTTGCGCTTTCTTTTTCGCAACGTCCTCCTGGCGCGCGCGCGCCTCCTGCACTTTCTTGTTGTACTTCGCGACATTCTCTGCGCGCTGCTCGGCATCCTTCGCCGCGTTCGCCTGGCGCTGCCGTTCGCGCTCGGCATAGTCCGCCCGCTTGCGCGCCGCCTGTTCCGCGCGCTTCTGGCGCTGCGCTTCCTTGCCCGCCGCCTGCTGCTCGATCTCGGCCTGATGCTCCTGCACCGCGGCTTCATGCTGCTGGCTTTGCTGCGTGCGCTGCGCCGCGCCGGCCTCGTTCTCGGCGGCCTTCTCCGCCAGCTTGCGGTCGCGCTCGACCACCTTCGCCTTGCGCAGATAAGCCTTCGCCTCGACCTCGATCTTGCGCACCGAAGCAAGGTCCTGGCGGCGGCGTTCGGTCGCCTTGTCGAGGCAGGCGGTGGTGAAGAACTTCGGATAGCAGGCGCGCTGCTCGCGCGCGTAGCGCTGCTCGATGCGGTCGCGCGCTTCGTCCACCTCCTTCAGTGCGCTCTTCGCGTTCTCCTCGGACTGGATCGAATCGGCCGGATAGCGGCCGAGCAAGGGCTCGACCGTATAGTCGCCGTCATTCGCCTCCGCCTGCACGGCGGAAGTCTGCGGCCACGCTTGCGGCGCGGCAATCGTCATGCCGATCATCAGCGGCATGATCGCGAACGTGGAAAATAGGGATCGCTGTTTCATCATCTTGTTTATCCGGCTTGCCATTCGCCGCCGGCGACGTGGCGTCGGCCGGCCTCCATATAGGCAAGCGATTGCATTTCGTTCAGGCGCGACATCGCGCGCTGGAATTCCATCCGCTGCGAGCCTTCCCTGTACAGTTCGGCTATGCCGACATCGGCCGACAGCAGCAGCTTGATCCGGTGATCGTACAGCACGTCGATCAGCCAGATGAAGCGGCGCGCCTCGGATGACATCGCCGCCGTCATCGCCGGCACGTCCGACAGGATCAGCGTGTGAAAACGGCTGGCGATTTCCAGGTAGTCGTTCTGCGAACGCGGTCCGCCGCACAGCGTGGCGAAGTCGAACCATATCACACCGCCGGCGCGGCAGATCGCCTTCAGTTCGCGGCCTTCGATCTGCAGATGCGGATCCTCGTCTGCAGTCTCGGCGATGCGCTCGAAGGCGGCACGCAAGGCGCGATCCGCCTGCTCGCCGGCCGGCGTGATGTACACCTGCAGCTCGGCCAGCGCCAGCTGGCGATAGTCCCGGCCGCCGTCGACGTTCAGGATCGTCAGCTGCTGCTTCAGCAGCGCGATCGCCGGCAGCAGGCGGTCGCGATGCAGGCCGTCCGGATACAGCTCGTCCGGATGAAAATTCGAGGTCATCACGAAGCACACGCCGCGCGCGAACAGCGGCTTGAGCAGGTTGTACAGGATCATCGCATCGGCGATGTCGGTCACGTGGAATTCGTCGAAACAGATCAGCTCGTAGCGTTGTGCGACACGCTCCGCCACCGTCTCCAGCGGATCGGCCACGCTTTTCAGAGCGTCGAGCTCGCGATGAATCCCGCGCATGAATTCGTGGAAATGCACGCGCGTCTTGCGCTCGGCCGGCAGCACCGAATAGAAGGCATCCATCAGGAAGGATTTGCCGCGGCCGACGCCGCCCCACAGGTAGATGCCGCGCGGCGCCTGCGGCGAACGGAACAGGCGCTTCAGCCAGCGCGCGCGTTCGGCCTGGTAGGCGAGCCAGGCCTCGTACAGCTGCTGCAGTGCATCGACCGCCTTCTGCTGCGCGGCATCGGGCTGGAAGCCGCGCTGCGTCAGCGCCTGCCGGTAATACTCGCGGACGTTCATGCGCCGCCCGTTCTTCGCAAGTGCTTTGCTCTCATCGTTCCCGTCAAAAAAGAGGCGAGCCGCGCTCGCCTTTGCGCGCTGCGCCGTCAAGCGTCAGAAATTCAGGGCGCGCTTGTCCACCGCCAGCGCGGCTTCCTTCACCGCTTCCGACAGCGAGGGATGCGCATGGCAGATGCGCGCGATGTCTTCGGACGAAGCGCGGAAGGCCATCGCCACCACGGCCTCCGCGATCAGTTCGGATGCGGTCGTGCCGATGATGTGCACGCCGAGGATTTCGTCGGTCTTCGCATCGGCCAGGATCTTGACGAAGCCGGTGGTGTCGCCCAGCGCGCGCGCGCGGCCGTTGGCGAGGAAGGGAAAGCTGCCGGCCTTGTACGCGATCTTCGACGCCTTCAGCTGCTCCTCGGTCTGGCCGACCCAGGCGATTTCCGGCGAGGTATAGATCACCCAGGGAATCGTGTTGAAATCGACATGGCCGTGCTGGCCGGCGATGCGCTCGGCCACCGCGACGCCCTCTTCCTCGCCCTTGTGCGCCAGCATCGGGCCGCGCACGACGTCGCCCACCGCCCACACATTCGGCAAGTTCGATCTGCAATCGTCGTCGACCGCGATGAAACCGCGCTCGTCCAGCTTCAGGCCGACCGCTTCCGCATTCAAGCCGTTCGTGTTCGGCACGCGGCCGATCGAGACGATCAGCTTGTCGAACACGGCCTTCTGCGCCGTTCCCTTGTCGTCGCTGTACTCGACCGTCACATTGTTCTTGCCGGGCGTGATCGCGGAAATCTTCACGCCGAGATGGATGTCCAGGCCTTGCTTGACGAAGATCTTCTGCGCTTCCTTCGCCAGTTGCTGGTCGACCGCGCCGAGAAAAGCCGGCAAGGCTTCCAGCACCGTGACCTGCGAACCCAGCCGGCGCCACACGCTGCCCATTTCCAGGCCGATCACGCCGCCGCCGATCACGCCCAGCTTCTTGGGCACGGCGTCGATGGCGAG
>Ga0164242_10005475_pt1 | contig 14138 bp, 16 predicted proteins | sample OricomgcompostMG_FD_108783 | JGI IMG/M metagenome (GOLD analysis project Ga0164242, IMG submission 108783) | Miracle-Growth compost microbial communities from Emeryville, California, USA - Original compost - Miracle growth compost (MG) ... | reverse complement strand
TTGTACGACGGATAGGCGCGGCCGAGTTGCTCGCCGGTGATCGGGTCACGCCCCATCCCGACGAGCAGGGCGAGCTGTTCCTCCGTGACGGCGCTGCCGGCCAGCAGTTGGCCATCGCCGAAGGCACGGATGCCGGTGCCCATCCATCGGCCGGGCGGCGTACCGGCCTCGGAGTAGTAGCGCGTGAGCGGAGTCGAGAGCGCGCGGTTTCCGTCGCCCGCGGCAACAGAGCGCAGGAGGTACTTGTAGCCGCTGCCTGCGGACATGCGACGCATCGAGACCGTCACGACCGTTTCTCCTCCATAGCCCTCAGGTGCGCCTCCTTCTCCACAGCCGGCCTCGATCTGCCATGCGTGTGAAGACGAGAAGGGCTGGAGTGGAGGGAAGGAGCCGGGCGTGGCGACGGAGGCGAGATGGCGGTCAGCGAGGGCGTACGCGTCGCTGGAGAGGCCGGTGCACCTGCCGGTCGTGAAGGTGAAAAGAGCCTGGGTTCGAAAAGGACGATCGGACTTACGATGAGGCCAGACGATGTACGGCACCGCCCGCGGGACGACTCGTCCGCCTCGAGCCAAACGGCAAGAGGAAGCAGGAAACGACCATGACTCATCGACTCGGGTTGAGAGCTTGGGCGACCGGCGCGCTGGTGTTGGCCGCAGCATCGGCATGTGGTGGCACGACCGAGAACGCGGACCCGTCGGTCCCGCCGTCCGCGACGGTCACCTCGCCCAGTGTGGCCACGACGAGCGCATCGCCCACGTCTCCTTCCGAGGCTGCGGGCGCCTACGCCGCCACCCTCATGCACCGGTACTACGCGGTGCTGGACTCCGTGAGGCAGCGCAAGAAGGAGCCGATCAGCCGACTTGCGTCGGTCATGACGAGCACCGAGCTGACGACGGAGCGGCGACTGGTGATGCGAGAGAGGCAACAGGGCGATCGCCAGGTCGGGAGCACCCGCATCGCTGCTCTCACCGTCCAGGCAGTCAACCTCGACAACTCCGATCCGAGTGCAGGCAAGGTACCGACCGTCACCATCGACGTCTGTTGGGACGTAAGCAAGGTCGACGTGCGTGGTCCGACCGGTCACTCCATCGTGCTGCCATCACGACCGGATAGAGCTTGGACGCGTTTCATCGTGGCCAACTACCACTGGTCAACGGATCGCTCAGGCGGCTGGCGCGTCGCCGACGGAAGCGACCTGAAGAAGCCGCCATGCGTGTCCTGAAAGGCGTCGTCGCCCTCACTCTCCTGCTCTCTGCCGTCACGCTCGTAGTTGGCTCAGCGGCAAACGCTGACACGAAATGCGCGCGCATCGACTCTGCGACGGGAATCTGTTTGGTCTACGTCCAGGCTCCCGGTCAGCCGAGCGGCCCTGGGACACCGAGCGACGGACCGCAGGACACCGGGTCCGGTGCCGCCTGCTACTGGGATCCGTCCAAGCAAGGCTTGTCTCAGCCGCCGGCTGGCCCGGTGGCCTGTACCTCGCAGTTCGGCTATTGGTCGAACACCTACAACTGCTACATCCAGGCGCTCAAGCCGCAGCCGCCCGCGGGCGATCCCGGATGGCAGGGCCACCAGCCCGGTGATGGCGCTGTCTATGGCTGTTACCAACCGCAGACCGACATGGCGATCAACATCTGGGCGCAGAACGCACCGCCCGGCGCCGGCACCGGCCCGACGCCGAGGGAGGTGGCAGAGACCGCGATCAAGCAGATGGGCCTGGCGGCGATCGACATTGGGATCGCGCCCAATCCCGGGCCGGACAGCGTCGGCCTCGTCGGGATGCCGGTATGGATGTGGGCCAAGAACCCCAGCGACCACACCGTCGGGCCGATCACCGCGGCCGCGTCGGCCGGAGGCGTCACCATCACGGCGACGGCGAAACTGCTGCACGTCACCTGGGACATGGGCGACGACAACCAGGTCGTCTGCAACACGGCGGGCACGCCGTACCAGCCGTCCTACGGGCGCGAGAAGTCACCCGACTGCGGCTACGTCTACACCAAGTCGAGCGCCGACCAGCCCGGCCAGAGCTACACGGTCACCGCCACCTCTGCCTGGGTGATCACCTGGACCGGTGCCGGTCAGACGGGAACCATCCGGCTCGGAGGCCTGACCCGCTCGACCCAGATCACGATCGGCGAAGCGCAGGTGCTCGTGGACTGACGAGCAGCGCGGGAGAGGCACACGGCATGACGACTACATCTGCATCCCAGGACCGGGCGACCGATCCGGGATCTCCCTCGTCCGGCGCTGGGAGCACGTCGTTCACTCCCCCGCCCAAGCTACGGCGGCGTCCGGCGCTCGTCGCGGGCGGCGTGGCGGCAATCTGTCTCGGCGCGCTGCTCGCGGTCTGGGCCTGGAGCTCTACCACGCACACCGAGGAAGTCCTGGCCGCCCGGGTGACGATCCATCGCGGCGACGTCATCAGCGTGAACGACGTCGAACGTGTCCGGATCAACGGCGACCCCGCGCTCTCACCCCTATCCGCGTCGGCGTACGACTCAGTCATTGGCAAGCGCGCCGCTCTCGACGTCGCCGCCGGCGGACTGCTGACCGCTGACGCGACCACGTCCCAGGCACTCCCTCCGCAGGGACAGTCGGTGGTCGGGATCTCGCTGACCGCCGCCCAGTTGCCGGCGGTGCCCCTTCGAGGTGGTGACAAGGTGCGGATCGTCGTCACGCCCGGACAGAACGGTGATGCCGGCGCGGGTGCCCCCCAGTTCACGCCGGCGCAGGTCGTCGACACCCGCATCGACGAGGCGAGCGGCAACACGGTCGTCGACGTTCTGGTGCCGTACGCCGACGCGAGCGTCCTCGCCGCCCGAGCTGCTACGGGCAACGTCGCGCTCGTGCTCGATTCGGGTACGTCGCCCTCGGCCGGTGGTCAGTGATGAGCGTGGTGGTGCTCTGCTCTGCCTCCGGCTCGCCCGGCGTCACCACCACGGCGGTCGCAATGGCTCTGAACTGGCCTCGTCCTGTGTTGCTCGTCGATGCCGACCCGACGGGCAGCTCCGGCATCCTCGCCGGCTTCCTGCGGGGCACCACCGAGTACGAAGCCGGGTTGATCGAGCTCGCGCTCTCCCCCCTTGACGTAGCCGAGGCTCTGCGCGACGTCGTGCGTCCGCTCGCCCCCAACGTCTCCTACATCGCCGGGATCCGGGCACACACCCAGGCCGCTGCGCTCCGCGACCTGTGGGAGCCGCTGTCGACCGCATTGGCCGACCTCGAGTCGAGCGGCCAGGACGCGGTCGTCGACGCCGGGCGGCTCGGGTTGCTCGGCTCGCCGCAGCCTCTACTGGAAAGTGCCGACCTCACCCTGCTCCTGACCCGTGCCACGCTTCCCGCGCTGGCCGCGGCCCGCTCGTGGGCCGAAACGGTGCGACACCCAGCCAGCGGCTGGCGTCATCCTGGCGTGATGCTGGTCGGCGAGGGCCAGCCCTACCGAGCGACTGAAGTCACCAAGGTTCTCGGGATGCCCGTCGTCACCGACCTGCCCGATGAGCCAGACGCGGCGGGCGTGTTCCACCGCGGCGCTCCGCCACCCCGGCACTTCGAGGCCGGCACCTACGCCCGCGCGCTCGCAGCGGCGGTCCAGTCGGTTCAGGCACAGGTCGCTCGGACTCGGCTTGCCCTGGTCGAGGAGGCGCGATGACCACCGCACGAGACGCGGGCAGGGACGCCGCAGAGTACGGTGACCTCACCCGCCTGCCGTTGTTCGCCCAAACAGTCACCCCACCGGCGGCCGCAGAGACCTCGCATCCCTTCGACGTTCCGGCCGACCGAGCACCGATCAGTCGGGACGAGGTCGACTGGAGGCTGGTGGCCACGCTCCGTGCTCAGGCCTCCGAACAGTTGAGCCGGTCGGTCGCAGCGGATCGGGGTCGGCTTGACCGTGCGGCCCAGGAAGAACTCGGGCGCTCCATCGTGCTCGACCTGGTCGAGTCCTCGATGGCCGAGGCGGTCAACAGTGGCCAGGCGACATGGTCTCTGGTCCAGCAGCGGTCTCTGGCTCAGGCGGTCTTCAACTCGCTCTTCCGACTCGGGCGGCTGCAGCCCCTGGTCGACGACGACCGGGTCGAGAACATCATCATCGCCGGACACGACAACGTGATGCTCGAGTTGATCGACGGCTCTCTCATCGACGGGCCGCCGGTCGCGGACTCGGACGACGAATTGATCGACTTCCTCGTCTTCCTCGCTTCGCGCAGCGAGGTCAATGCCCGGTCCTTCTCTGAGGCGCAGCCCCGGCTTCACCTCCGTCTTGACGGCGGCGCCCGGCTTGCCGCGGCGGCCTGGGTGACCCCCAGACCGTCGGTCGTGATCCGTCGCCATCGCCTGATGCAGGTCACCCTGGATGACCTCGTCGCCCGCGACATGATGACCCCGGTCGCGGCGTCCTTCCTGCGTGCCGCGGTGCGGGCGAGGAAGTCGATCGTCGTGGCAGGCGCGCAGGGTGCCGGCAAGACGACGCTGGTGCGCGCGCTGTGCGCCGAGATCGACGAGTTCGAGGCACTGGGCACCTTCGAGACCGAGTACGAGCTCCACCTCCACGAGCTGGGCCGCCACAAGATCGTCCACGCCTGGGAGGCGCGCCCGGGGTCCGGCGAGCGCGGCGCCGATGGTCGCATCGCCGGCGAGTTCACCCTCGATGAGGCACTGGCCGACTCGTTCCGGTTCAACCTCTCACGTCAGATCGTGGGCGAGGTCCGCGGCCGCGAGATCTGGGCGATGATCAAGGCAATGGAGTCGGGCACCGGTTCGATCTCGACGACCCACGCGTCCGACGCGGTGGCTGCGGTGCGCAAACTGGTGACCTGCGCGATGGAGGCTGGCCCGCACGTCACCCACGAGCTGGCTACCAGCAAACTCGCCGCGACCGTCGACCTGATCGTCCAGCTCAACCTGGAGACCACCAACCGAAACGGGCGCTCGCAGCGACGGCGCCGAGTCGCCGAGGTCATCGCGCTCTCCCCCGGTGAGCGTGAGACCGGCTACGCCACCACGCACGTCTTCAGCCCAGACCCGACGGGCGTCGCGATGCCCAGCGTGCTGCCAGAGGAGTACCGGTCCCTGGCCCATCATGGCTTCGACCTGGCCAGCTACCTGGCAACCCAGGCCGCCCCATCAGCAGGGGTACGGCGATGATCCCGCTCATCCCCGGTGTGGCCGGCGCCCTGCTCGTCGCTGGCGTCCTCGGCATCCTCCTGGGACTTCGGCCGGCACCCATCGAGGCGGCTGCTCGCACTCCGAAACCCACTCGGCGGCGGACGTCCGGGCGTACCCGCCTTCTGCTCTTGGCGGGATGCGGTCTCGGCGTCGTTGGCTGGCTGGTCACGGGATGGGTCCTCGCCGTCGTCATTGCTCCCGTGGCCGTCATCGGATTGCCCCTGCTCCTTGCTGCCCCGCCGGAGGCGACGCGGATCCTGCGCCTGGAGGCGATGGAGGAGTGGACCCGGTCGCTATCCGGGGTCCTGACCGTAGGGGTCGGCCTGGAACAGGCGCTCGTCGCGACCCTGCGCTCGACCCCGGGCCCGATCTCCGGCGAGGTACAGCGGCTCGTGGCCCGGCTGCGTGCCCGCTGGGACACGGAGGCCGCGTTGCGCGCGTTCGCCGACGAGCTCGACGACTCCACCGGTGACCTGATCGCGGCCAACCTGATCCTCGGTGCCCGGCGCCGCGGCGCTGGGCTGGCCAGCGTCCTTGACGGTCTGGCCGAGTCGGTGGCGGCCGACGTGCGTGCGCGGCGGCAGGTCGAAGCCGACCGCGCCAAGCCGAGGTCGACCGCACGCTGGGTGACCATCATCAGCGTCGGCGTCCTGGTGATCCTGGCGATCTCAGGCTCCTATGTCGCGCCGTACCGAAGCCCGCTCGGGCAGGTCCTGCTGGTTGTGCTGCTCTCCGCGTACGTCGCCACGCTGGTCTGGATGCGGCAGATGGCTAACGGCCGTCCGCTCCCCCGGTTCTTGGATCACGCCGACGACGGAGCCGGTGCGCTATGACGACAGGACTCCAACTCATGCTCCTGGCCGGGGGCCTCGTCGGGCTCGGCATCACGCTTCTCGTCGTACGGCTCCTACCCGCCGAACCGGATCTGGCTGACGCGCTCGCTCGGATCTCATCCACCCGGACCGGGACGGCCGCAGCTTCTGTTGCGGCCACCTCCGGCAAGGAGCGCCTCGGCCTGTGGGCACTGCGGGCGCTGCCGGCGGGGCTGTGGGTCCGCACTCCTACGCGGGAGCTGGCGCTCCTGCGGATCCCGTTGGCGCGGTTCTACGGCGAGAAGCTCACGTTCGCCGGCCTCGGTCTGCTGATCCCACCGTTGCTCGCGTTCCTGTTCAACCTCTTGGGTCTCGGGTTCCCCGTCGCCGTCCCGGCCATTGCGTCGATCGGCATGGCCGGGCTGATGTTCTTCCTGCCGAACTACAACGCCCTCGACGACGCCCGGAAGGCGCGACTCGAGTTCGCCCGCGCCTTGGGCGCTTACATCGACCTGGTCGCGCTCGAGCGCAACAACGGGGCCGGTCCTCGCCAGGCGATGGAGGCAGCGGCGGCGGTCGGCGACTCGTGGGTCTTCCGCCGGCTCTCCGAGGAGCTGAGCCGTTCGAGGTGGTCGGGTCTACCGCCCTGGGATGCCTTGCACACCTTGTCTGAGGAGCTCGGTCTGTCCGAACTCGACGACTTCGCGGACATCATGCGTCTCTCCGGAGAGGAAGGAGCCAGCGTGTACGCCACCTTGCGCGCCCGCTCCGCGGCGATGCGCACCGCGATGCTCAACGAGGAGATCGCCCAGGCCAACGCGGTGGGCGAACGCATGACGATCCCGGGCTCGCTGCTCGGCGTCATCTTCATGGCGCTGCTCGTCGCGCCGTCCCTACTTCGCATGTTCAACGCGACCTGACCCGTATCCGGCCGACGGAAGGACCTATCGAGAGGAACCAACATGTTGAAGCTCTACATCTACCTGCATCTGGTCACCACAACCATGCGAGCGCGCACCACCGCTCGCCTGGGCGAACGCGGCTCGGTCACCACCGAGCACGTCCTGTGGGCCGTTGCCGTCATCGCGATCGTGGGGATCGTCGTGGCGGCCATCAAGGCCTATGTCACCAGCCAGGCCGGCAACATCAAGTAGCAAGCGATGCACCTCCGGCGGCCGAAATCACGCAGTGATCGAGGCTCGACCTCGATCGAGTTGGTGATCCTGCTGCCCGCCCTCTTCGCGGTGATGTTCCTCGGCGTGCAGGCAGCGCTGTACTACCACGCTCGCACGGTGGCGATCGCGGCCGCGCAGGAGGGTGCCCGCGCCGCGGGAGCGGAGAACGGCCGCACGGGTGACGGCGTGAGCGCTGCCTCATCGTTCGTGGCGACGGCCGGCGGCGACGACGTCCTCCAGGACGCTGCCGCGACCGCCAGTCGTACCGCGACCACCGCCACCGTCACCGTGCACGGCATCAGCCTGAGCGTCATCCCCGGCTGGCACCCGGCCATCACCCAGAGCGCGAGCGTTCCGGTCGAGAGGATCACGGATCCGGGGGCAGCGCCATGACGCGCCCCATGCTCCCTCGCCTTCACCGTCACCGAGACGAATGCGGCTCCGCCGCCGTAGAGGCAGCGATTGGCGTACCCGCCTTCGTGCTCTTCGTCGGCCTCATCATCGCGGGCGGTCGCACCGCCACCACACACGAGAGCCTGCAGTCGGCAGCCGCCGATGCCGCCCGCGCGGCTTCCATCGACCGGGATCCGCGCTCGGCGATCACCGATGCCCGAGAGGCGGCGACCAGCAGCATCACAGACCAGGACATCCACTGCCACAACATCGACGTCCAAGTCGACACCGCCGACTTTGGCAAGCAGCCAGGACAGCCGGGCTCCGTCACCGTCACTGTCTCCTGCCGCCTGGACCTCGCGGATCTGTCTGTCCCCGGCATTCCCGGGTCCCGGGTGCTCGCCGCGACGATGAGCAGTCCCCTCGACACCTGGCGGCAGTCATGAGCCCCTGCCAACCTCGCCACCGGACCGATCACGGGTCCATCACGGTCTGGCTCGCGCTGTCGAGCTTCGTGATGGTCTTCCTCGTCGGCCTCGCCGTCGACCTGGGCGGTCAGGTCCACGCCCAGCAGCGCGGTCACGACCTCGCCGCCCAAGCGGCCCGCACCGGCGGTGAGGAGGTCCAGGCAGCTCCAGCGATCGAAGGTCAGGCCGCCGACGTCGACGTCGCCGCTGCCCGCACCGCCGCCCAGCGCTATCTCGACGCCGCAGGGGTGGCCGGAACCGTCACCGTGACCGGGCCGAACACCATCACTGTCACGGTCCACGACAGCTACCGGACGAAGTTCCTCGGCCTGGTCGGCATCAATCACCTCGACGTCACCTCGACCGCGACCGCTCACCTCATTCGCACCCTGGGAGGCAACCCGCGATGACCCGACTTCATTCGCGGCTGCTTGGCCTCGTCGCGACTCTCGGGCTGGCCGTCTTCGTCGCCGGCGTGCCCGCGGTGCTCCTCGCGATCGACGCGGCTCCGTCGTTGAGTGACTTCACGTGGTCGCGGCTCGCGGGCCGCGACGACGGCACCCTGGCCCTGGCCCTCATCGGAGCGGTCGCGTGGATCGCGTGGGTCATCTTCACCGTCTCGGTGGTCGTCTCTGTCGCCGCCCGCATCCGCGGACTCCCAGCTCCGCGGATCCCGGGCTTGGCCCTGCCTCAACTGGCCGCGGGACGGCTCGTGGGAATCGCTGCGCTTCTCTTCGTGAGTGTGCCGACGGTCGTTGCCGTCACCGTGGCTGCACCGAGCCCGAGAGCGAGTGCGGCCCCGGTCCAGCCAGCCGTCGACAGTCCGCCGGCGGCCCGCTCCTCCAGCACGCCGACCAAGCCCGAGGCCAGCACGGCCAACGCTGACAAGCCCGAGCAGCGAACCGAGCCCTATACGGTCAAACGCGGGGACAGCCTGTGGAAGATCGCCGAGCAGCGCCTCGGTGACGGTGCCCGGTACGTCGACATCGTCCAGCTCAACCGCGGGGTGCTAGGCGACCCTCCGGACTTCCTGCTGCCGGGCACGGTCCTTCGCATCCCCAGCGATCAAGCACACGAGGTCGCCGACCGCACCTACGTCGTCGAGCCGGGGGACACACTGTCCGAGATCGCGCAGGCCGACCTCGGCGACGCCCAGGACTATCCCGAGATCTTCGACGCCTCGCGCGCCGTGACCCAGCCCGACGGAGAGCACCTCACCGACCCCGATCTCATCCGCCCAGGCTGGCACCTGATCATCCCCGGCGCAGATGGGGATATGCCTCGCCATCCGAAGCACCTCGGCCACACTCAACCGGTCCACCCCGAGCGCACGCCTCCGCCGGTGTTGCCCGACCCGCGCAACCCGACTCCGCCGCCAGAAGGGTCGGCCGAGCCAACCACCGTCGATGCGGCACACGGCGAGGAGGGGTTGCCGGGCTGGGTGCTGCCAGGACTCGCCGGCGCCGGCGCCGCACTGGCCGGCTCGCTACTTCTGGTCCTGCGTCAGCACCGACGCACCCAGCTCCGTTACCGCCGCCCGGGCCAGATCATGGCGCCGCCACCTGCGGAGCTCCGTCCCGCTGAGAAGAGCGTCCACGCCTCCGGCTCCATCACCGCGCCACGCATCGAGGAGCTGGACCGGGCCTTGCGTCACCTGGGCGACCCGAGCACACCCGGTCCCCGACTGGTCACCGCCACGCTCAGCGCCACCACCGTCAGCCTCCACCTCGCCGAACCCGCCACACTCGCGGATCCCTGGACCGGCGCCGGCACCGACTGGGTGATCCGCCTGGCCGACGTGCCACCGGAGCAACCGGGCTGCGTGGCGCCGTACCCACTGCTCGTGAGCGTCGGCATGGACGGTGACGGCGCGCTCGCGTTCGTCAATCTCGAGGAACTGCGCGTCGGCGTCTTGACCGGTGACCCCGAGCGCTCGGCCGCGCTCGGCCGCCACATTGCCGCCGAGCTCTGCCTCAACCCGTGGTCGGCTCTTGTCGAGATCGACACCCTCGGCATCGGCCAGGAGCTGGTCGATATCGATCCGCTCCGCATCCACCATCACGCTGCCGAAGACACCGCGTTCTTGGACCGACTCGCTCGCGATCTCGAAGCAGAGGACCCGGCGTTGGAGCCCGACCAGTACCGAGCCCTCATCGCGACCAGCTCCTCCGCGAGCGCCCCGGATTCCCTCCGCAGGACGGCGAAGATCATCACGAACTATCCGGGGCGAGTGGGCGCAGCCATGCTCATTATCGACGGCGAGCCCACCGCCGGCGACATCGTGCTCGACCTGACGAGCGAGGGGCGGCTCCATATCCCCACGTTCGACTTGGACCTGAGTGCAGCTGGGCTGACCGGTGCCGAGGCGCAGGCGTGCGCCGCGCTGGTGGATATCACCCGCGATGCGACCCAGCGGCCGGTACCGCCGCAGGAGGGCCCGGCTTGCACAACCGACGCCGCCGGGGCGCTCGCGGCCGAGTTCACCGAGCCCCGACCGGGCGATGCCCCTGCCGGCGCAGCGTCCCTGCTGCCGCTGGACGTCCAGCAGTACGCGAGCACCGGCGCCACCACGGCGGCCGACCTGGCCGACCTCGCGCCGCTCGCCTCATCGACGGCAGCAAGCGCGGTCGCGGACCAGGACCCGGCCCTCGATGAAGATCTGGCACTCTGGCAGGCACGCACGCTCGCGGCACCAAAGTTGACCTTGCTCGGACCGGTCAGTGCCCGCACGCTCGGTGAGGCGCAGAAGATCGCCCGCAGGCGGCCGTACTACCTCGAGTTGCTTGCCTTCCTCGTCCTGCACCCGGCCGGCGTGACAGCCCACCAGATCGGTGAAGCTCTCGGGATCAGTGAGGAGCGGGCGCGTGTCGACGTCGGCATCGTGCGCCACTGGCTCGGGAAGGACCCCCGCACCGGCACCCTCCACCTTCCCGACGCCCGCCAGAGCCACACCGCCGGGGTCCCCGCGACGTACGCGGTGCACGGCCTGCTCACGGATCTCGACCTCTTCCGCCGCCTTCGTGCCCGGGGGCAGAGCCGTGGGGCTGAGGGCATTGCCGACCTGCGGGCGGCCCTGACACTCGTGTCGGGCGAACCCTTCTCCGAGCTCCGACCGAGCGGTTGGGGCTGGCTGCTCGACGGCGACCGGATCGACCACATCATGGCCTGTGCGATCGTCGACACCGCTCACATCGTCACCACCCACGCTCTGAGTGTCGGCGACGTCGAATTGGCCAAGTTCTCCGCCGAGACCGGGTATCTGGCGGCTCCCTATGACGAGACCATCCGCCTCGATGTCATCGCGGTCGACAAGGCCGTGGGCGACGAGGGCGCAGCGATGGAGATGCTGGTCAGCGGCGTGCTGAACCGATCCGATGACGACCTAGGCCCCATCGAATCGCCCGAGCGCACCGCGGCGATCCTCCGTCAACGCGGGTGGACCTCGAGCGCGGAGCTCCGCAGGCGGCGCGCCTAACGCCAGGGCCCGTCGTTCCAGACGTTGATATCGCTCTTGGCCGGCCGGATCGCGGCAGCCGGGAGCCAGCCCTGTCGGACCACCTCGCCGAGCCCGCGGTTGTCGAGCCATACGACCCATGCCTTCCACTGGCCTCGGTCCTTGCGCCAGTCGAGGATTAAGCCGGGTGCGGGTGGAGGCTGCGGCGACCGGTCGAACCGGACCCAGCAGTGGCTCCAGCGGGCGGGCTGGGGCCAGGCGTCGCGCTTCGAGGGGTTCATCCCCACGGAGCCATCTTGACCCAGCATCGAACAAATGTTCGACTTGGGGCATGGTGACGACGCCAGGCGAGCAGCAGTACATGGCGGGTTACAACGCGGGCCGGACCACGTGCCTGCAGACCGGCTCCTCGGAGGCCGGGCGGCGGTGGCTGGAGGCTGGGGCACGCGCGAAGGATTCCGCCTACGTCGCCGGGTACGAGTGGGCGCTGTGGGACTACGAGGACGCCAACGGACTGCGCCGCGTCGAGGGCTCGGGCGGCACGGCAGGGACGGCCTGAAGGTCGCCGGTCCACCGCGTCACAAGTCGAGTGGGGGTAGCCTTCTGACCTGCGCAAACGCAGGCTACCCCCACTGGATACCCCCTGGGTCGAACCCGAATCCGGTAAACCTGGGGAGGCAGCGTCAGGGGCATGTACGACGCCACCCACCCGGTCCCGCGCTGGTCCACCGGCACCATGCGACGAGTCGCGGCCGAGACCACGCTCGCCGACGCAGCGCTGCGCTACGCCAACCTCGGCATCTCCGTCTTCCCGTGTGTACCGGGCGGCAAGCAACCCCTGACTCCCAGCGGCTTCCATGACGCGACCTCGTCAGCGCGAATGGTCGCTTACTGGTGGCGACGGCACCCTGAGGCGAACATCGGCCTGCCCACCGGCGGTACGACCGGCGTCGTGGTCCTCGACATCGACGTCCACAACGGCGAGAGCGGATACCCCGCGTTCGAGCGGTCCCGTTCAGCCGGCCTCGCCAACGGCTGGGGCTGGCTTGTCCGCACGCCATCGGGCGGACTGCATGCCTACTTCCCAGCCACTCCCGACGTGGAACAGCGGTGCTGGCAGGTCCCCACCGCTCATGTCGACTTCCGAGGCGACGGTGGCTACGTCGTAGCACCGCCGTCACGGGTGGAGGTAGCCGGACACCCCGCGCCGTACTCCGTCATCGCGGTCGCACGCCACCCGGCGCAAGGTCTGGACGCCACCGCACTGCGCCAGCTCCTCGAACCACCGCGACGGTTCCGACCCCCACCTGATCGGCCAGCGGTCGACTGCCGCCCGGACCGGCTCGCCGCATGGGTAGCGAGTCGTCCCGAGGGAGGGCGGAACGGCGGGCTCTTCTGGGCAGCCTGCGAGATGGTCCGCCAGGGCCATGCCGACCTCGAGATTGCCTCCGTGCTCGGACCAGCAGCGCAGACTGCCGGGCTGCCTGACCGCGAGATCGAGTCCACTCTGCGCTCGGCGTATCGGATCGCCTCACGGCTCACCCAGGCCCCGGCGAGCCGCCCGGGCCCTACTCGACCGACTGAGGCGACCGGGCTATGAACACGCACGCGGAGTACCGGCGCCACATACAGCAGCCCCAGTCGACAGACCAGACCCCGACGGCAGCCGAGGCGGTCGCGAACCACCTCGCGGTCCGCCGCGACCCATCGCTTCGCTCCCCCACGCAAGGCCTGTCCACCGCGGCCGGGAGACACATCGCTTGGGTCCGGCCCACCGATCTCCACACCTACGCCGGCCAGGCGATCGGCCGAGGCATCGATCTTCAGGCCGAACTCATCCGGCGCCTACGCCAGTCTCCGCGCCAGCTGAGCGCCATTCCCCACAGAACCATGGCGCCGTCTCCTCCCACGGCGCGTACGACCACACCGGAAGGACTCCAGTTATGACCTCGTTCGCCACCGCCGAAGGACTCCGCGAGCTTCTGATCCGGCTTCACGACATGGAGTCGATCGGGCACTTCGCCTGGCGGCTCGACCCCGAGGCCGAGCGGCTGATGCGGTTCACGATCCGCAAGTACGCCGCCCTGGCCCGCAACCACCACTGTCGCCCGGAGGACTCCGCGTTCGCGGCCTTCGAGGCCCTGCGAAGCGGAGCGGTGCGGACGGCCGCAGACCCCTGGGCCGTGGTGACCCGAGCGGTCCAGGTCAGCCTGATCGCCGAAGAGCGCGCCAACGACCTGCTCTGCGCCCCGGCGCAGGCGCGCCGTACACATGTGATGTGGCACCACGACGCTCGCCGGTTCAGCGAGTACGAGACCGACCTCACCGAGTACGACCCCATCTTCTGGGTCAGCCCCGAGCAAGACCGGATCGGCGAGGACAGCGGTGTGCCCAACCTCAAGCCCGGTGAGCGCCCGCCGACCACCGCAAAGGAGACGGTCGACCGGACGATCAAACTGTTCACCACACTGGGCTGGCCGGAGAACACCACGACCTGCGCGCTCGACTACATCTCCTCGCGCCTGGTGGAGACCGGCGACCGGCGCGTCGCCCACAACTACCTGCGGCGCGACTTCACCGGACTGGCCTTCCTCGACCTGGGCCACCGCACCTGGGCCACGCTGCTTCGCCTGGTCCTGGGCAGCCTCGTCAAGGACGAGGAGCACACCCG
>Ga0164242_10005474_pt1 | contig 14141 bp, 10 predicted proteins | sample OricomgcompostMG_FD_108783 | JGI IMG/M metagenome (GOLD analysis project Ga0164242, IMG submission 108783) | Miracle-Growth compost microbial communities from Emeryville, California, USA - Original compost - Miracle growth compost (MG) ... | reverse complement strand
GTTGACGTCGGTGACCACCACGTTGCGCGCGCCCACGTGCTTGGCGATGCCGGCGGCGATGATGCCGATCGGGCCGGCGCCGGTGATCAGCACGTCCTCGCCGATCAGGTTGAACTCCAGCGCGCAATGCGCGGCGTTGCCGTAGGGGTCGAAGAAGGCGGCCAGCTCGGACGGGATCTGGTCCGGGATCGGCCACAGGTTCGAGGCCGGCATGCTCATGTATTCGGCGAATGCGCCGTTGCGGTTCACGCCGATGCCCACGGTGTTCGGGCACAGGTGCTGGCGGCCGGCACGGCAGTTGCGGCAGTGGCCGCAGACGATGTGGCCTTCGGCCGAGACGCGGTCGCCGACCTTGTAGCCGGTGACGCCTGGGCCGATCTCGACGATGCGGCCGACGAATTCGTGGCCGATGGTGAGGCCCGGCTTGATGACGCGCTGGCTCCACTCGTCCCACTTGTAGATGTGCAGGTCGGTGCCGCAGATCGCGGTCTTCTCGATCTTGATCAGCACCTCGTTCGGGCCGACCTCGGGTACCGGCACCTCTTCCATCCAGATGCCCTGCTCGGGCTTGCGCTTGACCAGGGCTTTCATCGTCTGCGACATGGGACTTCCATCGGCTGGCCCGCGGGGCGGGCGGGGAAATGCCGATTATAGAGCCCCGCGCAGGCCGGCTGGCGACTCGCCTAGCCGGTCATGATGCCCGGCAGGCGGTAGCTCAACGCGAAGATGACGCTTATCGCGAGGCAGACAGTGAACCAGAAGGCATGGTTGTTCTTGTCCCAGAATGGCGTGCTCATGGCGGTCTCCCCCTTGCTTGCCGCAACTAGCGACACAAAGGATGAAGCAAGTCGCACGCCGCGGAGCCTGGCTGTTGCACTGCATCGTGGGGAAGTGTGATCGCGCCCATGCTATGGCGCCGGTGGCGCAGCAGTGCGTGCATTGGAGCACATGGCGGCGGCACACGGAGACGAGGGCGGGCCGGGCGCTGGCCCTCGCAGACGTGACGCGGAAGGGCAACTGTTGCCGGGCGATGGCTCGTAGCGCGGCGCGCCGCCGCTACAATGCCGCGATGTCCGTCGATTCGCGCCCGCCTGCCCTTTTCCTGATGGGGCCCACCGCCTCGGGCAAGACCGCGCTGGCCTGTGCGTTGCGTGATCGCTTTCCGCTGGATCTCGTCAGCGTCGACTCGGCGCTGGTTTATCGCGGCATGGATATCGGCACGGCCAAGCCGGATGCGGCCACGCTGGCGCGGCATCCGCATGCGCTGGTGGATATCCGCGACCCGGCCCAGCCGTATTCGGCCGCGGATTTTCGCGAGGATGCACTGGCTGCCATGCAACGTATCGGCAAGGCGGGCAGGGTGCCGCTGCTGGTGGGCGGCACCGGGCTGTATTTCCGTGCCTTGCAGCGCGGCCTGTCGAACCTGCCGGCGGCCGACGCCGACGTGCGCGGGCGGCTGGCGGCGGAAGCGGCCGGGATCGGTTGGGATGCGATGCACCGGCGGCTGGCGGAACTGGACCCGCCCGCGGCGCAACGCATCCGTCCGGGCGACCAGCAACGCCTGCAGCGGGCGCTGGAGGTGATCGAGCTCACCGGGCGGCCATTGAGTGAACAGCAATCCGGCCGCAGCGGCGAACCGTTCCCCTGGCGCGTGCTCAAGCTGGCCCTGCTGCCGGCCGACCGCAGCCGCCTGCACGCGCGCATTGCCGAACGTTTCGACACCATGCTGGCGGACGGATTGCTCGACGAAGTGATTGCGCTGCGCGGCCGGGGCGACCTGCATCCCGACCTGCCGGCGATCCGCGCGGTCGGTTATCGCCAGGCCTGGGAGCACCTGGATGGCCGCCATGGCCTGGCGGAACTGCGCGACCGCGGCATCTTCGCCACCCGCCAGCTCGCCAAGCGACAGATCACCTGGCTGCGCAGCGAGCTGGATGCCCGTGTGCTGGACCCGGAAGTCGCCGGTCTGATGTGCCGCGCCAGCGATGCGGTGCGGCTTTTTCTCGGCCGCCCGTAGCCCTGTCCGGTGCGCCCGGCGAATCTGTGCGCCAGCGCATAATGTCTTTCTTACATCCACGATTTAAAAGCGGTTAACATTCCCCCAAAGAGCTAGAAAAGAGCTGGGCCGGGACGCGTCGCGTCTTTTCTCCGGCCCGTCCGCCGCAGGGGAGAACAACAAATGTCCAAAGGGCAGTCATTGCAAGATCCGTTTCTCAACGCGCTGCGCCGCGAACGTGTCCCGGTGGCCATTTACCTGGTCAATGGCATCAAGTTGCAGGGAACCGTCGAATCGTTCGACCAGTTCGTGGTGCTGCTGCGCAACCAGGTCAGCCAGATGGTCTACAAGCACGCCATCTCCACCGTGGTGCCGAGCCGCAACGTGCGCGTCGGCGGCGGCCACGACGGCCACGAGAATGCCGGCGACGGTTCGTCCGGAGACGGCGCAGCGGACGACTGAGCGTTATCATCCCCCGGTACGACTACCAAGGTTGATCCGCTCTGTTCGATAGACAAAAGAAAGGCGACCGCGCCGTTCTCGTCCTGCCGCATGCCCGCGGCGAAGGCGATGCCGCGCGCCGCAGCGCCGAATTCACCGAGCTGGCGAAGTCCGCCGGCGCCGAGGTGCTGGGCAGCCTGGCCGCCCGCGTCGAGGTTCCCAATCCGCGCTACTACATCGGCAGCGGCAAGGCCGACGAGGTGGCCGAGATGGCGCGTGCGTTGGAGGCCGACGTGGTCCTGGTGGACCACCTGCTCAGCCCGGTGCAGGAGCGCAACCTGGAGAAACACCTCGGCGTGCGCGTGGTCGACCGTGCCGGCCTGATCCTCGACATCTTTGCCCAGCGGGCCCGCTCGCACGAAGGCAAGCTGGAAGTGGAACTGGCCAGCTCAAGCACCTGGCCACCCGGCTGGTGCGCGGCTGGACCCACCTGGACGCCCAGCGCGGCGGCGCCATCGGCAACCGCGGCCCCGGCGAAACCCAGCTGGAAACCGACCGCCGCCTGCTGGGCGAGCGCGTCAAGCAGCTCACCAGGCGACTGGACAAGGTGCAGACCCAGCGCGGCCAGCAGCGCCGCGCGCGCCAGCGCAACACGGTGCCGCGCATCGCGCTGGTGGGTTACACCAACGCTGGCAAGTCCACCCTGTTCAATGCGCTGACCGCCGGCGAGGTCTATGCCGCCGACCAGTTGTTCGCCACGCTCGATCCCACCGTGCGCAAGCTCGACGACCTCGCCTGCGGGCCGGCCGTGCTGGCCGACACCGTGGGTTTCGTGCGCGACCTTCCGCACGATCTGGTCGCCGCCTTTCGCGGCACCCTGGCCGAGGCGCGCGATGCCGACCTGCTGCTGCACGTCAGCGATGCCGCCGACGAGGAGCGCGACCGGCTGCACCGGGTGGTCGACCAGGTGCTCGACGAGGCGGGGGCCGGCGATCTGCCGCAGTTGCGCGTCATGAACAAGATCGACGTCATTCATGCCGGTATCCCTGCCGGCGAAGATCAGGAAGCGGCCATCCATGGCCGCACTCTTCAAGAGAGCGCGGCTTTGGATGTAGCGGGTCACATGGGAGCCATGCAGCCGCGCATCGACCGTGATGGCGAGGGTCGGCCGCGCGCCGTGTGGCTGTCTGCCGGAACCGGGCAGGGGCTGGACCTGTTGCGCCAGGCATTGGGCGAGTTGCTGGGGGGCGGCCGCGTACAGTCCGGCCTGCACCTGCCGTTGAGCGCGGGTCGGCTGCATGCGCGGCTCAAGGCCGTCGGCGCGATCGCCGGCGAGTCCGTGGACGAGAACGGCTGGCAATTGCGCATCGATGCACCACGCAGCGTGATCGCCTCGCTGGCGGCCAGTCGCGGCACCGACGCGGCACCCTTGAGGGACCTGCTTGGCGCGATCGAGCCGGCGCTCAATTAGGGAAGGTCTGATCAACCAGCTTTTTGCCCGTCATTCCTGCGAAAGCAGGAATCCAGTGCCTTTACGTTCAATGACTTGAAGGCGCTGGATCCCAGCTTGACCAGCCCTTCGGCTGTTGAAAAGCGCCTCGCTGGGATGACGAGCAAAATCAGACCTTCCTTAGCGGCTGCTCGACATCTCGTCCGGCACGTCCCGGGACTCTCGTCTTCCCGATGACGGGAGCGGCTCGCAGGGGACGCGCATTGCGGGCGATGGTTTTGGCATGGCACCCGAAGAGCCCCGAAGCATCGCGGCTGAAGCCGCTCCTGCCCGGCGCTTCGCCGGAGGCTTGCGGGAGCGCAGCCTGCCGCTTGCGTCACGGTCGGGAGACATGTGGTTCCGGCCACTGGTTCGCGCGTTCGATGCGTAAGGGTTTGGGCGGGCTCCCGGGTCGCAGGCCGGTCGGCTCTGGTAGAATGCCGGGTGTTTGTGCGCGACCCGGTGCAGGTGCGTACTTGTCTCGCCACGCGTCGTCACCATGTCCCTATCAGTTCACAGCATCTTCCGGCCATTGCAGCCGGCCTCCCAGCGGCCTCAAGGAGACTGACCATGGCCTGGAATGAACCCGGCAACGGGCAGCGCGACCCGTGGAACAAGAACAACCGGCCCTCCGGCAACAAGCCGGGGCTGGATGCTGCGCTGAAGAACCTGCGCAGGCATCTCGGCAAGTTCGGCAGCGGGCGCGGCGGCATCTTCACCATCGTCATTGCGCTGGTGCTGGCGTGGCTGCTGCTCGGCAGCTACACCGTGATCGGTGCCAACCAGTCCGGCGTGGTGCTGCGCTTCGGCCACTATGCCCGCACGCTGGCGCCGGGTTTCCACCTCAAGCTGCCGCAGCCGATCGAATCGGTCAGCAAGGTCGCCACCACCAATGTGCGCTCGATCTCCGACCAGGTGCGCATGCTGACCAGCGACGAGAACATCATCTCGGTCAACTTCAACGTGCAGTACCAGGTGTCGGACGCGCGCAAGTTCCTGTTCTCCACCCGCGATCCGGAAGACACCTTGCGCGAGGCCGCCGAGGCGGCGGTGCGCGCGGTGGTCGGCTCGCATTCGATGGACGACATCCTCACAGGTTCCGATACCGCAGCCGATGCCGTCACGACGGCCGCCGCGACGGCGGGCGTGGCCGCTACGGCAGCCAATGGCGTGGCGGCCGCGGTGGCGACAGCGGTGGCCAAGCCGGCCGTTCCGGCGGCGGCTGCCCAGCCGCGCGATACCGTGCAGCAGCAGACGCGCGACATTCTCCAGCACACCCTGGACGGTTACGACATCGGCCTGCAGGTGACCGACGTGAGCTTCCAGAACGTGGCGCCGCCGCAGGAAGTGAAGGACGCCTTCGACGACGTGAACGCCGCGCGCGAAGACAAGCAAGGCACCGAGAACAAGGCCCGCGCCTACGCCAGCAAGGTGATCCCGCAGGCCCGCGGCGACGCGGCGCGCATCCTCGCCGAGGCGGCCGGCTACAAGGCGTCGCGGATTGCCCGCGCGCAGGGCGACACCGAACAGTTCGACCTGCTGCTGGCCCAGTACAAGGCGGCGCCGGAAGTGACCCGTCGCCGCCTGTGGCTGGAGACGATGGAGAAGGTGCTGGCAAACGATCCCAAGGTGATCGACGGCTCGGGCGGCCGCAACATCATCAACCTGCCGTTCGGCCGTGCCGGCGTGCCGGCCAGCGCCAGCCCCGACGCGGCCACCGCCCGCGCGGTAGCGGCGCCGGACAGCGACACCAGCGATGACGCTGGCAAGGAGAAGCAGCCATGAAGATCGCCGCCGGAATCCTCGCCGTGGTGCTGGTGCTGCTCGGCTTCAACAGCATGTATGTGGTGAACGAAGGCCAGAGCGCGCTGGTGCTGCAGTTCGGCCGCATCGTGCGCACCGGCGACCAGCCGGGCCTGCACTTCAAGCTGCCGCTGCTGCAGCAGGTCGTGCACCTGGACAGGCGCATCCTCACCCTGGATGCGCAGTCGGAGCGCTACTTCACCTCCGAGAAGAAGAGCGTCAACGTCGACTTCTACGTGAAGTGGCGCATCGCCGACAACGCGACCTATTACCGCGCCACCGGCGGCAACGAGCTGCAGGCCGTGCAGCGGCTCACCCCGATCGTGAAGGACGCGCTGCGCCACGAGTTCAATGCGCGCACGTTGCAGGAGCTGATCAGCGGCGGCCGCAAGGACATCACCGCCAGCGTGCGCAAGCAGACCGACGCGATCGCCAGCAAGAACCTCGGCATCGCCGTGGTCGACGTGCGCATCAAGCGCATCGACCTGCCCGACGAGGTAAGCGAGTCGGTCTACAAGCGCATGCGCGCCGAACGCCTGCAACTGGCCAACGAACTGCGTTCCACCGGCCAGCAGCTGGCCGAGACGATCCAGGCCGATGCCGACAAGCAGGGCCAGATCATCCGGGCCGATGCCGATCGCGATGCGGCCAAGATCCGCGGCGAGGGTGACGCACAGGCCGCGGCCATCTACGCCAAGGCGTACGGCCAGGACCCGGAGTTCTTCGCCTTCTATCGCAGCCTGCAGGCGTACAAGAAGGCGTTCGCCGACGGCAAGGGCGTGTTGATCCTCAAGCCGGATTCCGAATTCCTGCGCTACTTCGGCAGCCCGGCAGCGGGCAGGCACTGAGCGCGCGGCCATGTCGCACAACCTGCTGGCGGCGTTCTGCCTGGTGCTGGTGATCGAAGGCCTGGTGCTGTTCGCGGCGCCGCGCGGCTGGCAGGCCATGGTGCGCGAGGCGCTGAAGCTGGACCCGCGCACGCTGCGCATGTTCGGCGCGGTGGCCGTGGTGGCCGGCCTGCTGGTGTTGCGGCTGGTGCATTGATATTCACGGCAGGGCACCGCCCTGTCGAACCTCTTTCCGCGCCCCCCGATGGGGCGCATTGATGAGCGAGAGCAGCTATGGGCAAGTCAGTCGTCATTCTCGGTGCTCAGTGGGGCGATGAAGGCAAGGGCAAGATCGTCGACCTGCTGACCGAGCGGGTCGGTGCGGTGGCGCGCTTCCAGGGCGGCCACAACGCCGGCCACACGCTGGTGATCAAGGGCAAGAAGACCGTGCTGCACCTGATCCCGTCGGGCATCCTGCGCGACGACGCGCTGTGCCTGATCGGCAACGGCGTGGTGCTTTCGCCCGAGGCGCTGATCAACGAGATCGCCGAGCTGGAAGGCAATGGCGTCGAGGTGCGTTCGCGCGTGAAGATCAGCCCGGCTACGCCGCTGATCATGCCGTACCACATCGCCGTCGATAAGGCGCGCGAGATCGCCGCCGGCGGCAAGGCCATCGGCACCACCGGCCGCGGCATCGGCCCGGCGTATGAAGACAAGGTGGCCCGCCGCTCGATCCGCGTCGCCGCCCTGATGTACCCGCACGAGCTGCCGGCGCTGCTGAAGACCGCGGTCGACTACCACAACTTCATCCTGACCCAGTGGCTGAAGGCCGAACCGGTGGATTACGACACCGTGCTGAAGGATGCGCTGGCCTGGGGCGAGTACATCAAGCCGCTGGTCGACGACGTCGCCACCATCCTGCACGACGTGCGCAAGGACGGCGGCAACATCCTGTATGAAGGCGCGCAGGGCGCGCTGCTGGACATCGACCACGGCACTTATCCGTACGTCACTTCGTCGAACACCACGGTCGGCGGCGCGCTGGCCGGCACCGGTGTGGGCGCGCACGACATCGACTACGTGCTGGGCATCTGCAAGGCCTACGCCACCCGCGTCGGCAGCGGTCCGTTCCCGACCGAGCTCAACGACGAGATGGGCGAGCTGCTGCGCAAGAAGGGCAACGAGTTCGGCGCCAGCACCGGCCGCCCGCGCCGCTGCGGCTGGATCGACCTGGTGGCGCTGAAGCGCGCCGTGCAGATCAACGGCATCAACGGCCTGGCCCTGACCAAGCTGGACGTGCTCGACGGCCTGCCCAGCATCAAGGTCTGCATCGCCTACGAATACCGCGGCAAGCGCCGCGAGCTGGCCCCGCTCGATGCGGACGGCTGGGACGAGTGCAAGCCGGTCTACCTGGAATTCCCGGGCTGGGAAGAGTCCACCGCCGGCATCCGCGACTGGAACAAGCTGCCCGCCGCCGCGCGCGCCTACCTGCGTGCGGTGGAGGAGCTGTCCGGTTGCCGCCTGGCCATCGTCGCCACCGGCGCCGACCGCGACGACACCATTTGCCTGGACGATCCGTTCGCCTGATCGGCGAATGTCCGCCGCTGCGAAAAGGCCCCGTTCGGGGCCTTTTCCTTTTCCGGCGCGGATCGCGGTCGCGCGCTTCCGGATCGCGCCGCCCCCGGGCCCTACAGGCGAAGCCGGGCAGGCATGACTTCCGGCGGTATCTGGCCGATCCTCCCGGCGTCACCATGCGTGCTGGGGTCGTGCGAGACATGCGCGCCCACATGCTGGTCATTCGCCCGGTGCGGTCGTCTGCCGAAGACCGCGCCTTTGCCTGACACAAGGAGAAGTCGTATATGCGCAAGTCACTGGTTTCCGCGATCGCGCTGGCGCTCGCCCTTTCCGCTGGCGGCCTGGTGGCCGCACCGGCGCCTGCGGTTGCCGGTGGTGCGGGGCTTGCCACCACCCAGCTGCCGCGCACCGTACGGCCCACGCATTACGACGTGGCCATCGTGCCGCACGCCGACAAGCTGAACTTCGATGGCAAGGTGACGGTGGACGTGCAGGTACTGCAGCCCACCCGCAGCATCACGCTCAACGCGTTGAACATGACATTCTCCTCGGTGCGACTGACCTCGGCGAGCGGCCACGCCGTCGCCGGCAAGGCGACGGTGGACGCGAAGAACCAGACCGCCACCTTCACCTTCGACACGTCGCTGGCGCCGGGCAGCTACAAGCTGGCGATGGCCTACACCGGCAAGATCGAGACCCAGCCCAACGGCCTGTTCGCGATCGACTACGACACCAAGGGCGGCAAGAAACGCGCGCTGTATACCCAGTTCGAGAATTCCGACGCACGCCGATTCATTCCCTCGTGGGACGAGCCGGCCTACAAGGCCACCTTCGACCTGACGGTGACCGTGCCCGCCGACGAGATGGCGGTGAGCAACATGCCGGTGGCGTCGAAGACCGAACTCGGCAACGGCATGGCGAGGGTGAGCTTCCAGCCCACGCCGAAGATGTCCACGTATCTGCTGTTCTTCGGCGTGGGCGACTTCGATCGCGCCACCACCACCTCGGACGGCACCCAGAGCGGCGTCATCATGCAGAAGGGCAAGGCGGCGCAGGCGGCCTTTGCGCTGGATTCGGCCAAGGCGGTCCTGCACGACTACAACGACTACTTCGGCATCAAGTACCCACTGCCCAAGCTGGACAACATCGCCGCGCCGGGCAGCAGCCAGTTCTTCTCGGCGATGGAGAACTGGGGGGCGATCTTCACCTTCGAATACGCGATGCTGCTCGATCCGTCGTTCTCCACCCAGGGCGACAGGATGGAGGTGTTCAACACCGAGGCGCACGAGATGGCGCACCAGTGGTTCGGCGACCTGGTGACCATGAACTGGTGGGACAACCTGTGGCTGAACGAGGGCTTCGCCTCGTGGATGGCCGAACGCGAGACCGAGAAGCGCCACCCCGAGTGGAACACGGTGCTCGACACCGTAGGCGTGCGCGAGGGCGCGATGTCGCGCGACGCGGTGGCCACCACCCACCCGATCGTGCAGAAGATCGACACGGTGGAACAGGCCAGCCAGGCCTTCGACACCATCACCTATTCCAAGGGCGAGGCGGTGATCCGCATGCTGGAGGCCTATGTGGGCCCCGCGGCCTGGCGCCAGGGCGTGCACGATTACCTGAAGGCGCACGCCTACGGCAACGCGGTGTCCGACGACCTGTGGCACGCGATGGACGGCGTGGCCGGCGGCAAGCCGATCACCCAGGTGGCGCACGACTTCACGCTGCAGCCGGGGGTGCCGCTGATCGAGGTGGGCTCGGCGGCATGCAGCGACGGAACCACCACCGTGAAGTTGAGCCAGGGCGAATTCACCAGGGATCGTCCGCACAAGAAGCCATTGCACTGGCATGTGCCGGTGACCGCGCAGGTGGTGGGCAATGCCAGGGTCAGCACCCTGGTGGATGGCCGCGCCACCATGAAACTGCCTGGTTGCGGCCCGGTGCTGCTCAACGCGGGGCAGAGCGGCTACTACCGCACGCTGTATGCGCCGGCACAGCTTGCTGCGCTCAAGCATGACTTCGGCAAGCTTGCTCCGATCGACCAGCTCGGCTTGATGAGCGACGCCTGGGCCGAAGGCATGGCCGGCCTCGAACCAGTGTTCGACTTCCTCGACATGGCCAGGGCCACGCCTGCGGATGCCGACCCGACCCTCTGGTCGGAAGTGGCCGGCAGCCTCGCTGCGCTGGACAACTATTACCGCGGCGACAAGGCGCGGCAGGCGCGCTTCCGTGCCTATGCGGTGAAGCAGCTCAAGCCGGTGTTCGCGCGCGTGGGCTGGGAGGCGAAGCCCGACGAAAGCACCTCCACCACCTTGCTGCGCACGCAGCTGATCGGGTCGCTGGCCGAGCTGGGCGACCAGGACATGCTCAATGAGGTCCGTCACCGCTACGCCGCGCGGGCCAGCGATCCCAAGGCGGTGCCTGCGGCCTTGCGCAAGACCATCTACGCGGTCGTGGCCGTGAATGCCGACGAGGCTACCTGGGACAAGCTGCATGCCCAGGCGAAGTCCGAGACCACGCCGCTGATCAAGGATCGCCTGTACGGCCTGCTTTCCATCGCGAAGGACGAGACGCTGGCCAAGCGCGCCCTGGCCCTGGCGCTGACCGGCGAACCCGGCGCCACCAACAGCGCCGGCATGATCCGCGGCGTGGCCTGGCGTCATCCGGAACTGGCCTACGACTTCGCGATCGCGCACCGTGCGCAGGTGGACAAGCTGGTCGATTCCACGTCCAGCACGCGTTTCTACCCGGCACTGGGCGGCAGCTCGTTCGATCCGGCGATGATCGGCAAGATCAAGGCCTACGAGGCCACCATTGCACAGACCGCGCGCCGGCCTGCGGACACCGTCATCGCCAACATCAAGTACCGCATGATGATCCGCAACCAGCGCCTGCCGGCCGTGGATGCGTGGCTGCAGAAGAACGGCGGCTGAACCTGACCGTATCCGCTGCGACAAGGCCCCGCATGGCGGGGCCTTGCTTTGCGGGCGCTGGACTGGACCGGCCATTGTGCGGGTGATCGCATGACGGTCATGCGCCGCGGGGCGTCACGCCAAGGAAACTCTGCTTTGCCCGTCATTTCTGTGGCTCTCGATGGCCGAAGGTCCCGGTCAAGCAGGAAGCGCTTTACAACAGACGGACGTCTGGTCATCCAGCGTCTTTTTTGCTCTCTATGGCCATAGAGCCTGTTCACGATCTCCTGGCGGGCCCTATGAAACGTCATCCCAGCGAAAGCTGGGATCCAGTGTCGTTGGCTTTTGGGGGGAAAGTCACTGGATTCCTGCTTTCGCAGGAATGACGGTAAGGAGTGGACGGACGATTCAGGGCTGCTGGATAGATCGTGAACAGGTTCTTATAGGCACTGGATCCAGGCTTTCGCAGGAATGACGAGCGGGAACAGGGTAGGCTATTCGAGTCCGACAGGGGATTTCGAACAGGCTCTCAGGGGCCGCCAAGTTCCTCCGGAGTTTGTCCATGCGCAACCTCGATTTCACTTCCTGGCACGCCCTGTTCTCGACCCTGTTCGGGCTGGCCGTGATCACGCTGATCGGCGTGGGCATCCGGCTGCTGGCGATGCAGGCGATCCAGCGTCGGCGCGAGCGCGAGAACCGGCAGATCAACGAACGCCTGCGCACGCTGATCGCGGCGTACAAGACGCTGGGCGGATCGTTCACCGGCAATCTGGCCGTGAGTCTGACGCATCTGCGCGACCTGCGGCACCGGGACGGGATCGCGGCCGATGCCGACGACGCGGCAGCCGCCACGCAGCAGTCGGCTGCGGATCCGCTGGCCGACAACGGACGGTCCGGCAGCGACCGCGCGCGACGGATCCGCGATGCGGTGGAGGCCGCACTCTCGGACATCATCCTGCTCGGCACCGAGGATCAGGTGCGCCTGGCCGCACAGGCCGCCACCGAGCTTGTCGCTGGCCGTCCGGTACACACGCACGCCCTGGTGCTGTCGCTGCGCGACTTCGTCCGCAGGGCGCTCGATCTGGAGCCGGTGCCGGCGGGGCTTCCGATTCCGGAACAGGGGCCGGCGCGCACGCCTGCCTCGCGCGGCAAGGGCGACGGCGGTGCAAAAGGCGGCGAAGCCAAGGGTGGCGGCCGGGGCGGTGGCGGTGGAATGGGGGCGGGCATGGGTGGCGGCATGGGCATGGCGCTCGGCGGCCACGCCGGCGATGGCGAGCAGGATCGCCACACCTGAGAGCCTGTCCACGATCTCCAGATACACCCCAACAAACGTCATCCCAGCGGCTCTCGACGGCCGAAGGGTCGGTAGGCAGGAATGACGGGAGGGGATGGCCGGGTTGGCCTGGAGATCGTATGCAAGCTCTGGCAGTAGTGTCGCGGCTGGCCGGTGCATAGGCACGGACAGGCCCCGCACGACGGGGCCTTTGCTTTCATTCGCGATGCAAGGAGGGTCGAGTCCCGCCAGGGGCGCGAACCTGCCTGTTGGCCCGCGCGCGTGACGTTCGGCGCAGGCTCGTCACGCCAGCGTGCGCAGCTTCGGCTCGCGTGCCCACTGCCGGGTCTTCGCCGCCTTGATGAAACCGGCGGTATCGGCGGCGTCGAGCACGCCGCTGTCCTTGCGGATGCCGCCGGCGCGCAGCAGGGCCTGGGCGCCGGCATCGGCGGCGATGGCCTTGAGGTGGCCGAAGGCATCGCGGACGAAATCGACGGCGGCGGCTTCCTTCGCCAGCCGCTTGCCGGCGACTTCGCCCAGCACTACCGCGACGGCGTCGAACACCAGCGATGGCGTACCCGCGAGCTGGCCGTCCGCCGGCAGGTGCTTGCCGTTGTCGAGCCGGGCGCCGCCGACTTTCGGCGCGACGATGCGGACCCGGGCGCCAGCGCGTTCGGCGGCCTTGCGCAGCGCAGTGATCGCGGTGGCGTCGGAGTCGTCGTCGACGAGGATGCCGACCACGCGGCCTTTCAGCGTGTCCTTCATCTTGCCGATGATCTGCAGCGCGGGCGAGGCGGGCAGGTCCAGGGTGGCGGCGGCCGCGGGGCTGGCCGGTGGCAGGTTCGCCAGCGCCAGTCCGGTGGCGACGCGGCGGGCCAGGTCGTCGTCCACGTTGCGCAGGTTGGCGACCACCGCTTCGCGCACGTGCAGGGTGTCCACCTTGGACAGCTCGAACACGAAGGCCGAGGCGATGTGCGCCTGCTCGGGCGTGCTCTGGCTGAGGTAGAACTGGCGTGCCTGGCTGTAGTGGTCGGCGAAGCTCGCAGCGCGGATGCGTCCCTTGCAGCCGTCGTCCGCGGGCTCGGCGAAGCTGCGGAAACCGCCGGTGGAGGCGCGCGGCGAGGCCGGGTCGAGCGAGCTGGGCTCGTAGTTGACGCGTCCCCGGGGCACGTCCACCTGCATGTGCGCGTCGCGCTGGTGGTTGGCGTACGGGCATTGCGGCGCGTTGATCGGAAGCTGGTGGAAGTTCGGCGAGCCGAGCCGCGAGAGTTGCGTGTCGAGGTAGGAGAACAGCCGTCCCTGCAGCAGCGGATCGTTGCTGAAGTCGATGCCGGGCACGATGTTGGCGGGGCAGAACGCGACCTGTTCGGTCTCGGCGAAGAAGTTGTCGGGCCAGCGGTCCAGGACCATGCGGCCGATCACGGTCAGCGGCACCAGTTCCTCGGGGATCAGTTTGGTGGGGTCGAGGTGGTCGAACGGAAAGCCGTCGGCCTCTTCCTGGGTGAACAGTTGCACGGCCAGGTCCCACTCCGGGTACTCACCGTCCCGGATCGCCTCGAACAGGTCGCGGCGGTGGTAGTCCGGGTCGGCGCCGGCCACCTTCACCGCCTCGTCCCACACGTGCGATTGCAGGCCCAGCCTGGGCCGCCAGTGGAACTTCACGAAAGTGCTGCGTCCCTTGTCGTCGAGCAGGCGGAAGCTGTGGATGCCGAAACCCTCGATCATGCGCAGCGAGCGCGGGATGGCGCGGTCGCTCATCGCCCACATGATCGTGTGCATCGATTCGGGCGTCAGCGAGATGAAATCCCAGAAGTTGTCGTGCGCG
>Ga0164242_10005473_pt1 | contig 14145 bp, 7 predicted proteins | sample OricomgcompostMG_FD_108783 | JGI IMG/M metagenome (GOLD analysis project Ga0164242, IMG submission 108783) | Miracle-Growth compost microbial communities from Emeryville, California, USA - Original compost - Miracle growth compost (MG) ... | reverse complement strand
GAGCGATGCGAGGCGTGCGAGGCCGTAGGCCTCCCCGGACGACGTGGGCGCGACGTCGGTGAGTTCGATCAGCCGCCGCACGAGCGGATCGTCCGCCGCCGCACCGACGACGGCTGACGCGGTGGGCGCGGCAACCACGATCAGGTCGGCACGGTCGAGCTCAGCCTGTGGAGCGAACTGCGCGTCGGCGTGGAAGACGAACGTGACGTCGCGCGCGAAACCACCCGCGGCGGCCGCCTTCAGCGCTACCGCGAGCGCGCCCTTCGCGTCGGACGCGCCGGGACCGAACAGCTTGCCCATCTCGACGTAGGCCATCGGGTCCGCGACGGACGCCGCGGTGCCGAGATGCCCGGCGACGACGACGCGTTCCGGGCGACCGGCGTCGGTCCGTGCGATCACGCAGTCGCCGGTCCGTTCGACCTCGAGGTGGGCGATGGCGCGCAGCGCGGACTCGATCGAGTCGGCGAGCGCGGTCTCGGCGCCCCTCGGCGACGGAATGTTGATCAACGACATGGTCAGGGACGAGACGTCCAGACCGAGCAGGAGAGGCATGACGAAGTCGTTCACGCGCTCACCATGGCAGACCGCGAACGCGTGCTGATGATCTTCGCGGCTTGTCTACGCAGCGTTCGCCTAACGGCCGCGCGCAGGCCAATCGCGTCCATGAGATTTACCGGCGACCAAGACGGTGCCGCGGGACGACTCCGAACCCGCGGCACCGGCGTGTGCTGGACGAAAGGCCGCTGGTGGCGCGCAGGGCTGGATGGATGTCAGGACCCGTCACGGTGAAGGGACGGCGCCTCCTCGCCGCCGCCGCAGTCGCGGCCCTCGCCGCATCACTCGTGTCGCTGGTGGCAGCGGCGAACGCCGGCCCCGCGGCCGCCGATCCGACGCCGCCCGATCACCTCGTCATCTCCGAGGTGAACGGCGACCAGTCCGGCGTGTACCGCACGAACTGGGTCGAGCTGTACAACCCGACCGACACCACGATCGACCTCGGCAGCATCGACACCACGACGTCGCCCGCGACGGTCACGCCGAAGTACTTCCTCTGCTACGCCAGCCTCGCGGGCAGCACGTGCACGAGCCCGTACAAGCTGTACGGCAAGGTGCTCGCGCACCACCACTTCCTGATCGAGCTCTACGACGCGGGCAGCGCGCTGCCCGCGTGGCCGGCAGGCGTCACGCCCGACCTGAACTTCGGCAGCACCGACCCCACGGTCAACCCCTCACAGCAGGCGGCGAAGAACATCGGCGGCTCCGGTACCGGCGGGCAACTGCTTCTTCTCGACGCGTCCGCCGACCCGACCGGCGCGTACCCGACCGCGGCCAACGACCCGTCCTCGACCTACAGCTCCACGAACCGCAACCTCGCGGACCCCAGCATCAACCCGTCCCCGGTCGTGGACGCGATGGGTTTCGCGCCCGCCGCGTCGACCTCGACGCTGGGCGGCTCCGAAGGCTGGGTGAGCAGCACCGACGCCCACTCCGCACCGGTGCAGGACACCTCGCACTGGGACGCGCGCATCTTCGTCAACGGCGTACCGCAGGACACCGACGACAACGCCGCGGACTTCCAGGTCAGCCAGCGTGACCCGATCTCGCAGGTGAGCAGCCGCGTCGCGGTCGCGCCGATCAGCGACACCACGGTCGCGACCAACCAGCCGATGACCGCCATCACCGTGGCCGGCTCGCAGGGCATCGGCACGCTGAGCTACGCCGCCACCGGCCTGCCCGACGGCGTCGCGATCGACCCGTCCACCGGTGTCATCAGCGGTACGCCCGCCGCGGCCGACACCGTCGGCGCCTACCACGTGACGGTCACCGTCAGCGACCAGACGCCGGGCACGCCGGACACCGCGACCGCGTCGTTCACCCTCACGCTGAGCACCGCGCTGCGCATCGACCCCATCGCGAACGTGTCGGTCGACAAGGGCGACGAGCTGACCCCGATCCAGGTGCAGGCACACGGCGGCACGCCGGACTACTCCTACGCGGCGACCGGTCTGCCCGACGGCGTCTCGATCGACTCGTCCAGCGGCGCGATCACCGGCACGCCGACCGGCCCCGCCGGCAAGTACAGCGTCCACGTGACCGTCAAGGACAGCGGCACGGGCACCGGCGCCGACGCGCAGCAGACCGCGACCGCCGACTTCAGCATCACCGAGCTGCCCGCGACGACCGGTCCCGGCGGCGGTGATCCGCTCGCCGGGCTGAGGATCAACGAGGTCGAGGCGACGGGCACCACGGCGGACGACTGGGTGGAGCTGTACAACACCGGTGCCGCGATCACGAACGGATCGGTCGAGCTCTCCGACTCCTCCGGTGCCACGTACCACCTCACCGGGCTGACCATCGCGGCGAACGGCTTCGCCGTGGTCGAGGGCTCCGACCTGGACTCGGCGGGCCTCGACCTCGCCGCGAACGACACGCTCTACCTGTCCGAGGCCGGCGGCGACACGCTGCTCGACCAGACGTCGTGGACGTCCTACCCGACGACGTCCTGGGCGCGGTACCCCGACGGCACCGGGGACTTCGCGGCGTCCAAGCAGGCGACCAAGGACGCCGCCAACTCGCTGCCCGCGTCGTTCGCCACCGACCACCTGGTGATCGCGGCGGTGTTCGGCGCCAACTCCGACACCGTGCGCTTCACGAACGACTGGATCGAGCTGTACAACCCGACCGACGCGCCCATCTCGCTCGGCACGATCGACACGACCACCACGCCGAACGCCACGATCACCCCGAACTACGACCTCTGCTACCGCAGCTACTCCTCGACCGGCGCGTGCAGCAACCTGCTGAAGCTGTACGGCACGGTGTCACCGCACCACTACTTCTTCATCTGGGTCGGCAACGCGCACACGCCCGCGGACGACGGCACCTACCCGGCCGGGTTCACCCCGGACCTCGACTTCGCGGTCAAGACGCCGGCGGACGGCAACCAGTCCGGGCCGAACATGGGCGGCTGCAACACCGGCGGCCAGCTCGAACTGCTCGACACGTCCAAGGGGACGAGTTCGATCAACGGCGACCTGTCCTCGCCGGCCGCGAAGGCCGCGGGCGAGGTAGACGGTGTCGGCTGGATGAACGCGTCCACGAACCAGCCGTCCGCGGCCGAGAGCAAGGGGCTGAGCCGGGTCACCGGCGTCAACTCCGGCACGAACAACACCTGCGTCATCGCCCGCAACTTCACCGGCGGCAACGTCATCGACACCGACGTCAACAGCACGGACTTCGCGCCGATGACGGACCTGAGCGCGTTCACGCCGCACTCGCAGGCCAGTGACCGCGTGACGGTCGCGCCGGTCGCCGACACCGAGATCTCGCTGAACGAGTCGATGGCCCCGATCCAGGTGCAGGCGACGGCGATCTACGGTGCGCTGACGTTCTCGGCCGCCGGGCTGCCCGCCGGCATCACGATCGACCCGAACACCGGCGTCATCAGCGGCACGCCCGACCCCTCGGACGCGCTGATGTCCTACCCGGTCACGATCACCGTCGGTGACGGCGTCGCGAGCGACACCGCCACGATCTCGTTCAACCTGACCGTCAGCAAGATCCTGCGCCTCGAGCCGATCGACGACGTGTCGGTCGCCAAGGGCACGCCGATCACCGCCATCCACCCGCAGGCGCACGGCGGCACGCCGTCCTACACGTACGCCGCGACCGGGCTGCCGGACGGCCTGACGATCGATTCGTCCACGGGCGTGATCTCCGGCTCGCCGACCGACGCGCTCGGCCACTACAGCGTCCACGTCACGGTCACCGACAGCGGCGTCGGCACGGCCAAGGCGTCGACGTCCCAGGACTTCACGGTCGTCGAGCTGCCGCCACCGGGCGGGCCCGCGCCCGGCGATCCGCTGGCGGGCCTGACGCTCAACGAGGTCAAGGCCACCGGCACCGCGAGCAGCGACTGGATCGAGCTGTACAACACCGGCGCCGGCCTGACCGGGGTCTCACTGCGCATCGAGGACGGCGAGGGCGACACGTACGCGCTGCCCAAGCAGGACATCGCCGCGCACGCCTTCGTCGTCGTGGACGGTCCCGCGCTGCAGGCGGCCGGCTTCCACCTCGCGGCGAGTGACACGCTCTACCTGACCGAGACCGACGACACCCTGCTCGACCGGACGTCCTGGACGGCCTACGAGCCGACGTCGTGGGCACGGGCGACGGACGGTGTGGGCGCGTTCGGCATCTCGGCGTACGCGACGAAGGGTGCCGCGAACTCCGGCCCGCCGGTCATCCACCCGAACGACCTGCTCGTCACCGAGGTCAACTACGACAACAACTCGACGGACTACTACGAGTACAGCGAGGTCACCAATACCACCGACCACCCGATCGACTTCGACGCCTACGGCCTGTCGGTCACGAAGTCCGGTGCGGTGATGACGCTGCACGACCCGTCCGATACCTCGGGCGCCTCGCCGGTGGTCGACCCGGTGATCCCGGCGCGGGGCACGCTGCTGATGTGGTGGGACGAGAACCAGTACCTGGGTGTGAAGACCACCGCGCAGTTCCTCGCCAACTACGGCCTGCCCGCCTCGACACCGGTCGTGCTCGTGCAGGGCTTCACGTCGCTCGCGAACTCCGGCGGCGACCACAGCTACTACATCTCGGTGAACCAGGGCAGCACGTTCATCTCGCAGGCCTGGGTGGACACCCCGTGCCCGGCCAACACGTTCAACGGCTCGTCGGTCTGCACGGCGACGAACGGCAACTACGCCGAGCACTACGCGGTGCCGGCCGACCGCACCGACCCGGTCGCAGCGGTCTGGTACGACTCGCTGCACACGGGCGGCGACGACATCAACTTCGCGCTGCAGCCGCCGTTGTCGACGCCCGGATCCGTCGACCTCGAGCAGCTCGGCTTCAGCCGCGCGCTGAAGATCAACGACGTCTCGTCCGCCGAGCAGTCCGTCACGCTGGCCAACACCTCCGGCACGCCGGTCGACCTGTCCGGCTATGCGCTGCAGAACAAGTCCGGACAGGTGTACACGCTGCCGGCGGGCACCACGATCGTCGGCAACGGCACGGCCGTGATCACCTGGAGCGGATCGGGCTTCGCGCTCGCGCCCGGCGACTGGGTGATGCTGCTCGCCCCGCAGGGTTACGCCTACACCGACGGCGTCGGGCTCATCGACACGACCGGCCCGATCCTGCACACGCTGCCGTACGACGCCAGCTCCGGGCAGCCGCCGGTCATCGACCCGACGAGCGGTCTGCCGCTGCCGCCGGCGGGTGGTCTGTACCGCCCGGCGGGCGTGTCGGGGCTCAACGGCACGGTCTTCGCCTCCAACACAGGTGACAACCTCGTCGCGGCGATGGCCAACGGCTCGAACACGATCATCGCCGGCGCGCTGAGCCGCTATGGCTTCGACTCCGGCCAGAACGGCGGCGCGGCGACCGACGCGAGCCTGTACCAGCCGACCGGAACGGCCGTGGACGCGAACGGCAACCTGTTCATCGCCGACAGCGGCGACAACCTAGTCCTCGAGATCACCAAGGCCGACGGCACGATCCACGTCGTCGCCGGCACCGGTGACGCCGGGGGAGCGCAGGCCGCGATAACCCGGACGAGCACGGCGACCGCGGTCAACCTCGACCATCCCGAATCGGTGGCGGTCGACGCGAACGGCGACCTCTACATCGCGGACACCTTCGACAACCGCGTCGTCATGGTCACGCCCTCTGGCGCGCTGCGGCTGGTCGCCGGGACCGGCAAGGCCGGCTACTCGGGCGACGGCGCGGCGGCCACCGCGGCCACACTGACCGAACCAGCCGGCGTGGCGGTCGACAGCGTCGGCAACGTCTACATCGCCGACTCGTCGAACAACGTGATCCGCCGCGTCGACGCCACGACCGGCGTCATCACGACCGTCGCCGGCGACTACGCGATCGACAAGGCGGGCAACGACTGCGTCGGGTCCTACAGCGGTGACGGTGGCCCGGCCACGTCCGCGCAGCTGAACGACCCGCAGGGCATCGCCGTGGACGGTGCCGGCGACCTGTTCATCGCGGACACGTTCAACAACGCGATCCGCGAGGTGACGCCGGACGGCACGATCTCGACGGTCGTCAACGTCGGTGCGGTGGCCGGGTCCGAGAAGCCGAGCCCGGTGGGCAACGGCGCGCTGCCGGCGGTCACGGACCTGAACACGCCGTACGCCGTCAGCGTCGATGCCGCGACCGACGCCATGTACATCGCCGACACGCGCAACAGCTCGATCGCCGAGGTGCTGAACGTCGCCGAGCCCGGCGACAGTGCCGGGCCGATCGAGCCGAAGAACGAGGTCGCGGTGACCGGTTCCGGCCTGGCGTTCGTCAACTGCGCGCAGCTGCCGATCGTCTCGGTGCCGGTGATCACGAGCGTCACGCCGGCGAACGGCCCGCGCACGGGCGGCACCACGGTCACGCTCACCGGGCACCACTTCACCGGAGTCACCGCCGTCCGGTTCGGCACGACCGCCGGTACCGGCCTGGACGTCCTGGACGACTCGCACCTGACCGTCACCGCGCCCGCCCACGCGGCGGGACGAGTCGACGTGATCGCGACGAACGCGGTCGGCGATTCGGGCACGACCGCAGCCGACCAGTTCACCTACCAGCCGCTCGTCCCGGTCGTCACCGGCGTCGCACCGACGTCCGGACTGCGGCGTGGCGGCACCAACGTCACCGTCACCGGCAGCCACTTCACCGGCACGACCGGGGTGACGTTCGGGTCGTCCGCAGGCACGAACGTGATCGTCGTCGACGACTCACACCTGTCGGTCACCAGTCCGTCGCACGCGGCAGGGGCGGTCGACATCGTCGTGACCAACGCCGACGGCGCATCGGCGACCGTCGGTGCCGACCGGTTCACCTACACCAAGTCGGCGGCACCGGCATCCACCTGCACCTACGTGGCCGACTACGCGAACCTGACCCGCGCGCAGGCCAAGCTCGCGAGAGACCAGCGCGCTCTCGCGACCGCGCAGGCGCAACTGCGCTCGGCGATACGGCCGAAGGTGAAGGCCGCGCTGCGCAAGAAGATCGCGCAACTGGACCGGACGATCAGCACCGACCACCAGAACGTCCGCGCTGTCCAGAAGCTCGTCACCGCCGACAGCGGGCACGCCTCGTGTGAGCAGCAGGTGGCGGCCCAGGCGCGACTGAACCGCGCGGAGGCGAAGCTCGCGAAGGACCAGCGCGCGCTCGCCGCCGCCCGCACCGCGCTGCGCAAGGCGCACGGTCCCGCGGCCAAGGCGGTCATCCGCCGGCGGATCGCGGCGCTGAACTCGACGATCGCCAAGGACCGCAAGGCCGTCGTGGCGGCGCAGCAGGCCGTCAAGGCGAGCCAGAAGTGACCCACCCGGACCGCACCAGAGGCATCGATCAGGAGAACCGAATGACCGACACCACCCGCAGCGTCTTCCACCGGCCGGTCTCGCGCCGGTCCGTGATCATGGGCGCGGCGGCTCTCGCCGGTGCGGTGGGCATGTCCGGATTCCTTCCGGAGCGCCTCGCCGAGGCCGCGACCGTCCAGCCCACGACCGGTGGGTTCGACCTGTCCCAGATCAAGCACGTCGTGTACGTGATGCAGGAGAACCGGTCGTTCGACCACTACTTCGGGACGTTCCCGGGCGTGCGTGGCTTCGACGACAGCACGGCGCAGACCCTGCCCAACGGCAACTCGGTCTTCCAGCAGCCCGACCCGGCCAACCCCGACGGCTACCTCGAGCCGTACCACATGGACACCGCCACGACCGGTGCCGCGGCGGTGCCGTCGCTGAGCCACGACTGGCGCGACCAGCACGCGTCGTGGAACAAGGGCGCGATGGACGGGTGGCTGCGCACCCACGTCGCGTCCGACGGCGACGCCAAGGGCTCGTTCACGATGGGCTACATGGAACAGCAGGACATCCCGTTCCACTGGGCGCTGGCCGAGAACTTCACCCTCTGCGACAACTACCACTGCTCGGTCATGGGCCCGACCTACCCGAACCGCGCCGTGTGGATGTCCGGCACGAACGACCCGCAGGGACTCAACGGCGGCCCGATCCTCGAGACCGTCAAGCCGAACACACTGACCTGGACGTCGGCCGCCGAGGCGCTCTACGACGCCGGCTACACGGTGAAGACCTACACCAGCTCCGGGTCGTACAACTACTTCAGCTGGTGGCGCAGCTTCACCGCGAAGGGCCTGGTCGACGACGCGCTCTACAACCGGGTCATGCTCAGCGGCACGCTGTTCGGGGACGGCAAGGGCGGCATCGGCGACCCGCTCAACCCGACCGCGGCCCAGACGGCCTACCTCGGTTTCGAGGAGGACTGCGCGAACGGCACGCTCGCCGACGTCACCTGGCTGTTCCCGGACGGCCCGTACGCCTCGGACGAGCACCCGCCGAACACGCCCGCCGCCGGGGCGTACTTCCTGGCCTCCAAGCTCGAGGCCCTCGCGGCGAGCACGCTGTGGGACTCGACGGTCTTCATCATCAACTACGACGAGAACGACGGCTTCTTCGACCACGTGCCGCCGCCGGTGCCGGACAAGGACACCTACCCCGAGGAGTACGTGACGCTGCCGTCGCCGCGCGGGACTCCGGGCGGCGGCCTGCCCGGGGGCGCCGGCTTCCGGGTCCCGTGCCTGATCATCTCGCCGTGGACGGTCGGCGGGCACGTCTACTCGCAGGTGGCCGACCACACCTCGCCGCTGCAGCTGATCGAGGCGATCACTGCCGCCGGCGGCCTGGACGCCACGCCGGCCACGCAGGCCGCCGGACGCACGCCGGTGACGTTCAGCGCGATCTCGGCGTGGCGCCGGGCGACGTTCGACGATCTGGCGGGCGCGTTCCAGGACGCCGCGCTGCCTGCGCCCGCGGACACCGAGTTCGACCAGGACATCCGGCAGGCGAACTACGACGCGCAGCTCGCCGCGTCCGTCCAGCCGATGCCGCCGCGCCCGGGTGCGACCCAGTCGCTGCCGCACCAGAACCCGGTGCCCGGTACACCCGCGAGCACGCCGGCCGAGGCCACCGTCAAACCCGTCGAACTCAAGGTCGCGGCAGTCAGCGTCGGCGAGCCCGCGCACGTCCTGGTCTCGGGTGCCAAGCCCACGTCCAAGGTCGTGGTGCGCAGCTCGCGCGGGAAGATCGTCGCCCGCGGGGACGTCCCGCACACCGGCAGGGCGGACGTCCGCGTGCCCACCACGCAGGTGGGTGCCGGCCACCACCGGTACACGGTCATGAGCGTCGACACGGCCGGGCGGCACCACACCAACAACGTGACGATCACGGTGCGGCCGAAGGCGCGTCGCGGGTAGGGGCGCTTGCGCTGCTCGCGTTCATCGCATACCTTATCGTTCAGAAAGATTTGAACGCTAGGGTGATCGTGATCGATCGGGATCGGATGAACGGAGCGCGGCCGTGTGGGACTTCTACGCCGACCTCGCCGAGCAGCGCCTGCAGGAGCTGTACGAGGATGCAGCGACGCGCCGTCGTATCCCGTCCGTCCCGCGCCCGCGTTCGGCGCCGCGCGTGGTTCTCGGCCGTGCGCTCGTCCGATGGGGCGAGCGGCTGGCCGCGCCGGTCGCCGGGCCGGTCCCGCACGCATGAGTGCCGCGAAGCCGGTACGCATCCGCAAGGTCGACAGCGCCGAGACCATCAAGGCACTGGCCGATCCGCTGCGGCTGCGCATCCTCACCCTGCTGATGGGTGATCGCGAGCGCGCGTGGACGGTGAAGGAGATCGCCGCGTCGCTCGACCAGTCCGTCACCAAGCTCTATCACCACGTCAAACAGTTGGAGCAAGCGCAGCTGATCCTCGATGTCGAGACGCGGCTGGTGTCGGGCATCGTCGAACACCGCTACGCGGCCGGCCAGCGCGGACTCGAGTTCGACGACGCCCTGTACGGGTCGCCCGAGACGAAGGACGCGTCGATCGCGAACGTGTCCTATCTGCTCGACGAGGTTCGTGACGAGGTCGTCGGCTATCTCGGGCGCGCGGACGCCGAGCCCGAGCGGATGATGCTGTCGAAGGCACGGCTGCGCCTGACCGCGGACGAGGCCGACGAACTGCGCGCGGCGATGGAGAACCTGCTTGCGGAGTACACCGGCCGGCGCGACACCAAGGCCCGCAAGGCACTGCCGCGCCACGAGGTCCTGATGGTGATGGTCCCGCAGCCCGAGGACTGACTCAGCCGGGCAGGAGTTGCTGACCGCCGTCGACGTCGAACGTCGCGCCGGTCACCGCGGTGTTGGTCATGAGGTGGACGGCCAGCGCGGCGACGTCCTCCGGCCCGACCACGCGGCGGATCGGCAGCGTCTCGCGCAGCTGAGCGCGCCGGTCGTCGAGGCCGTCACCGAGCAGGGCGGCCGACAGCGAGGTATCGACGAAGCCCGGCGCGACCAGGTTGACCCGGATCGGCGCGAGCTCGAGCGCGAGGTTGCGGGTGAGCGCCGGCAGCGCCGCCGTCATCGCCGAGATCGTCGCCCGTCCGATGCCCGGCTGCCGCCCGCCGGTGCCGCCGATCAGGACGAGTGACCCGGACGGGCGCACCTTTCCGAGCGCATGCCGCGCGACCTCGATCGGGACGAACAGGTGCTGGTCGAAGTCACGACGCGCGAGTTCGAGATCGATCTCGGTGAGCGGCGCGTAGTAGGGGCCGCTGCCACTGACCAGGATGTGGTCGACCGGCTCGGCGAGCCCGTCGAAGAAGCGCGCGAGCGCGGCGAAGTCCGTCGCGTCGAACACGGCGGTGTCCAGCGCGCCGACGTCCTTCGCCGCATCGTCCAGGCGCTGCTGGTTGCGCCCGGTCAGCACGACGGCTGCGCCCGCGGCGCGGGCCCGGCGCGCGGTCGCCAAGCCGATACCGGCGCTACCGCCGATCACGACGACGGTCTGCCCGAACAGTGGTTCGCCGGCGGTTGCGGTCATCGGCGTCTCCTTCCCGCTCCTGATCACCGTGCCACCGTTCCTGCACGATGCCGGCTCCCTGGCGCGGGCTGGCACGCTGTGTGCGTGTCGCACCCGACCGGACGCTTCGACGACCTGCGCGCCGGGACGTCCCTCGTGTTCGGGACAGCCCGCGCCGTGCTGCAGACGCGCGATCCGGCCGACGTCCGGTCGGTTCTCGACGCGGTCGATCGCGCGACCCGGGACGGCGCCTGGGCCTACGGGTTCGTCTCCTACGAGGCGGCGGCCGGCCTCGACGACGCATTGACGACGTGCCCGCCGGACGGCGCCGGCCCGCCGCTCGTGTGGTTCGCGCTGACCGCGCCGCCGCGACGCGACCCCACGCCACCGCCGGGCGGAGCATTCGAGGTGGGGGAGTGGACCCTCGACGTGTCGCCCGCCGGCTACCGAGCAGCAGTCGAACAGGCCCGCGCACGCATCGCGGCCGGTGACACCTACCAGGTGAACGTGACCGCGCGCCTTCACGCACCGGTCGCCGGTTACCCGGCGGGCCTGTACCGCGAGCTGCTCGACCACCAGAGCACAGCCCATGCTGCATATCTGGACATCGGCTCGCACCAGGTCGTCAGCGCCAGCCCCGAGCTGTTCTTCGACTGGACGGGGAACCGGCTACTGACCCGGCCGATGAAGGGCACACGCCCTCGCCTCGCCGACGAGGTCGCCGACAACGCACAGCGACGCGCGCTGCGGGACGACCCGAAGGAGCGTGCCGAGAACGTCATCGTCGTCGACCTGCTGCGCAACGACCTGGCCCGAATCGCCCGGACAGGCAGCGTCCGCGTCGACCGGCTGTGCACGGTCGAGGGGTACGAGACGGTGTGGCAGCTGACCTCGGACGTGTCGGCGACCGTTGCCGACGACACCACGGTGACCGACGTGTTCGGGGCGCTGTTCCCGTCGGGTTCGGTGACCGGTGCCCCGAAGCCGAGCACGATGCGCATCATCGCCGAGATCGAGGGCAGGCCGCGCGGGCTGTACTGCGGCGCGATCGGCTGGGTCGCCCCGCCGGAGGCTCCGACCCGGGCCCGGTTCAGCGTCGCGATCCGCACCGCGGTGGTCTCCGGCGGCGTCGCCACCTATGGCGCGGGATGCGGCATCACCTGGTCGTCCGATCCCGAGGCCGAGCTCGCGGAACTGCACGCCAAGGCGCGCATCCTCGAACCGCGGTTCGCGCTGCTCGAGACGATGCGGTTCGAGACCGGCACCGGCGTGCGCAACCTCGACCGGCACCTCGCCCGGCTCGCGGCGTCCGCCGCCCACTTCGGCGTCCCGTTCGACCGCGGTGCCATCACCGGTGCCATCACCGATGCCATCGCCGCCGCGAGTGGCACCACCGCGCGCGTGCGGCTCACGCTCGGCCGCGATGGAAGCGTGGACGTGCGCACCGCACCGTTGCCGGCCGAGCCGACCGGGCCGGTCACGCTGGCCGTCGATGACGAGCCCGTCCGCTCGACCGACGTGTGGCTGCGCCACAAGACGACCAGACGCGCGGCGTACGAGCGCCGGGCGGCCCGTCATGGCGCCGACGACGTCGTGCTGGTGAACGAGCACGGCCGTGTCACCGAGACCACGATCGCCAACATCGCGGTGTGTCTGGACGGCACGTGGTGGACGCCGCCGCTCGCCGACGGCTGCCTGCCCGGTGTCGAACGCGCGCGACTGCTCGACGAGGGAGTCCTGCGCGAGCGCGCGATCACCGTCGCCGAACTGCTCGCAGCCGACGGGATCGCGCTCGTCAGCTCGCTGCGCGGCTGGCGTACAGCCGTGCTGTCTACTTCGTGAAGCCGCCGCTCAGGCCGCTGACGAGCTGCCGCCGGCCGATCACGTACATGCCCAGGATCGGCAGCGCTGTCAGCAGCACGGACGCGAGCACGGCCGGGATGTTCACGCTGTACTGGCCCTGGAACGTCCACAGTGCCAGTGGCAGCGTGCGTTCACTCGGGCTCTGGGTGAGCACCAGGGGCAGCAGGAAGTTGTTCCAGATCAGCAGGCCCTGGTAGATCGACACCGTCACCAGCGCCGGCCGGGTCAACGGGAACGCGAGCCGCCACAGCATCGCCCACTCCGTCGCGCCGTCGACGCGCATGGACTCGAACAGCTCCCGGGGCACGTCGCGGATGAAGTTGGTCAGCACCAGCACCGACAGCGGGATCGCGAATGCGATGGACGGCAGGATCAGCGCCATCAGCGTGTCGTAGAGCTTCAGCTTGATGATCATCAGGTAGATCGGGATGACCGTCGCCTGCAGCGGGATCGCCAGGCCCATCAGGAACAGCCAGTTCGTGCCGCGCAGGAACAGGCTGCGGTTGTCGCGGATGATCGCGTAGGCAGCCATGAACGACACGAGCACGGCTACGAACGTCGCGGCCACTGTCACGATGACGCTGTTGACGAAGTAGTGCAGGAAGTCCGAGTGCAGCACCAGCCGGAAGTTGTCCAGCGTCGGATGGCCGGTCGGCTCGAGCGCATTGGACTGGAAGTAGTTCGTCTCCGACTTGAAGCTCGTGATGACGATCCAGTACAGCGGGATCATCACGATGAGCAGCCAGATCACGCTGAACCCGCCGGCGAGCCAGTTCAGCCGGGCGGCCCGATGCCACACCGACGTCCGGGCGCGGTGCGGTGCCGCCGCGGGCTGCTGCTGTGCCGGAACGTCCACCATCGCGATCGCCATGGCTCAGGCGCCTTCCAATTGGCTCGCGGTGGCGTCGCGCCCGCCCAGCCGGCGCAGGCCCAGAGCGAGCAGCAGGCCGATCACGACCAGGATCACCGCGATCGCGCTCGCCTGCCCCATCAGGTTCGCCTGGAACCCCTCCCGGTACATGTCGAGCGCGAGGCCGCGGGTCGCGTCGGCCGGCCCGCCGTTGGTCAGCACGAAGATCAGGTCGAAGAACGTCAGCGACCCGGCCACCATCAGCGTCGAGGACGTGATGATCGTGTACCGCATCTGCGGCAGGGTGATCGAGAAGAACTGGCGCACCCGGCCGGCGCCGTCGAGGGTGGCGGCCTCGAACATCGACACCGGGATCTGCCGCACCGCGCCTTGGTAGAGCAGCGTGTGGAACGGGATGAACTGCCAGGACACGATGAAGATGACGCAGCCGAGCGCGAGCTTGGGCTGGCCGAGCCAGTCCTGGGTCAGCAGCGGCCAGTGCAGCCCGGCGCCGAGACCGAAGTTCGGGTCGAGCAG
>Ga0164242_10005472_pt1 | contig 14147 bp, 16 predicted proteins | sample OricomgcompostMG_FD_108783 | JGI IMG/M metagenome (GOLD analysis project Ga0164242, IMG submission 108783) | Miracle-Growth compost microbial communities from Emeryville, California, USA - Original compost - Miracle growth compost (MG) ... | reverse complement strand
CGACGGTCACAAGTTGAAGCGGAGTACCCCGTCGCGCACCAATAGCGATCTCAATCTCGTCCAGGGGAACGGCACCTCGCCCAACGGCTCCGAGTCCGTCACGCTAGACCCTCAGTTCCATGGGCCGGGCAAGGAAATTTCAACGGGTGGCGACACGATGCCCGTAGGGTCAACGTATTTCTCCGCCCAGTCGTACCTACGTTACCAGGGCGAGAAGTTCGTCAAGCGGTTTGATGGCAACTGCTACATCGCCATGACCCGGAAGCTCGACACCCACGACGTCAGCCGCGGTCGCGCGGCCACCATAGCGGAGGCGCTGCGCATGATCGAACAGCCGACCCTCGTCCTCGGGATCGAGAGCGACGGGCTCTTCACGTTCGCCGAGCAGGAGGAGCTAGCCGAGCATATCCCGAACGCACGACTAGAGCGGATTGACAGTCCCGAAGGCCACGATGCCTTCCTGCTCCAGTTTGAGCAAGTCAACAATTATATTCTAGAGTTCCTACGGGAGGTCCTGCCGGATATCATGAACAAGGACGGGAACGAAATCGCTGCGGCGAGTGCGGTTGGCGCATTGACAAAGAGTAGCACGTTCGGCGAAGCGGAGGTGGAAGATATCACGGCGTGGTAAACGGCCGGACCAGCGTGGTTAATTCGATGTTCGGCGCACACACATGGCATCCAATCCGCCCTTGCGGTAGCGCTGGGTTTCGAGATTGGGGCGTAAACATTCCTGTTAACTGCGTGCATTGGAATATTCATTGTTATTTTGGGGCGTTGTACTCCTCTAGAGTTGGCATTTTAGGTTTACTCCCACAACCTTGACAGCAAGGACTGGGGCGTTCTTCAGCTTCGTGGCACAGCAATCAGAGTCCAGTCACCATCTAGAGAACCGGCGAAGAGAGGATTCGTCCAGATTTGTCCGGTATAGGTCAAGGGATGGAGCCATGTCAAGTTTGGGGAGGATGAACTGGATTCTACAATCAGGTCAGTTAATCAACTTGTACTGTACCTTGGTAGGGACTTGGGTATCTAGATGCATAGCAGAACGCAATCAAAACCGAGATCAACCCACCGAACGAATTGTAGAGTTGCCTTACAAACAACGTTGATTTATCGGAACAAGATCGAGATGCTAAGTATTTCTAAATACCACCACGCCGAAAGGAGCGACACAAAGACATAGCAACCAACCGAACAAGGGAAGCCTCCACATACACTAACAAAGTCCAAGCAAACCCGCAAGTCCTCCAAGGCCCAAACAACCACAACCAAAACGTGCCGAGAGTACGATCCTGGACGTCGTCAAGTTAGCCCCTCAATACCCTCACCGCCTCCTCAAGGCAATCGATCTCGGCGCTTAGCACCTGGCGCTGGCGCCTCGTCCCGGCATCCTCGCCAGCGATGTTATCGAGCTGGTTGTCGGCCAGGCTCATGACGAGGTCCGACCCGACGACGCGGAGGGGGCTGTTGGCGCCGGTGAGGAGGAAGTGGTCGACGACCTGCTGGCAGACGACGTCGACGAATCGCTTGCGTGACACCTTGTAGTAGCTCGCCAGGATGTCGTGGATGTCCTCGCGCACCTGCGCCGAGTTGCTCTTGTCGAAGGTGAGCCGCTTCAGCAGATCGACCACGAAGAACCCATCTGGTTCCCTCTTCCCCGTTAGCTTCTCTATGTTGGCCTGCAGGCGCTTTGTGCGGCCGCGCTGGAGGTTCGCGTTGAAGTAGTGGTTATACGTGATAGGTTTGCCCCCACGCTCAATGTCAAGGAGGAAGCGGGCGTGCTTCATGGCCTTCTTATAGGCATCGCAAAGTCGGTCGAGGAGAATATTATCCCATAGTTCCTCCCGGACTTGCTTCTCGGGGAAGGTCACCTTGAGTAGTTCGGATATGAAGTGGTGCACCAAGACGATGGCGTTGCTTACGTGGGATAGCACGAGCGGCTCCCATTTCTGCGACTGCTCCTTGAATGTGGTCCCTAGGATAGAACCACCGAACTTTCCGCTGGTCAGTAACCCACCGTTATAACTTTACTCGACTGTGGGGAGGCCAAGTCACTCACAGTTCCTAGCTCTGGCCCGCGGCTGCCGTTGAAAACCTCCTCGATGTGATCCATGAGGGATTCATCGCTCGGCTCCTCGCACTCGAAAAAATCCGTGAAAATGATATCCTGGAGTTCCGGGTAGTCGTCAAGGAGTATATTAAACCCTACCTCGTCCTCGCCCCAGGCCTTCTGCTCATCATCGTCGTTCCCGGTTTCGGTATGGAAGCGCCGAGTGTGGCCGCGTTTCCAAAATACATTAGAGAAGACTTCGTTCAGTTCGATGATTCTAGTGATCAGCTTCAAGTCCGGCTGCTCCGTGAAGATGGGGTCGTCGGTGTAGTACGCATTGAGTGCGAAATCCGCAACCTTCTGGAAATGGCTTGCCATTTTCCCCAGGTACAGACGCTGGGCATTGGGATCGCTTCTTGAGGGTCCCATAAGGTGCAGTCTCTCGCGGAACTGGTTCAGCTTCTTGCCTATCTCGGCTTTGACCTTGGGGAACTCTCGTCGCGACACGTCCATCAGGAGCTCACGGAGGCGTTGCTTGAGTGAGTCGACGCCAGTCCGTCCCATGGACGAGATGCTCGACCAGGGCTCGCGCATAAAGAATGCCTTCTCCTGGGCATGTCGTTCTTTCAGACTCGAGCCCCCGTCGTCGGCGTGGCGATTCTTGATGACGCAGTAGCCCAACCGAAGGTCATTGCGCTTCCCGAGAACCAGATCTAGGACGGCATTCTGGGTAGCGCGCTCGATAGCAAGATCCGGTTTGGTCAGGACGCCCATGGTACGATTGCCCGCAGGGTCCGCTTCTCTCGCTAGCTCGAGGATCTCCTGGGTTGCGATGTCGACATTGCATGGGATGACAGCTAGAATACTGGTAGTTTGGTGCGTCAGCCCCAGGCCAGTTATTCACCCTTGACTTAAGCATAGCGGTTGGCAGTGAAGCAACTTACATAGTCCTCGAGTCCTTCATATACCGCCTAACCATCTCACGGACCATATTAATATCTGTCTCTGAGGTAAGGCCTAGGGGCGGTCAGCAGGGAGGCCTGAAGATAATACTCTAGATTGCCCTACCAGGCGTTGCGGTTCTGAAAATGCCAGGAACGTCAATCACGGTAAGATGTTGTTGCTATATTACGTCCCGTCAGTGAAGTTCAATAAGCCGAATACCTGGCATATTTACATCTGGACCGCTGATTTCAATCTTGAGGATGTTCTCGCTGAATGTGTGCAGTTTATCACCAGAAAGCCCGTCATCGTCAATGCTGCGAATGCCCATAGCACGGTTGGCCTAAACCAGAGGTTAGGTTAGTATTTCGGCTATGTGGCCGTAGAGTAGCTCAAAGTTGAATACCTCCTCGAAGACCTCAGCAAGATCACAGCCACTGAGATCGGTGACGAATCTGTGAAATTGTTTCAGGTCCTCCTTCTCAGCCGTGGTGGCGGAGGGTCGCGGGATGATGGAGATTGCCACGCCCTTCTGCACCTCCCGACGACAGGTGATCTGGGTGGCATATCGGGTACAGAGGCCAGCGGCACGAGGGAACGAGAAACCCGTCACGCTTTCTAGGACAGAGGACTTTCCGGACGACTGATCACCGACGACGACGAGCTGTGTAGAGGTCAGCAACAGCCAATCCTAGCAAACCGGGATTTCGTAGTACTGTACCTGGGGGAGAGGCACGATGGTACCAAGGTTTAGCTCTCGAAGTCTGTCGATCTTCTCAAGCATAGACTGGTTGCCTAGACCCTCGTGAGGCCCATCCGTTGTACGGGAGCTAGTAGCACCTTCGGTGTTGATGGAACCCATCTCGGAGAAGTCAGAACTGAAGCTCTGTCTCTTAGTCTCACTAATGACCATTAGGACTGGGAATGGGAAAAAGTTAATGTGGTTTGAGGCCTTTAACTAGGCTCGCGTAGAGAAAGGTAATCTGCCTGGTGCGGTATCAATGGAGTGAGTGCCGAGCCTGATCGAATATATACGTGTTCTAAGACCCTGGCAAGCTGCCAAGGCCTCCCAATGCCCTGGCTACATCCGATAGCACAGCTCAATCATTATCAATCGGATGCGTCACCTCCATTTCAATTTTTTTTTGCGCCACGCATGCGGGAGGCCCATCACAGCGGTTACGTGCTTGCGGCGGCCAAGAAAAAGGGGGCGACCAACGGCGCGAAGCGGGAGAGCCTGGGGTAACTAGGCAGCCATGGCTTGTTGATAACCGAAGGCTACTGCCGCCGGAGCTTTCCATGTCTAAAAGGTTCCATTGGGGTTGGTTGTTGGTTTTGAAAGCGGCCTGTTCATGAGGCCGGCCAAGGCGCAGCCTCGCCAGAGGCTGAAAGTGGACAATCCGTGCGGAGCATTTCATGGGATTTTAACGCGCTGTGGCGTGAAGTAAAATTAGGCAAAAGAAAGCCACGGCGCCAACAACGCGGCCAGGCGCACTGCAGGGCTTGAGCTGTGCTTGGCATAACAAAGTAGATCTAGTTGTTTCTATGTATCTCATATCTCAAAGTAGGTAGTTAAAGTGACATCCCTGAACCAGGGGTATCAAACACTAGCTTATGTACATTAAATCATCTTACTGGTCAGCCCCCTGGTCATCGAGCGGCAGACTCCCAACAGCACCGTTTGTCAACTTCCCATCTGCAGGCTGCGCCTCCCCCCGTGCGGGCGGCAGCAGCTCCTCGACGTCGACGCCCGCAACAAACCAGCCACTAACAACCTCCAGCGCAGCGACGAAGACGCAGAACAGGCTGGCGATGACGAAGTGGCTGATGGTAGAGCCAATCTCGAGCCACGAGCCCTCGTCGCGCACGACCCAGAAGAAGTACAGCGTGAGGATGTCGCTGAGGGCTATGACGAGCATGAAGAGCGCCGAGGGCGCGACGCCCAGGCGCCTGTTGATGACGCCGAGATTGGCGGACACGAGCGCGAAGGGGATCATGATCTTGAGTATGAGCATCGCGGTCTGCGAGAAGGGGTCAAAGACGGGGATGAGTCGGCACACGCTCTCGAGACTGAACGAGGACACGGATGCGACATTGCCCGTGCTGAAGAAGGCGGACTTGAGCAAGACCAGGAAGAAGAGCGCGATGCGGGCGTCGTCGAGCGTAAGTGGCCGGAACGCGGGCGGTGGGGACTGCGTCGCCGCCGCCGCCTTGGAGGCCGATCCGTTGGCCGGGGGCTTTGAGTTGGTCTTGCTAGACGAGAACACGAAGACGGCGTGCTCGAGTCTAACCCAACAGATCAATGCGGTCGAGAAAGCCACGTAGAACAGACCTTCGTATGAGATGGTGAGGATGACGAACGTGGGCGCGCATGTGAGAAACATAACCAACAACTTGTGCATGTAGTGGTTGTTTTGTTGGATGCGATACGCCAGAGGCATAAGGAGAGACACCACTGCCAAACGGGTTAGTTGGTTCGCTTCATGTAGGCTGTTGGTTTCTTAAAAACTTACCCAGCACAACCCACCCCAAGATCTGGTTGCCTCGTGGCAGCCCCGTTTTTGCCTGAAGAGACAGCGCACTTGAGCGTGTGATGATCATGGCGAGGAGAGTTAACCCTATCTGCGCTCCGATAAGCCCCCTTGTGATGTGGTTCCGGGGCGAATATAGCTTTGTCGAGGGGGAGGAATCTCTGATGATGGAGTTCTCAAACACGAGATACACAACTCCAATAGCGACCATCAAGGCACCACCAAGCATTCTGTAGAGGTCACATTAGCCAGGTTATTGTCAACGACATATCTAATGACGTACATGAGGTTTACGCTCTCGGTCTTCATCGCCGGGAGCAGGGTGAATGTGCTCATCGCCAGGCATGAAACGAACCAAGTAGCCGCGAGGGTGATATGTCCTTCAAGGAAGGAAATGCCATAAGTCGCAGGCCAGAACGCGCCAATGACGAACAATACGGTGAGCACCTCTCGATGGATATAGCCTAGAGCCTTTTTCGGCTTGTTAGCAAGTCATCCAGGGTGTTCTTTTTAACGGATCCAGGGGTTAGGCTTACCAAAGACTCAATGACACCCAAGTACAGCGCAGAGTTGAAAATCAGCGAAACGAGACTTGCACCAGTCTTGATGTGCCCAAACAGTTGCTTTCGGCCCTCCTGCAGGCTGCCCCGGCGGGCATACACCTCCTCCCAGAAGAACACGGGGAAGAAGGCGTAGGCGTAATAGCTGACCGGCGACTTCGACATGATGAAAGACGCGTACAGGGCAACCAGGGCGGAGGAAAACACAGCCACCCCGGCAGTGGTTCGCGACGGCTTATTCCGGCCGTGGAGGACGTGGAGATCGAGAACGGTTATCAACGCATAAGCAATCCATCCTAGATATCCAATGGTCACAAGGGCCCGCAGGAACAGCCAGTCGTAGGTCTGCAGGTATCTGAGGCCTTCCAGCCCAACCTTGATTAGGACTGCCGATTCCTCGATAGCTTCCTCGCAGCGACCTGCTTCAATGAGCGTCCTGATATCAGCGACGCGCCGCTCAGCCGTAAGCCCATTGTCGCTTAGCGGACTGTACGGACGATATCTCAGCAGCGAGGCCTTCTTCGTCTCCTCCTTCACGCGATACTGTTCGAGAATACCCCGTGCATTGACCAAGTACGCCTCCGCCTTCTCCTTGATGTCGGCGCTGAGGAACGAGAGTGGCAGCTCCCCAACGGAGTTTCCAGGGAACTCGGTGCCGACGAGATATGCCATCAGGGCAGCGACGTCGGCCTGCGCGACGTCGTGTCTTCTGGTGTTGTTAAAGTCCCAGTCAGCTGAGTATGCGTCGTGGCCGGGCGCTACCTCGCCGGGTGCGGACGTCTCTGGCTTCGCCACGCCCGACCCCCATGCGATCAGGGGCGTCCGCGTGTTGTTGGGATGGCCGTCTCCGTGACTGCCCCAATCGCTCATCCCGTGGTCCGCGGTGAAGACAAACGCTGTCCTGTCGTCCCCGTAGAACGCATCGATAAGTTCCGTGATCTCCTTCACGCCCTGGTCTACGATCTTGATGTTGTACAGGTACTCCTTCGAGAATGGTTTGTAAGCATGCCCGGTAGTGTCCAGCCCCAGCAAGTGCAGGAAGAACACGACCTTGTCCTGCCTCAGCGCCGCGTTGAGCGTCTTATTCACCCGCGCCTCCTCGAACAAGCCCTTGACCCTCTCAAACACCCAATAGTCGAGCGCCGTGGCGTCCTGGGAGAAATCCTCAAAGTCATGGCTGTAGGTGAAGGCGTCGACCCGGCCGTCAACGGCGCCCTGCTCGAACATGGGCAGGATGTCCGGGCTGCCCCAGCTCCACGTGTGCCGGCTGCGGTTGAAGACGCTGTCGAAGTTGACCGGGTTCAGCTTCCAGCCCGTCGTCACGGCGGAGACATCCTCGTAGAGGCCAGCGATCAATGCGACGTGTCCGGGCCGCGACTCAGTCGGCACCCGCGTGTGGGAGACCCCGAAGGTACCGTGTTCTAGGACCCGCGATCGAAGGAAGGGCGCTAGGGGCCGTGGGGTGAGGTCTTCGTCCGACTCGGGGTAGGGCTCGGGATGTGACTGGAAGGTTTTGTCGGCGCGTAGCCCGTCGCCTAGTTGTTGGATCGCATTGATTAGTTACTGCCCGACCGTTTGCGAAGTTCGTTTGTCGTAACCCCCAAACCCACATGCCATGTACTCACCTACAAACAGCACCAAACGGTCCGCAGGTGCCTTAGTCTCTGCTGGCCTCTCTACTCCGAAGAGTTGCATGCCGGAGACGATAGGACTGACAAAGTAGATGTCGAAGATGGAGAAGATAAACACGGAGTGGAAGACCACGGCAATGGCCAGGAACCGCAGGCGAGGTGAGCCCGCCATGGCGATAGGGGTTTGGGCAAGAAGCCAGATAGTTGGTGACGAAGCTCAAGACCGCGACGACGCATCCATGGGGGGAGCAAGACTGCGGGAACGAGTGGGATCGGAAGTCGGCAGCGATGGGAACGGCAGTATTTAATGGTCACGTCCCTAAAAATCAGGGAACACCGAGAACTTAGAAGGAACGGATGCGCCCAAGAGACTTGGCTATGCGATGGAGGACTTGTGATGGAGAATCAGGGAGGGCTGGCTGTTAATTTTTCTCCAAAACGTGGCAGCGCGATCTCGACTCGCCGCAACTTCCCGCGCCCGCCCAAATACAGGTGATGAGCAGGGATCTTTAGCGGCAGTTCAGGGGTACATACGCCACCTCGCGATTTGTCCCACATTTAACCGGGCTAGCCAAGGACCATCAAGGTTGCATGTAATGGAGGTACCCATCCATGTATCCACGAACCTCAATGACCTGGACCGTCATTCCATGTCAATGACCAGCATCGTCAGCCCCATGCCCTCCACATTGTTGGTCTATAGTGCGTAAGCGGAGTAAATTCTGTTATATTCGCTAGTCTCAATCCCCCCTCAAATCATAAGAGTAGCTTCATCATACGCAGCTGCCGAGTTTGGAGCACATCATATATCTTCTTCTAGGCTCCTACTGTAGCAAAAATAAGCCTGCCTCAGACTCCGTTCCAATGCAAAAGCATGACGGCGTAAATTCTTCTTCAGCAAGGACGAACTACAGTCTGTTCGTAATCAAGGCCCCCATCGTATCCGGGCGCCGTACGCAGGACGTGTCCCCTTGATCACAAGTGAGGTACCAATTTCATGACTGGCCTTCACCTCCATGCATTTAGTCCCGCCCACGGATCTGCCGAGTTCTGGGAATGTTGCTGCTGATGTTGGTGTGGGTTTTGGTGCTGTTGGCTCGACGCCGGTCTCTCTTGGGGATTTATATTGTTATAATTGTATTGGTCACCGGAATTGTAGTGGAACGTCTGCTGCGGGCCCAGCGGGGGCGGTCCAGGGGGAGGTGGAGGCGGCACGAACCCGGGAGGGACAAAGTTCTGCTGCTGCTGCTGATGATGCTGCTGTTGTTGTTGCTGATGATGCTGCTGCTGTTGGTGCTGAGCCTGATGCTGCGGTTGATGTTGCTGCGGAAGTTGCTGATGCGGCGGAGCCCCCGCCGGGTTCCCGTACGTACTAAACGGCCTCCCCCCTCCGGGCGAAAAAGTCGCCTGCGTCGGCGGCGGCGACGCCGGGCCGGTCCGCATAGCGCCGACCCCGAAGGTCGACTGTGTCGGCGGCGGAGACGCCGGGCCCGGGATGCGGCCGAGCGAGCTCGGATTGTACGCGTGCTGGCTGTAACCCCCGCCCTGAACCTGAGAGGAAGCGGCCGCCTGCATGAAGGACTGGGGCGTGCCGGGCTGGTTCTGCTGCTGCGGCGGCGGCGAGCTGGGCACCTGGTACTGCCCGGCGAAGTTCGTCTTCGGATACGTCGTCGTCGCACTTGTGAAGTTCAGGGGTGCGGGCGACTGGCGCGAGGACCCCGATGGCTTTGGCGATCCCGAGGGCGGTTCCATGGACATCCTGTCCATCAGCCCCCTTAGCCGCTCCTGCTCCAACGCGGCTTGCGCGCTCTTATTAGCAGCCCTCTCCTGCTCGATCTGGCTCAGCAGCTGTGCGCCCTCGGAGCGGCGGTTGTTCACGAAGGTGTCGACGTTCTTCTCCAGGCTCTCCACCGTCTGCTTCATCTCGCTATACCACCGCTTCGCGCTCTGGAGGCCCGCCTCGAGATCTAGGAACTCCTGGTAAGCCCGCTTGTACTTTCCTATTACAGAGGTTCGTTGGCGCTGGACGGATTCGTATTTGCTCTGTTCCGAGCGGACGCGCTTGTCCTGCAGGAGCTTGTTGAACTTGGACGTTAGCTCCTTCATGAGGGCTGACTGTTTGTGCGTTGCCTGGATGAGGCGGTTCTGGTATGGGCGGTATTTCTCGAGCTCCGACTGGAAGAGTTGCTGTTCGTAGTTTGCAATAGACTTCTTATTCAGTATCAAGATCTGGGATATGTCGTCCTCGTGCGCCTAGGTTACTACGGTCAGCATACGTATCGTCATGCGGGGAGAGATACCTCGCCAACAGACCTTATCCTTCAGATCCTTGAGCACTTGCACCCTCTCCTTCTTGATCAGATTTAGCTTCTTGAGTATATCCTCGACCCTAGCTATCTGGTCGACCACGCTAGGTTGCCCGTCGTCAAAATCGGCATCCAGGAGGTGTGGTTCCCCCGTGGAGGGGCTGTTCGAGTTGCTCGATTTCCCCCGGACACGAGCGACGGCCCTTTGAAACAGGGCGTCGATCTCTCCAGTTTGCGCCGCAGAGCGCATCTCCTGGAATTCGTTATCGTTTTGTCGTAGCTTTGCGGCGAGTTGACCGTCGCTCCTCGCGGCTTCATCTAGGGCTTCCCTATAATTCCGGATATCACTTCTCAGGGTTGTGGTTAGCCTCGAGCTTGGCTGCTGTGTCCAGTCGCTCTCGTATTTCGACCGCATCTTCTCGCAGACGCTCTCTTCCATATCCAGCTGTTTGGTGCCTTTGTCTAGTATTGTAAGAATGGAGTCCTTCTCGAACTTTAGAAGGTCGAAAATGCTGGCGGGACTCTCGTGATCGGCGACATCGACGCACCACGTCCTGAAATCGTCGTCGGGTACGATTTCCTGGTCGAATCCACCCTTCAGCACCTGCAACGCCCTGGGAAGCCGAAGATAGTCCATGCTCGCGGCCATCTCGCTATTTGCCGAATCAACCCGTTCGGTTTCGGCCCTAACCAGCTTCGCCTTTTCCTCGTCGTAGAGACTTGCCGACTCGGTCACAGCCAGGGGCACGATCTTGGCAAACAGGTCCGGCCCCGTAATCCGTTGAATGTCCTGCCCGGCGTATAGCTCGCTTACCGGTATTGGTTTTGCTGCCGGCAGTTTAGGCACCAGGGGTATGTTCTCCTCGAGCGGTACCGGCTGGTGATAGATGTAGTCGTTGTCCTTGGCCAACCCCTGGAGCTTTGCCTGGACGGTTAACAGATGCCTCTTTGTGTTTTCTGCCAGTATCGTGGCACAGTCTGCAGTCAAATTCGAGCTCGGAGGAATGGAGCTCGGGAAGTTGTTGGCTATCCTGTTTGCCTCCTTCGCGAACCCTTCGGCTACTTGGAGTCGGCCAACAGCTATCCCATGCGAATTCGCGTCATCGTCGGCGAGAGCTTGGAAATATTGCGCCATAGAACTCGTCAAGGCCGATTTTGCCTGTGTATCTCGGGGTTAGGACGGACAGAAACGAAATTTCTAACCGTGACGGACAGGGGTGTAAAGGCAAGGCATACCTGGACCATCATCAGCCAGACTTTCTCGAAAATGGCCTTGTTGACATTGTCCTGAACCCCCTCAATCGCTTGTCCATATAGGGAGGCAGCTTGGCTCGCCAGCTTCGCCAACAACCCGACCTTCTTCTGGTCTACTATCTGCTTCTCGAGGAATACTTCTTGGGCCTGGGCGAGCATGATATGAATCAAGGTCTTGACAGTATCTCTACTCAAGTCCACGGATGGCGCATGGAGGAAATTCTCGTTGATGTAGGTGTACATGCCAGCCGAGGCCTGGAAGGAGTGGTACGCGGTTTTGAGGCCGGACTCCTCGGAGCGTGTCTGGTGGGCGGCATGGCAGGACAGGACGGCCGAGATATTAAATATTATCGAGGCTTTTTCGAAGGCGAGAGAGTACTGGGCGGTGGATTTGTGGGTGAAGGCGTCGAACCTGCGGTACGGACACGGAAGTCAGCATTGGGCACGGGTAGAGGGGGGGACGAAAGGTCCAAGGGCTTGCTTGTTGGTGACAAGTCATACCATGTAAATGAAATCTTGATATGTTGCTCGTCGACGGGAAAGCGCAAGTCCAGCAGCTCCAGCTGGCCATAGTACCGGTATAAGAGATCCCTCCCCGCGGTACTGTCCTTGCCGGCGCCTCTCATATCCTGGCGTAGGCGGTTCAAGGTGGCGCATTCCTCGGCATAGCGTTCCGGGTCATCCCCGTACGTATTCCGGATGTACGACTTTAGCGGAGCAATCCAGTCGATCTCGTTGGTAGCCTTGAGCGGCACCGAGATCATAGGCGACTGCGTCATCGTTGGGTAGCTTTCTTGGGTAGCTTTCTTGGGTAGCTTTCTTGGGTAGCTCTCTCGTCGGGTTCAAGGAAGGGATGAGGGGGGGAGACGAGAGAAAGTCGATCACCCGCCGACCCGGCGAAAGTCCACGGCTTTGTCGGAACGAGGTCTCCTACGCTGAGCGAGTGGTTGCTATGGTGCGATGTAATTAATCGTTCGGGGCGGGACGAGCAACGAGAAGCGCCAGCGGGATCGATGGGGACAGCTGTGGTGGCAATGGCGAGGTTGGAGATTTGATTGATTCGAGGGACCCAACGGACCGGGCCGGCAGTACAGCTCACGCCGATCTCCTGTCGGTATTTGCAGAGGTTCTTTCCACAGAACTTTCCACAGGGCTTTGGCTGCAATAAATCAGGTGGTCGTCGTGTTTCTTCGGTTATGCGAGGTCATAATGGCAGGCGGGCCAGCTCTTGTGATGGGAAGGATGGTGGGGGAAGGGCGGAAGACGGTGGCAGGTTGAGAATTGGCGGGATCCCGGCGTAGAGAGGCAGTTCAAGGCTGCAGCAACAAGCAGAGGAGGGAACTTTTGAGTTCCTGGAAAGGCCTGAGCTTCAGGCACACGCAAATTCGGAAAAGAGGGCCACAGACGCGTAATCGAGGCAGAGAGACGGGAAAGGGAACATGAGAAGATGCCCAACTTGTTGCAACACTAAGTTAGCCGCCAGAGAGGCCAACGCGGGGTTTGCCTGCTTGAGCTCCAGATCCCCAAAGACAAAAAGTCACAATACTACTACACGATTTCGCCACCTATTTCTCTATCTACCTCTCTATCTTCCTCCCTACGCATGTACAGTACGGACTCCTCGTTACTGCGTACATTTGGGGGCAGAAAGAAATGGGCGAGGAATTAGCCGCCGGGGGGCAGCTCACACACGGTCAGCAGCTATGGAGGTTTTCCTGGTTGTGTTGGAAACAACCGGCGCCATTGGGCAGCGACCTGGCGGTTGCGTGTCTTGATATTGTCACACATGAATGGACCCCGCCGGGAGACCGCTGCTTTGACGGCCGCCCCAAAAAGCGTCCCCGCAGTAGCTCTTGAGAGGAACGTGGCCACTCACACAGCTCAACAACGACCTGAGCTAGTGGACTCGACGCTCCAAGCGCCTCTTTGTGCACTCGTTTCTCCTCCACACTGCCCCTCTCCAAAGCCCATCTCCAGGTTTAGGAGGGGCCGATCAGCGTCGCCTAGCCCGGAAGAGGGTGTTGAGGGTGCGAACTTGGGGAGCAGAGGACAGAATTGCCGTTTCGGTACACAGTAATCCGTCCGACGACAAGACTACGACTTCAACAGGGGGGTTCATGCAGGTGATGGGCACAGTCAACAACTCTACACAGCTGGCAGGCCAGGTGAGGTCTTTGATTGGCTAGCACCCAGGCCCGATGGCGGGCCGCTATCTCTCGCCCGCTGCAGGTTCACCCTCACCGGACAACCTCCCTCGTCGCCGAGTGGACAGTGGCCAGAGATGGCTGCCGCCGCCACGCCCCCGGCCTCCGACATGATCTCTGGGGGGATGTTCGGCTTCCCTAAGGCGACCAGATATGCGACCCAACCTTGTATTTCGTCATCCCCCCAGTTGAGGCTGATTGTGGAGTCCCGATCGGCTTCTGTTCTGAATCCAGAGTCCATTTCATCCTTCATTTCAACCTCCATCACCTCCCGAGTTTGGCTTTGCCCTGATCCCAAGAAAGCCTTCAAGAACGATTTTGATGCATGATGTCTATTCTGGTCCGGATGCAGCAGCTGTCGACAAATCAGCGACCTTTTCAGCTAGCGCGTTACACCTCATAGCAGTGTACCCAGTTTGGATGGCTGTTGTCCAACCGAGTGGTTAGCCTTCAGAGAGCCAGCACACGTCGTTTTGGATGCTGACGTTGGAGATGCTATATTTGCGTACGGTATACGCTACACATTGTGGCTCAGTTTACCCTTTGACGCAACTTTCCCTCGTCTCCGATCCTTCGTGCCATCATGTGGCCAACGTTACTGGCTCGGATTACTACCAAGATTTGTCTCGGGCAAAAGGGGCGAGGCACTCCCCCGCGCCCAGCTAT
>Ga0164242_10005471_pt1 | contig 14147 bp, 13 predicted proteins | sample OricomgcompostMG_FD_108783 | JGI IMG/M metagenome (GOLD analysis project Ga0164242, IMG submission 108783) | Miracle-Growth compost microbial communities from Emeryville, California, USA - Original compost - Miracle growth compost (MG) ... | reverse complement strand
AGCATTGGCTTCCAGCGGATCGATGGACAGACTACGCTGCATAGCCGCGCCGCCGCTCTCAAGGCATTCCGAAACGACCCGGATTGCAGGGTGATGCTCGCTAGCATCGGCAGCGTCGGGGAAGGGTAAGTCTCTTCCGTTTGTTATTCAATTCATCACCGTGACTAAACATGTATTTTCGTTCTCCAGTGTCAACCTCATCGTCTCAAATTATGTCCATATTATGGAGCCGCAGTGGAATCCAATGGTGGAGGCTCAAGCAGTTGACAGGGTGCACCGAATTGGCCAGCAGCGAGACGTCTTGATAACCCGCTACCTTATCAAAGACTCCATCGAGTTTGTAAGTGCCCATTTTCATACGCCAACTATTGAAGAGAGTGTTTCGCCAGGCTAATGAAACTCCCAGTACGTCCGGGGTGTTCAAGAGGATAAGCTGAGGCTCATCCACCAGTCACTCTCCTCCACAGAGCTCAAGCAAGGAGATGTTAATGAGCAGCGATATAAGGTAAATAAAAGCTGACGACCACTGACCCAACCCCCTTAGACATGTTAATCTAATTTTCTTCGCGGAAATTACTGGAATCACTGAGCTAGGATTCGGATTGGCTGCTGGAACTGATGCCTGACCTCCGCTCCTTCCTTGTCCACTCTACAAGCTCGTCCCAGGTCATATCCAGCCATGTCGCGATCTTCCGAGCCCCTTCCTCCTTTTCCGGCCTAGAGCTGCCGAGCTTAGTTGTTGGATTGGCCCCTTCAAGGAGCAAGAACTTCATGAAACGAGCTGCCTCGTGAGAGTTCTTCTTGCTGGCCCAGTGGAGTGCCGTGTATCCCTTGCTTCCCTCCGATCGCGGGTAGTCTACCGGCGCCCCCAACTCAAGCAAGACCTTTGCCTGTTCGATGGAGTAGGTTGTCTGTGCGACCATCGTTAGAGCCCGACCTAGGTCAGGCTCCCTTACTCTATCCGTCTCGACGAGTAACTGCCAGCTCTCGACCATGCGCCTTTCTTGGTCGGGAAATTTCTTCGCTGTGTTTAAAACAGTCCTCTCAAACAATTCCGACGCAAGAAAAGCGTTGTATTCCTCGATAGTTTTGACAGTATCTAGCCAAATATCGAAGACCTCGGCGGAATTGGATTTGAGAATGGCAACGACCGCATCGCGATATCGTCCGGCGCCTTCGCAACCCCAGGTAGTGGATTTATCCAGAATCCACCTAATTAGGTGGTGGTTGCCGCTTTGAATGGCATCGTGAACTACACCGCCGAACTTGACTTGGGTGTTTCGAGGCTCTTGCTTTTCGTCGTCCCATTCTAGGAACAACTGGATAATCGGCAACGACCCTTGCCCCGCTGCCATTGTGATAAGCTCCGCTTCGGTAAACTGATTCACCTTCTGACTACAAGTTGGCCAAATTGCTTCCAGCTCATCGATGTCGCCAGAGCTTACCAGCTCGTATAGAAGGGGATACAACGCCTCATCGTCTGATACCGAGGGCTGGGTGTAAGTACTTTCGCGTACCACCCTGTGAAGCCTGAGTCGATGTTGATCCAAGCTCCCAAGGGATGGGAAACCTATGATGGCGAAATCGCAAGACTTCACCGAACACTTCCATGGCCTGCTGTGATCCTTCATGTGGGTTGTGCATTCCTGATCTGTCTCGAACCCATCGCGGCGGAATGGGCATGAGAAGAAGTGGCATTTGTACAGGTACTTTCCGTAGTGTCTTCGCAGGCTGGGACATAAACAACCGTCTTTATGCACTGAGTCCTTCTCGTGACAAAGCAGACTATCGTAGAGGGTCTCAACCTTAGCACAGCAGTTCGACACGGTCAGTGGGTCTAGATGTGCCCATGTTTCAACTAAATGACGGAAGGTCAGCAATTCCTTCGTGTCTTATTCTGTGTGTATGCCTTTGTGTCGGGAAAAATGGGGAGAGGATTGGGATCTCTTGCCATTGGTTGATGTCCACAGATCTTGGGGGCGGTCGTTATAAAACTGAAGCGTGTGAGAGATGAATTCAGGAGCCTCTGGCCATGGTGGGTGGATTGGTTGGAAAAGCGTCTGGCTGGACTCCGTGCCATTGTCGATGTCATTTCTGAAATTCACGTTGCTCAGCTCGAAGAATAGGTTTTCCATCAACACGTTGATGACAGCGAGGTGCTTTTCATCCCGTGTCATCTTGATGTACTTCTTAACCAAATTGAACCATGTGGAGGACGCAAATCCTTGAAGTCGGTATTTCCCAGAGAGGAGATTCTCTCGGAGCTTGTCTTGATGGAGGTCTCCTCCAAGTGCGTTATAGCAGAGGTAAGTCAAGCAGACGACCAAAAGATCCATCGTAGACTCACTCGCGCTGACAAAATTTGTTGAATGGTTAAAAAGGTATCTATGGACGTTAGAAATGATACCACTCCCCTAGAGTACCAGCACCAAGGTCATCACTTGCTCTTTGACTGTGAAGTGGACAAACTGTGGTGTGTCATCCACGATTTCGACAATTGGGCCACAGAGCTTGACGAGATTCAACGAGCTGTCAACGGCTGGTGCGTCATCATGAGCATCAGCGCTCACAAGTATAGCTTGATCGAGCTCGTATTTTGTGAGTGGAACGGGAGAACAACCAATCCACCCAAGGATTTGTTTCGCTCTTTCTCGGTTTCGGGAGGATAGCTGATTAATTCGTGATAGAGATCGCTCATACCTGTACACGAGTTTAGAATATCAGCTAAACGCAGTCAGGCAAAACGCACCTAGGACTTACGCAGCGTCAAGATCATCGGGGAGTGCTCTCAACTCCCTTCTGATATCTTGGATATTGGTCAGGTCGACTACGTTGTCTATGACAACCCGAGCATACAAAAACATCCCTAAGGATGAAAACAAGAACTCGTTAGCATCTTGTCTCTAGTGACTTCAATAAGACACCATAAAAGAGTTATAACCCACCTTTTGCTTTTGTAGAGACAGGAGACAGTAGAGCCTCAATCTCTTTCTGGCCTTCACTGAGGAAATCAGTACTCTCCATCCATGCCTCAAACCTGCTGTTCACATAAATCTGAATCGCTAGAGAATTTCCCTTATCAACACGGATTGTCGTTGCCTCCGATTGTAGTATGTTGGAAATATCATTCTCTGCTCTGCTGCTGATACAGATCTTAAGCCCGGAATCTTTGCAGGCTTTCGAAAGTTCCAAAAGTGCGTGCAGGACCTGCTTTCGTTCGAATTCTTCGATTTCGTCCAAGCCATCTATTATTAAAAACGTCCTGCCTGCACACTTGAGTGCGTTTTTGAGGACGTCTTTGGCAAACGACATATTGCTCTTCAAGTCCCTTTTGTTAGAGTCCGTCAAGAGGGCCTGTATTTCTTCATTGTTCGAGGCCAACTGAAACTGAAGGGAGTGGATGATCGAGATAGCAGTAGTGTTGGCATGGGCATGAGTTGGAAATGCATACAGAGTACGGATACCTTCCATTGCTTTTGCCTTGGTGACGACCCAGCAGGCAAGAAATGTCTTTCCTGGTCAATCATTATCAGCCAAGCTCGTGCGGGGCTGTGTGTTGCCAATTTCGATACTCACCAGCGCCCGGAATGCCCTGAAGCCAAAGCAATCTTGGGGAGGGGGAATCCATATTCATCCATTGGCTGAACACACGGTCTCTCGCGAGCCAGATTTCGGTTCCGCGACAAACTCGCGTTTGCAACCAGTACAGTCTGTCATCGTACATCTGTGGGCAGACAGCGGATTCGATTGCCTGGAACATTTGTTTCGTCCGGAACACCTCAGACTCTTGAAATTCTTCAAACAATTTGGTTCTTGCCTCATGCTCCCGTCTGATGTGTTCAAGGGTGATGTTCTCCCGCAAGAGCTGGGTGTGTCTCTCAATGTTAGCCTCCACTATTTTGATCTTCTCCTTACGCTTTGGCCAGAGCGTTTCGAACATGATCTTGCGGCCTGATGAAGTGTCAATAAACTGAACTGTGTGATAATTTAAATCGGGGCAAGAGCCTTGAGCAGGAACCTTACGTGGCAGACCGAAGAACTTCAAACTTTCCAAGTAGAAGTCGAGAATGTCCCTATAAAAGAGCGCGAGCACATCCTTGATTAGTTCCTTGTCAATGAAATGCTTGGTGACATCTCCAAATTGCGGAAGCAGATCCCCGATTCTCTCCATCGTCTTGACGATAGCGTCGAATCCCTGCTGCCATTCACCAGTCCACTGAAGGAGAAGCCTTATCGGTCCCCATAGTAGAGCTAAAACATCGGGTTTCACCTGGACAAAAACCTCGATGACAGCGGAATAACTGCGAAGTCGGTCGAGGAATGGCTGCATCCGACTCATGTGGCGAAGATGGGATTTCTTTTCCAGATCACGTTGTAGCTGTTTTATGGCATCCCACACTTTGTCGACGGTGTCTATGGCGAGGATGTCGCGGAATTTAGTGTTTGAGGGAAGGCATTCATCGAATTCACGCTTGGCAGCGTCAAAAACTTGCTGCAGGGGGTCCGGAGAGGTCATCGCCAAAAGATGGAGAAGCGCTGGGGGGGGTTGTGGTGTTCAGAATACGGAGTAAATTTCGAAATACTCGGCCTAGAGCTCCTTCGGTGTTCCTCTCAGTCAAAGGAGAAGTAAGAGAAACCCTCGAGGCACTTTAACTACGACCCCAAAACTTGATGCAATACCTAAGGTACCTACCTAGTTGGGGCCTCCTCAGGGGTCGAAACAACTGTCGACCAATAGAATGTCCGATCACATGCGGAACTGTGCCCCCTTGTCAGTTAACCGCCCACCAACAAGCGCCGGCCCAAACACCAGACCATGGAGGTAAGTAATCCTAGCTGGCGCGGTCAGCTTGGGGCTACACTTCAACTAGTTATGGGTCAAAGTGGTCAAAAGTGTAGATGTAGACTAGGATGCCCTCTCTGTATTTATTGGTGTTGAGGTCTGGAGGATAATTACGGCCACATGGTCACGTCGCAATCACGCACGGACATAACGTCCCCCGGCCCGCTATATACAACCAATCAAATCGGGGCTTGTGCCCTACTAGGCCTAACGCATCACTACCTGTTCTTCCCGAGAAGTCGAGAACAAGTCGTGAAAGTCGGGGCACATAGTAATACCATTCAACCAGTGAAGCGTGCCCTCTTCATCTCGAGAAGGCTAGCCTTCGAGCTATTTAACCACGGGTTTCCATCATCGATCTGATCTTTTTTTTTTTCAGGATTGTTAGAACGATGTGTAGGAGCCTGTTTTAAGTAGTGATTTAGTGCGACAGTTCATCCCTCCGTTCCGGGGCCCAAAACAGTAAGATCCTTGGTGGAAACTCTCTTTTACGAGGTCAGAACCTCCTTTTGCTTGGTTATAAAGACTAAACTATCTGGGCGTTGTAAGACCATTCCCGGCTGTTGTGTCGCTATTGTATCAAGACTACATATCCTGTTTCACTTCCAATAGAGGGAGTCGTGGCGACTTACAGCACGTCCGGTAGGGCTACCGGAAACAGTCACCCTCTTCACCGGTCATGGTCTGTCCTGCGATACCCCGTGTCCATACCTAGCGGCAATGACTTAGTCATTTCTAATTGTTGATTTATCATACTCCCAGACTGACCTGCATATGCCGGCCTTGATAGGTTAGTTGAAGAGAATTTCTCCGTTCGTTACGGCGAGCTGCACGACGGTCGACAAGCCTCATGTGGAAATACGCGCTCAGCTTCCAAATTCAATCACGCCCACCTCTCAAAAAGCCTAGAGTGACAACGAATCCATGCCTCGTACGAGAATATCAGCTTAATCCCGGCAATATTTCTCCTGGTCGACGTGTGGAATGGTTCTGTTGTTACGCCAGTAGTCAGTCCTTTTCTCACGTCGGCGCCATGTCTGCGGATCATATAGTGATGTCTATGCTGGATCAAGAGGTTGATCATGGAACTGTAATGTCTGTTAGGTGTAGGGGAGGGTTATCGCGGACAGAAGCAATTTACCCCAAGACTTACAAGATGATCTGTAGTCGGCTTTACGTGACACTGTTCCCTGTTTACCAGAGCAAAATTGCCTCCCCTTCCAGCCGCGGATTCGTGGTCGGTAGTCACTGCATGGCGATTGTCACCGGTTACGCGTTGGCTGCGTGGACTTGGTAGGGATGTTCCTTCCCGGACAAGTGTCCCTTCAAACTCGCTGCTCAATGTCTACCCCCTCTGTGCCTTCTCCTCTGCACATCTTTATGTCGAAGCCGCCGGGATGGCTTATCGATCAAGTCAGACTTGAACAAGTTCTCGGTGCCATTAAGCAGGCCCATGTCGATCCCGCGGAACCCAGATAACGACTAGCTCAGACAGAGTTCACACAGATGCGCACCCAAACTGCACACGACGGTCCTGTTGCGACGCCCTTTTTACTGTACTTTCCCTTAGAAAACGACTCGCATTCGGTTGCTTAATCATGTTCCTGGCTCGGTCCACTGGGATTCTGGTCATCAACAATTACAAGTTCTCCTATACAAAGGATTGGGCTTGACTAGTTCAATATTTTTACTATCTTATGCCGTCTATCCCTCCAAGGTTGCGTTTATGAACTGTGTTTCCACCATGATCATGGAGAGCGTTGGTCGTGTTCGACCCATAGCCTGGAGTCTGTTGGTATGCTCCATCTACCTTGGAAGGGAAGTCGCCATGGTTTGCAAACTTGGTGAGACCACCAACGCGGTCGGAACTGACTTTGGTGTCCCCGCTCCCCCCCTCTTTCTCTTTGTTGGGGTTTGTGCTGTCTCAAGAGATGCGCTATATACGTCTATGCGGCAAAGATCTTTCCCACCCATCTTCGGGCATAGCCGCCGCGATAGCTTCGACGGTTGAGGAGCCATGCAGCATAGGTAAGTATGTAGGTACCTACTTCGTGTGATATTGACGGCAAGCCTACTTTGTCGATGGAAGAGCTTCTAACTTCAAAACCCCACTTCTCCTTCTAGATTTTTGCTTCGGACAGTCCTCATCCGGCGCGTTGACACTCTCAGCAACGCGGGCAATCCGTGCCCGGATATCGCGGATGGAACAGCGCCGCCTACCTTTGATGACCGGGTCAGGCCCGGGCTGAGGTCGAGGGACGGTGCTGGCAGACTAAGGTCAGACTGAAGCGTAGGGCTATATGTGAGGGATCTGCGTTAAGGCTAGGGAAGAAAGATCCTACGTAGGGGTTTAAGGGCCGAGCTCGCGGGGGGCCTCTTGCGCAGGTCCGCTATGTACTTGTGACTTTGTCTCACCCCAGGATTCTTGCCAGAAACAATCTATTTCATGAAACTTCTAATTATTCAAAATCCCGTTATGGCTGTTACACTACTGCATGCCACATGCGAAGCATCCGATAGAGCCTAGTTTGTTCTAGACGAGTTACGTTGGCGAAATGGTTAGATTGGGCCAACCCTTGCACCCACGACTGCACGCATGCTATACGTGGCCCACTTCGTCATTCATTACATCCATTCTGGCCTAAAGACAAGGTAGAAAACTCTCGCTGGCGGTGGCAGTGGGATTGCTCACTTTGATTGCCCTTCTCAATCATAGGTGGAGGTGCGCTCTGCCTGACCTAGATCGGTCTACACTATGACCTGCCGCTAACCTCTAGTCCGAGCTGCAAGGGCTACCAATCCGTTCCATTCGTTAATTGTATTCATTCGGTTAGGCAGCAGAGCTGCTACCCAGGAAATACCAAGGTCCTATAGCATTTCTCCACTTTTTTCATCTGTGCAGTATATGAGTTGATGAGCTGCAGATCTCTCCCAATGCATCAAATCACTTAATCATGCACTCTATGCGGGATATCACATGATGTGCAAGAGGATCCTTGCTCGGTAGGAAATAGTCCCTTCTGATATAGGGGACAAGGGCCAATGACCAACTTCATCCTGTACGGTTCTCAGCCCAGAGACTAGTCATGGCCAGTTATCAAAGTGCTTCGTAGTTAATAGGTAGTGGACAGCCTGAATGGAGATTTTATATATGGTAGTATTGCCTGGGAGAGGGGGGGGGGGGGGGGGGGGGGGGCCGCGAGGGTCATGGGGGGGGCGGGGGACGGAGGAAGCTGGATGGTGGTGATGTAGATGTGACGACTCGCGGTTAAAATAACCTTCAACTCCCTTTAGCGAGGAGGTCCCATTGCTGTTAGCGAGTACGCCAAGTCCCGCTGCGTCGGCAGTCCATAGAGAGATCCATCCAAACGGTCCAATCAGAGACGTCGGTGAGTGGACCTCCGCTCGCCTCTCCTTGGATTTCCGGGTTGATTTAAACAAATTAATTTGTGCCACCCAACAGGTGCTGCCAAGCTTAGTATGGAGCTTATTAGCTCCATGATACCTCCCAACAGCACCCCGAGCCCCTGCTAGTTCGCTTGTACTATGATCTTGAGCGTCCTCTTCGTTAACGGCGCTACAACGATGTCACTAGAGACCCTCTAGATTCCTAGAAACTGTGATATGCCATAAAAGGAGCTAGGATGTTGCAACATGCTAAATGCGATCGATATTCAGGGGCTAGCTAACTACAACGAGGTTGAGCCATTCGCTCCTTAGTGAACCAAATAACGCAATGCCCCACTAAAGGGGCCATTTACGTAGAAACGGGCAGAAGAGTAACGTTCAAAGAAAGAACCCATGCTTGGCCTGCGCAGGAGCGAGGAGCGTTTGCCTTGGCGCCCAACGCTCTTGTAGACGACGCGGACTATCAATCCACGAATTTAAACGTCGACAGTTGAGCCAATCGGACCAAAGCGGATGTTACTGTACGTAACAGTGGCCTGCGTAGCGCACTCGTCAGCTTCCCTAGTTCTCGTTTGCCCTCACGGCCTGGTCTAAACTTACATCAGCCAGCGACTTCTCAACATCAGCCGGAACGCCAGAATCTTGGGGGCAGTCGCCTCGGTCGCCGCCGGGCTGTCCGGCCTTCTCGGGCGGGTAGCTCGAATCGAGCCAGAGCATGTTGGCGTAGTGCTGCGCGGCGTGAGTTAATACTCGGTCAGCACATCTTTCCACGATTTTTAAACCGATATTGGGTGGGTAGAAGATTGTGAGCCTTCACGTACATCGTCCCACACCGACATGACCAGCACCCAAGGCTTAGAAAGGGCCGAGTTGAAGCTTGACCATCCGCCGACCTCGTTGAACCTGTCTCGGTCACCAAAGGCTGTGAACATGTTTTTGCAAAAGTCCTCGGTAAGCTTATTCCCTTCGACGCCCTCGACGGTGGCCTCGGGCATATCGATCTTCTTGCCGTTTTGGATGAAGAACTGGTATACTTCACTCTCCTTGAACTGAGTGACTACGCTGTAGGTCGGAACTTGTCAGCTTTGTTTATTGCCCACTGGTAGACCTGCCTCTTTTCCAACTTTGCTTGGGCAAAGAGGATGTGTACGGCCACTGGGGGTAGATGCAAGAATGTGTGTCATACGTGAACTTAGAGGATGTGTCAAGGGTCTTTCCCTTTCCGTAAAAGTCCTGGACTCCCATCCGGTACGGGTTGAAGTCGCACCCATTTGGGTCGCAATTGCCGGCGAAACGGTCCTCTGAGTAGGTTCCGCCGCAGTTATCCGTATTGCAAACGTGGTAGGAGTTATCTTCACACGGGTGCGCCGTGACGGCCGAAGCGTGGGCGTTAGATTCTAAGCGGGCCAGGATTAGCAATACTGTATACAGCGCAGGGGCTGAGGTGGCGGAAAGTTAATTAAGACGAGGAAATTTGGAGAAGTAGAGAAAAAAGTTACCCCAGACGTCCATTTCGGCACAGCATCCCCCCATATTGCCAACACCAGCATTCTCGTCGTTGGACGACGGCTTCCAGCCCTCGACGTTGGCCTAGTCAACAAACAGTTAGCGGGTCTAACACGTATCAATATGAGCAGGGCTTATACTGCGAACCTTGCCGCCAACAAACTTCAGGTCTCGCGCGCACTGCGCATCGCAGTATCCAGTGCCATACTTAGCGCCTGCTGTGTTGCTCGAATACTTGCTAGTTCCTCCATCTGCGTCCATCGCCACAAAATATAGCGCCCCGTTTAGTCCACAGTCGAGCGTAGAGAGGTCAACGTCAAACGTGAACTCGTTGTTCATTAGCGTGAACATCTGATACTTGGACGCGCCATCCATAAGGTACAGACGGGAGCCTAAGGGAATGATGCATTAGTGGGTGTGTGTGACTGCCGGGGAGTAGCTGCTGTTAGGCTTGTAGATACCAATGTTAGTTGCATAGTCGTTCACTTGGGTAAACTTCAGTGTCAAGGCATTGCCGCTGGTGCTGACGCCATATGTCGGCGCGTAGTCAGCACCTTCGAGTACGCAGTTTGAGGTGCAGGAGCTTGCGTCCGCGCAGACAGTGTCGTTCCACTCGTTGCCGGTGTAGCAGTTGGTGTAGCCACTCTTCTCGTGGACCCAACGCCAATTAGAATCAATGACGACCTCCCCGTTCTTGGTCTGGCAGCTCCCAGCTGCTGTGCACTGCTGCCACGTCATCTTGGGGTGCGTTTCGGTCTGTTCTGTGCCTGCCCCCTGGCCGGCTGCATGGGCCAACAGGGTGGCGAGTACGGCGAAGGTAAACATGATGGAGTGTGTAAGGGACTTGTAATTGAGGCAGTGTGAGTGCAGAGATAGTGGAGGGTGTGCTGGCAAAGGGTGGCTAGTATACCTGGGGAGGGTCGTATCTTTATGTCTGCACTTTACCATACCTACCTAACATGCTTTGTTCAGCATCTCCTTCACAATGCTCCACCGGTGGTAAGCTCTCGTCCGTCTCAATATCGGCGCTTCTAGCAGGACTACATCCTCTGTTTCTGTGTCTTGGTTACATTCTTAAGGATGGACGCTAATTAATATGGAGCGGGGCTCTCCGGTAACATCGCCATTCAAGAGCCGGCGGCGAGCAGTGGTTGGATCCCGTCCAATTCTACCATAAAATACCGGACTAGTACCTAGCCTTGACTTGTAAATGCCCATGTGTTACCATGATGGGAGGAGTTAAGAGCAGGCCTCGGCGTGGATTGGGCTCGATAAATTAAGTGCGAGACCGTCGCGGCGAGAACCCCCAACATCCTGGGATGGTGGTGGTGGCTTCAACTACGTCATTTGTCCGGAGGCCATAGGTTAATATACCCTGATTTGATGAAATGCGGAGATGGCAGTGTGCTCGGTGAGTCGTATTCCATCCCAGAATGAGATGAGTCGTGACTCGCTACCAAAGCTCATTAATAATGATTAAGACTTGGTGTTTCTGCCGAGAATTGGATCAGATGGGCCGATTTGCCCTAGTTCACAGCTTGCACTTCCTTGTAGCCCAAGTTCGCCAACATCTAGGTCATCCATACCGTCAACAGGCCCGCGGCTAATAATAAGGACGACACGGTTGTAATTCCTCCATTTGATATTCTAGTATGTAGCAGCTATGTTGATGAAATATCTCTCATCTTCGGTAGCTCACAGCCGATTAAGGCATCTCCAAACGGCCGCAACAGAATAGTGCAGATAATTGAAGGTTTCTCATAATGTTGCCAATCATCTAATCAGTCGTTCCTGTCGTCATGGGGCCTCTTCTGGATTGGAAACACCGGAGACGGGCGAGACAGGCTGCGTAAGCCCCAAGAAAGGCAGGCCGGCGTCCATAGGTGATCACCTAGACATCGGTTCTGCAGATCATTCCTTAGATAAACTAGGAGAGATCTCGAATTTGGGGTAGTTTTTGTCGTCGGATGGAGGAGAGAGCAAGGTTGTAATCGAGTCCACGTCCCATTTACGGGCCGATATCCGTCCAATACGGAACAGCCCACCCCGGTACGTTCAGGAATGATGAGATCCCCACAGTTTGGCACTAAGCCGAAACCTTGCAGTGATATTATATGTTCTGTCTTTGGCGGATGAATCACAGACGGGGACCAGCCCCATGTGATTCACGTGCCAGTGGTTCCCAAGGAGGAGGTAGACAAGGAAGCAGTTAACTAAGTACATAAGTGCTTAATAAATGTACCACTGGAAAGTGAGGTAATGAAAACGAGGCTGGTTAATTTATCGCGAAGATTTCCCGTTTAGGGCTGATACCAGAGGCGGTAGGCTCTATAGAACCAGGAAGAGGGGACGGAGATACGCGTTTCCGAGTATCCTTTCAAGGTAATACCTGTGGGAGCCGGTGTCGATGGCATGACACCAGCCCTTTGCCTCGACAAGGCCGGAACATAAACAAAGGCGAAAATGTAATCTCCGCATGCAAAGTCACTCCAAACTCAATGCTAGGCGGGCGTGCAGCCATGGAGGATGCTCTGGCGATTGCCAAGGCGTCCCCGCAGCCCTCATGGTGAACCCCAACGAAACCCCCACCGACGTTACACTCCGCAATATATTACAGCATTACCAAGACTCACGACCACCGCGTGTCAGGGAGCTTGTTAAGATCAGCGGTGATCTGACTCGTCTCCAGACGTACGATGGCTGGAAATACTCTCCGATATCGCGATGGTTGACTCCGATCACTGGCTTGGACATGCTTGCCAAAAATATTGCGGTCCTCCGCACCAGCGCGCCTAAGGCCGAGCTACATAGATTTTACGGGGAGGGAAGGCCTATTGCCCTAGCAAGACTCTGTTGTATTTATCTCTGCGGGCCGACCGATGGGTGTGAAGAAACGGGCTTGAGATAGCTGGAATAGCAAGATGAAGCTAGCCATTTGTCGGATCTTAGTCTCCTTAGCCAACTTCCTGAGCATCCCTAGGCTTTTGTCTCACCTTAGGCACGCTGAATCTGCCGTACTCGGATTCGGCACATAGAAATCTAAGCGATACAGATTTTTAGCTAGGTTTTTGTTACCGAGACTAAGGTAAGCAGTAAAGGATAACGTCCCTCACAGACTGAATTGAATAAAAAGACTATTTCAGTACCGAAACGATTCAACGCAGGCGTGCCTATAACCGGTCATTACGTATATAGTACCGACTATACAGCATCAAACTGTAATAGAAGCGGAGGAAGGAAAGATTAGGTATCAGTCTTGGGATGACAAGGGGAGAATGGGTGAATGATAAGATGAGCACCGATAGGTTGCTATGCACAGCAAGTGTGTATGACCTAGGCCGACTACCTTAGAATTCTGCTCAATCTATACTGAGTTGCAACGTCTAGTCATAGTACTTGCCATCCAGTATCCCATCTGACCAGCAAGATTTAGCCCTGTTGTAGAGCCACCGTCTCCCTCCAGGTGGACGCTTTCGTCGTCCGAATCAAATGCGTCAATCCATTCATGCCGATAAATGTCTCGTTCCGCAACAGTGAACCCATTCATCTCTCTCATCCAAGTGAAGAGATTACTTGTAACCCCTTCAGAAAGATCCCTCTCTCGGTCTAGCCACGCGTAGTCTACTTTGATCCCAATGTCCTTATCATCAAAAGAATTGCTGGTAATATGAATACTGGACGCTATAGATATAGGTCCCGTACTTTGTATGTCTTTCCGACCCCCAACACAGTTCCACGTAAGAGACATGAACCGAAGTCCATGCTTGCCCGGACAAAATGCATGAAGCTGAACACCAAGGTCGGCATCTTGGATATTCGTGTCCCCCAAGGGAGAGTATGGGTATATCGGAGGGAATTCCGGTGGCGGATCTTGGGTCAAAAACATCAGTCGGCACTCATCAGCTCGCGAGATGGACTCTGAGTCGAGATGCAATAAAGACACCGGTTCCTGGATGAAGGACCAAAGGGTACCGCTCCAGGCTGCTTCGTCAAGGTCAATCCTATTCAGGCCAAGGAGGCTGGAGGTATTCCGTAGGAAGTCTCTATGTGCGCCTGTGATAATACCTCCAAGCCAGAGATATGAGATATGAGGACTCCAATCAAAGAACATGTGAGCCAAGACCTGAAGGTTCCCAGATCCTTTCGATTGCAGCACCGCCATGGTGCCTTGCAACCATGCACCGCAGACATTAGCGGGTATGCCTGGTCCGTAAAAGACGCTGCCTAGAACAGCCTTCATCCTCCGAGCATTGGCGCTTAGGGTCAGGAGTCTGTCGAACTGGCGTCGATAGTGCCCCTCGAAAAGTAAAGCCTTCGGGGCTGTCTTCTCTGCAGATTTACTGCAGGGTTTTCGAGGGACAGGAAGCAGAATCTTCCTGTTATCGAGTTT
>Ga0164242_10005470_pt1 | contig 14148 bp, 9 predicted proteins | sample OricomgcompostMG_FD_108783 | JGI IMG/M metagenome (GOLD analysis project Ga0164242, IMG submission 108783) | Miracle-Growth compost microbial communities from Emeryville, California, USA - Original compost - Miracle growth compost (MG) ... | reverse complement strand
GGGCGTCGGCAAGCCGCGCACGTCCCTCGAACTGCGGCCCGAGGGACGCTTCGCGATCGGCGTGCACCTCGACCCCTCGCTGACCGGCGTCGTGCTGCTCGACCTCGCGGGCCGCGTCCTCGACCACCGCGTGCTCGACGTCGACCCCGAGCACACGGCGCAGCGCACGCTGGAGGGCGTCGCGGGCACCGTGCGCGACCTCGTGGCCGGCGCGGGCGAAGGCGCGCGCGAGCGGATGCTCGGCGTGGGCATCGCCGCGCCGGGGCCGCTGCTCGAGGCATCCGGCCTGATCCTCAACCCGCCGCTGCTGCCCCGGTGGGAGGGCGTGCCCGTGCGCGACCTGCTCTCCGACCTCGTCGAGCTGCCCGTGCTGCTCGAGAAGGACGTCACGGCCGCCGCCGTCGCCGAGCAGTGGATGGCGCGCGGCGACCGCGCCAACTTCGCCTTCGTCTACTACGGCACGGGCATCGGCTTCGGGCTCGTGCTGCAGGGCGAGGTGATCCGCGCCGCGAGCGGCAACGCCGGCGACGTCGGCGGCATGGCGGTCGGCTTCGCGGGGGCGGGCGCGGGCGATGCGGATGCCGCGGACCGGACGCGCCCGTTCGGCGAATCCGTCTCGCCCACGGCGGTCGTGCCGCGCGCCCTGGCCCAAGGCGTCGTGCTCGACACCCCGCCGCGCGCCGGCGGCTTCCACCTGCTCGACGAGTTCACCGAGCTGTGCCGCCTCGCGAGCGCGGACCCGGCCCCCGGCAGCACCGGCGGCGGGGGAGCGGCCGCGATCATCGAGCAGGTCTCACGCGACCTGGCGCGCTCGCTCGTGCCGATCGCGAACCTGCTCGACGTCGACCGCTTCGTGTTCGGCGGCCCGTTCTGGGCGCCGCTCGCGCCGCACGCGCTGCGCGCCGTCGACGCCGCGTTCGCGGGCAACCCGCTGCTCGTCGGGGCGCACCCGATCGCCTTCGAGGAGTCGGCGATGGGGGCCGACGTCACGGCCGTCGGCGCCGCGTGCCTCGTGCTCGATCACGCCTTCTCGCCGCGGCCTGCGCGGCTGCTGCTCTCGCACCGCGCGTAGCGGGCGCGGGCGGCGCGGCATCCGCACCCGCTCATCGGCCCTCGAGCGGGGCATGCAAACTCTTGCAGCAAATAAATCCAAATGATTTAGTAAAGACGCTCGACCAAAGACGATCGAGCCGCACCATGACGCAAGGGAGCATCATGAAACGCTTCGCCACAGCAGCGGCGCTCGGCATCGCCGCCGCACTCGTGCTCGCCGGCTGCTCGGCCCCGGGCAGCACCGGCAGTTCCTCGTCGGGGACCATCAAGGTCGCCTACCAGAAGTTCGGCAACTTCACTCAGATGGACACCCAGATGAAGGAGGTCAAGAAGCAGTTCGAGGCCGCCAACAAGGGCGTGAAGGTCCAGCTCATCCCGATCCAGGCGGCGGAGAACGACTACTACACGAAGCTCGCGCTGATGAACAAGGCCGCCTCGACGGCGCCCGACGTGCTCTACGAGGACACCTTCCTGATCAAGGCCGATGCGGATGCCGGCTACCTCGCTCCGCTCGACGGCTACGTGAAGGACTGGTCGGACTGGAGCCAGTTCCCCGACAACGCGCGCCAGGCGGGCCAGGGCGACGACGGCAAGCTCTACGGCGTCTCGCTCGGCACCGACACCCGCGGGCTCTGGTACAACAAGGACCTCTTCGCCAAGGCGGGCCTGCCCGTGCCGTGGGAGCCGAAGACCTGGGACGACGTGCTGAGCGCCGCCCGCACGATCAAGGCCAAGCTGCCCGGCGTCACCCCGCTCAACGTGTACTCGGGCAAGCCCAACGGCGAGGCCTCGACCATGCAGGGCTTCGAGATGCTGCTCTACGGCACGCAGGACCAGCTCACCGACGACAGCGGCAAGTGGGTCGCCGGCTCGAAGGGCTTCACCGACGCGCTCGGCTTCGTGAAGACCGTGTACCAGGACAAGCTCGGGCCGACCCCGCAGCAGGCCCTCGACACCAACATCGGCAACCTCATCTCGGGCCAGTGGCTGCCCAAGGGCAAGCTCGCCATCGACCTCGACGGCTCGTGGCAGAGCCAGAACTGGCTGCCGAGCGGCGCCGCGCCGTGGCCCGACTGGGACAAGACCATGGGCTGGACGGCGATGCCGACCCAGACCGGCCAGGCCCCCGGCTCGGTGAGCATGTCGGGAGGCTGGACGCTCGCACTCGGCTCGAAGTCGAAGAACAAGCCCGCGGCCTGGAACTTCATCAAGCTCGCGCTCAACAAGGAGAACTCGCTCAACTTCGACATCATCGGCACGCAGATCCCGGTGCGCGACGACGTCGCCGCCGACCCGAAGTACTCCGAGTCGAACCCGAGCAACGCCTTCTTCGCCGGACTCGTGAAGAACACCCACTTCCGCCCGGCGACCTCGGACTACCCGAAGGTGTCGAACGCGATCCAGGTCGCGATGGAGTCGGTGATGACGGGCCAGCAGACGCCCGACAAGGCCGCGAAGGCGTACGACGACGCGCTGAAACAGGCCGTCGGCGCCGACCACGTGGTGACGAAGTAGGCCAGGTGCTGAGATCCGCCGGGCGGGCAGTGCCGCTGCTGCCCGCCCTCATCCTGCTCGCGATCTTCCTGGTCGGGCCGGTGCTCGCGTCGTTCTACGGCTCGTTCACCGACTCCGCGCTCACCGGCAGCGCCGCCCAGGGCTCGCACTTCATCGGCTTCGCGAACTACATCCAGCTGTTCCAGAACCCCGACTTCTTCAAGTCGGTGTGGCTGACGATCGTGTTCCTGATCGGCTCGGCCGTCATCGGGCAGAACGTCGCGGGCCTCGTGCTCGGGCTGCTGATGGAGCGCGGCGACCGGGTCATGCGCTCCATCGTCGGCACCTTCGTGGTCACGGCGTGGGTGCTGCCGGAGATCGTCGCGGCCTTCGCCGCATACGCGTTCTTCCACGACAAAGGCACCCTCAACGAGATCCTCGGGGCGGTCGGGCTGCACGGGCCGAACTGGCTGTACAGCCTGCCGATGCTCGCCGTCATCCTCGCCAACATCTGGCGCGGCACCGCGTTCTCGATGCTCGTCTACACGGCGGCGCTCTCGGAGGTGCCGACGGATGTCACGGAGTCGGCGCAGATCGACGGCGCCGGCGGCTGGCAGCGGCTCGGCCTGATCACCCTGCCGCTCATCCGCCGCTCGATCTCGACGAATCTCATGCTGACGACCCTGCAGACGCTGTCGGTGTTCACGCTGATCTTCGTCATGACGGGCGGCGGCCCGGGGACCAACAGCTCGACGCTGCCGATCCTCGCGTACCAGCAGGCGTTCAAGTTCTCGGAGCTGGGCCTCGGCACCGCGATCGCGACGATCCTGCTCGTCGTGGGCGCCCTGTTCTCGATCGTGTATCTGCGGGCGCTCAAGCCGGAGGTGGACTGACATGGCCATGACCTCGCCGAGCCGGCGGCACCTGCGGTGGACGAGCAACGGCATCCTCGGGCTCGTCGGCATCGCGTTCGCGCTGCCGCTCGTGTGGCTCGTCGTGGCGTCGTTCGACGACCACGCGAACCTCACGCTGCAGTGGCCGCGACACTTCTCGCTCGTGAACTTCGAGGCCGTGCTGACGCCCGACCTCGCCTACGTGCCGCTGTGGAACAGCATGATGATCTCGCTCGGCTGCGCGGTCATCACGGTCGCGGTCGCCGTGCTCGCGGCGTACCCGCTCTCGCGCTACAAGCTGCGCATCAACAAGCCGTTCCTCTACGGGGTGCTGTTCGGGACCTGCCTGCCGATCACCGCGATGATGGTGCCCGTCTACAGCCTCTTCGTCAGCCTCAATCTGATCGACTCGGAGCCGGGCGTCGTCGTCTTCATGGCGGCGACGAGCCTGCCGATGGCGATCTGGATGATGAAGAACTTCATGGACTCCGTCCCGATCGTGCTCGAAGAGGCCGCGTGGGCCGACGGCGCGTCGATGTTCACGACGCTCTGGCGCGTGGTCGTGCCGCTCATGCGGCCCGGCATCGCGGTCGTCTTCGTGTTCGTCTTCGTGCAGGCATGGGGCAACTTCTTCGTGCCCTTCATCCTGCTGCTGAGCCCGGAGAAGTTCCCGGCGGCGGTGAGCATCTTCGCGTTCTTCGGCCAGTACGGCTCGGTCATGTACGGGCAGCTCGCCGCCTTCTCGCTCGTCTACTCGATCCCCGCGCTCGCGCTCTACGTCTTCACGTCGCGCGTGCTCGGCGGCGGCTCGGCGCTCGCCGGGGCCGTCAAGGGCTGAGCCGCCCGCCCTCCGTCCCACCACCCGATTCCCGACCGCCCACTGTCCCCAAGGAGACCTGCACCGTGCACGATGACTCTGCGCTCGTCCGCACCCGCATCCACCGCTTCCTCGACGAGCGCATCGCGCCGGCCGTGTACCGCGCGACCGCACCGGTCGAGCTCGCCGCGTGGGAGGCGCCCGGCGAGCCCGTGCCCTTCGCCGATGCCACCGGGCCCGGCGCGTCGTACGCGCCGTTCGCGGTCGGCTCGCCGTGGGGCAGGCCATGGGGGACGACCTGGTTCCGCGTCGCCGGCGAAGTGCCGGGCGGGTGGGCGGATGCCGTCGCCGCCGGCGCCCGCGCGGAGGTGCTCGTCGACCTCGGCTTCACCGCCGGCCAGCCCGGCTTCCAGGCCGAGGGCCTGATCTGGTCGACCGGCGGCGCCATCGTGAAGGCGATCGAGCCGAAGAACGGCTACGTGCCCGTGCCCGCCCCGGGCATCGGCGGCGCCGCGCCCGGCGAGCGCTTCGAGTTCCTGCTCGAGGCCGCGTCGAACCCCGACGTCGGCAGCCTCTTCGGCTTCCGGCCCACCCCCCTCGGCGACAAGGCGACAGCGGGCACCGAGCCGATCTACACGCTGCGCCGCCTCGAGCTCGCACTGCGCGACACCGAGGTGTGGCAGCTGCAGCAGGAGGCCGCCGCGCTCGTGGGGCTCGTCGACGTGCTCGGCGCCGCCTCGACCCGCGGTGCCGAGATCCTGCGGGCGCTCGAGGACCTCGTCGACGCGATGGACCCCTTCGATGTCGAGGGCACGGCCGCGGCCGGGCGCGCGGTGCTGCGGCGGGTGCTGGACGCCCCGGCCGCGGCATCCGCACACCGCACGACGGCCGTCGGGCATGCGCACATCGACTCGGCATGGCTGTGGCCCGTGCGCGAGACCGTGCGCAAGGTCGCGCGCACCTTCTCGAACGTGCTGCACCTCATGGACGAGGACCCGGACTTCGTGTTCGCGGCGTCGTCGGCGCAGCAGTACCAGTGGCTCAAAGACCGGTACCCCGAGCTGTTCGAGCGGATCAAGGCGCGCGTCGCCGAGGGGCGCTTCGTGCCCGTCGGCGGCATGTGGGTCGAGTCGGACACCAATCTGCCGGGCGGCGAGGCGCTCGCACGGCAGTTCGTCGCGGGCACCTCGTTCTTCCGGCGCGAGTTCGGCAGCGCGCCCGAGACGGTGTGGCTGCCCGACTCGTTCGGCTACACCGGGGCGCTGCCGCAGATCGCGCGGGCGTCGGGGGCGCACTACTTCCTGACGCAGAAGATCTCATGGAACGAGACGAACGTCTTCCCGCACCACACCTTCCAGTGGGAGGGCATCGACGGCACCCGCATCTTCACGCACTTCCCGCCCGTCAACACCTACAACTCGGACCTCGGCGCGGCCGACCTCGCCCGCGCCGAGGCGAACTACGCCGAGAAGGGCCGCGCGAACTCCTCCCTCGTGCCCTTCGGATTTGGCGACGGCGGCGGCGGCCCCACGCGCGAGATGATCGCGGCCGGGCACCTCAAAGGCGACCTGGACGGCTCGCCGCGGGTGCGGCTGTCGACACCGGGCGCCTTCTTCCGGGGCGCCGAGGCCGAGTACGCCGCGCCGCCCGTGTGGTCGGGCGAGCTGTACCTCGAGTTCCACCGCGGCACCTACACGAGCCAGGCGCGCACCAAGCGCGGCAACCGCCGCAGCGAGCACCTGCTGCGCGAGGCCGAGCTGTGGGCGGCGCAGGCCGCCGTGCGGGCGGGCTTCGAGTACCCCTACGACGAGCTCGCGTCGATCTGGCAGACCGTGCTGCTGAACCAGTTCCACGACATCCTGCCGGGATCGTCGATCGCCTGGGTCTACCAGGTCGCCGAAGCCGAGTACGCGCGGGTGGAGGAGCAGCTGGAGGGCATCATCGCCCGCGCGCTCGCCGCGCTGGGCGGCGGCGCGGGCTCGGGCTCGCTCGCGAACGCGGGCCCGTTCGCGCGGGGCGGTGTCGCGGCAGGCGCCATCGGCCCGGCTGCGAGCGGCGCAGCCGATGCGGATGCCGCGAGCGCCCGCACCCTCGACGGCGGCGGCTTCGTCCTCGAGAACGCGCACGCGCGCTTCGTCTTCGATGCGGCCGGCCGCGTCACCTCCGCCGTCGACACGGCGTCGGGCCGCGAGGCGATCCCCGCGGGTCAGCGCGGCGCCGAGCTTCAGCTGTTCCGCGACACCCCGAACCAGTGGGACGCGTGGGACGTCGACCGCCACTACCGCCGCGACGGCATCGTGCTCGACCACCCGGTGAGCGCGGTGCTGACCGAGACCGGGCACGGGGCCGAGCTCGTGATCGAGCACCGGCTCGAGGCATCCGCATCGGCGCCCGCCTCGACCATCACCGAGCGCGTCACGCTCGTGCCGGGCACGCCGACGCTGCAGTTCGCGCTCGACGTCGACTGGCACGAGCGGCAGCGGCTGCTCAAGTTCGCGTTCCCGGTCGACGTGCAGGCGGGCGCGGCGACGAGCGAGATCCAGTTCGGGCACCTCGCGCGGCCCATCGCCGAGAACACCTCGTGGGACACGGCCCGCTTCGAGACGAGCGCCCATCGCTGGGTGCACGTCGGCGAGACCGGCTACGGCGCCGCGGTCGCCAACGACGCGACCTACGGACACGACGTGACCCGCGTGGCGGCCGACGGCGGGGGAGTCTTCACGCTCGTGCGCCAGTCGCTGCTGCGCGCCCCGCTGTTCCCCGACCCCGAGGCCGACCAGGGCGCGCACCGCTTCACGTCGACGTTCACCCCGGGGGCGTCGATCGCGGATGCCATCGTCGAGGGCTACCGCGTGAACCTGCCCGAGCGCCCGGCCGCGGGAGCCGTCGACGCCCTCGTATCGGTCGATTCGGATGCCGTGGTGATCGAGGCGGTGAAGCTCGCCGAGGACCGCTCGGGCGACGTCGTGGTGCGGCTGTACGAGTCGCGCGGCGGCCGGGCATCCGCGGCGCTCGGCTTCGGCGTCGACATCGCCGAGGTCTACGAGACCGACCTGCTGGAAGAGCGCATCGAGCCGGCCGCGCTCGGTGCCGACGGCCGCCTGGTGCTGCGCCCGTTCCAGCTGGTCACCCTGCGGGTGCGGCCGGCGGCGTAGGGGCAGGGCGCCTTCGCGCGGCGACACTCGATGCTGGAATGCAGGGCGCATTCCAGCATCGAGTGTCGCCGCACGGAAAAGTCGGGGCGCGGATGTCACAACCGCGCGGGCGAGGACACTTAGCTGATGTGAGCACCTCGTCCGCCGCCCCGCAGCGGGACGACCGCGATCTCGCGCAGCAGCTCGCGCACGGGTCGCAGGCGGCGTTCGCCGAGCTGTTCGAACGGCATTCGGCCGCGGTGTTCCGCTATGCATGGGCGCTCGTCGACCACCGCGGCGACGAGGACGACGTCGTGCAGGACGCCTTCCTCGCGGCGTGGCGCCGGCGGCGCTCGCTGCCGGATGCCGTCGCGGCGCTGCCCGCGGAGGAGCCCGCCTCGCTGCTGCCCTGGCTCCTGACCGCGTGCCGCTACTCGGCGCTGAACCAGAACCGGCGCAGGCGCCGCGATCGCGCCGACGAGCTGACGGACGCCTCGCCGCTCGGCGAGCTGCGTGCCCGGGCGTCCGAGCGGGATGAAGCGCGCGCGACCCTCGCCTGGGTGCGCGACGAGCTCGCGGCGCTCGGGCCGCTGGAGCGCCGGCTGTGCGAGCTGACGCTGATCGAAGGCCGGCCCTACGACGACGCGGCGCGCGAGCTGGGGATGTCTGCGACCGCGGCCCGGAAACGGGTCCAGCGGCTGCGTGAGAGGCTGCGCGTCGCGCGCGACGCGGCGGAGAGGGGTGCGCGATGACCGACGACACGATGGGCGATCGCCGACCGGCCGGCCCGCCGAGCGGGGCGGCATTGGCGGCCAGGCTCGATCTGATCCGCGATGCGACGCTCGGGGCGGTGCGCCGCCGGGGGCGCGCGGGGCTCGTGGCGCGCCTCGCGATCGGCGGCGGGGTCGCGGCGATGGTGCTCTCGGCCGTGCTGTTCGTGACCGCCTCTGGCTTTCCGCGGACGGCGGATCCTGCGCCGTTCGCCGGAACCGCGGCCCCATTCGTCGAGGCTCCGACCGCGACGGCGGCTCCCGGAACCCTGTGCGTGGGGACCGGCTGCTACGGCGTGTCGGGCGCCACTGCGTGGTACCTCGACGGCTCGACGCTGTCCGTCACCGTCGACGGCGGGGCCTCCTGGCAGAAGCGCACGCTGCCGGCGCAGCTGCGCACAGGGTTCCAGCAGGCGGCGGTCGATGCCCGCGGCGATGTCATCGCCGCCGCGATCTCGTCGGAGTTCTTCATCGTCGGGGTCGTCGCGAGCGGCTCGGACGACTGGGCGGTATCGGAGTACGCGCCCGAGCTGCCGGCGACGATCGCACCGTCGCTCATGCCGCCGGCATTCGATCCCGGCTCCGATGAGAGCTGGCGGGCGCCCCGGGGCCTGACCGCGCTCGTCGCCTTGTCTCCAGACGGCGCCCGGGCAGTGCTCGTGGCCCAGCTCACCTTCCTGCCGGGTGACACGACCCATGCCGTCCTGGCGTCCGATGACGGCGGGCGCTCGTTCAGCCAGCGCAGCGCCGGCACCGACGCCGAGTGGCAGCAGGTGACCGTGGACGACTCGGGAACGGCCTACGCCGTGACCTACACGGGCGACTACCAGTTGCACATCCGGGTGAGCGACGACGATGCGGCGACCTGGGGCGACCCCGGTCCGATCGACTTCCAGAGCGACAAGACCGCTGCCGGCACACTGGCGCTCGTGGGCCCGCCGAACGACGAGCGCCAGGTCGTCGCGGCGACGCGTACTGTCGACGGTCGCTCCGGGACCCTGCTGTACGCCGTGAGCAAGAACGCGGTGATGTCGCTTTCCGGCAAGCTGAGCGATGCGGATGCCCCCGCCGTGGCGCCGATCGCCAAGCGCTACGCCGCCATCACGACGGACGAGATCCGGACGACCAGCGGCGGTGACGCGTGGCGGAGCCACAAGGTCCGAGGCTTGCCGAAGGGGTGGGCCCCAACGCAGCTCGGCTTCTCGTCGGACAAGAGAGGACTGGTCATCCTCAGCAAGGGGACGGCTTACCGTGTCTTCTCGACCCTGGACGGCGGCTCCACCTGGTCTCAGATCGCCGGCGCCTCGCAGCATGAGCAGCCGAGTGACGACGTCCGATACGTGAAACCGGTGTCGACGGTGTCCGATCCGGCGTCGATCGCCAAGACGATCTTCTCCAACACCGCACTCCCGCCAGGTGCGAAAGCGCTGGCCTCATCACCGGATCAGCGGCTCGACTCCGCTCCGACGGCGACGGCGTGCACTCCGTTTCACGACGCCGCGAGGTGGTGGTCGGTTCCGGGGATGTCCGAGCAGGATCTCTTCGACTGGATGCAGAAGAACTCGAAGGTTGATAACGGCTGGGGCCTGGGCAGCTCCCAGAACCCGACGCTCGGCGAGACGCGCTGGGAGACCGGTACGTGGGCTGCCAGCACATTCTCGGAACTGCTCGAGCCTCCGGCGGTGATCTTCACCATGATCGCCGACGGCTCCGGCTCGGACATCCGCATCGACGTCCAGTCGATCCCCAAGGACGCGAGCTGCAACAGCACCGGCGTCGCGCACTCGGTGCCGACGCCGACGCCGTAGGGCGCGGCTGCACAATGCGCGTAGGGTGCACGTTTCCTCGAAAACGTGCGCCCTACGCGCATCCACCGCAGCGACGGCAGCGGCTCAGCCCTTCACCGCCCCCGCCGAGATGCCGGCGACCAGATTCCGCTGGATGAACAGGAAGAACGCGACGACGGGCAGCGAGAACACGACCGACGCCGCCATCTGCGCGCCGTAGTCGGTGCCGCCGTTCGGGGTCGTGAACGAGGCGAGCCACAGCGGCAGCGTGTACATCTTCGAGTCGGACATGAAGACGTAGGCCGTCAGGTAGTCGTTCCACGCGGCGATGAACGCGAAGATGCTCGACGCGATCACGCCCGGCGTGACGAGCGGGAACAGCACCGAGAACAGGATGCGCCAGGTGCCCGCGCCGTCGATCGCCGCGGCCTCCTCGAGCTCGACCGGGATGGCGAGGAAGAAGCCCCGCATGACCCAGATCGAGAAGGGCAGCACGGATGCCACGTACGCCAGGATCAGCCCGATGTACGTCCCCGTGAGCCCGACCTTGTTGAACACGAGGAACTGCGGGATCAGCAGCGCGGTCGCCGGCAGCATCTGCACCGCGAGGATCACGACGAGGATGAACTTGCGCCCGCGGAAGTGGAAGCGCGTCAGCGCCGCCGAGGCGAACATGCCCAGCGCGATCGCGATGATCAGGGTGCCGAAGACGACGATCGCGCTGTTGCGCAGGTCCTGCAGGAACGAGGTCTGCGCGAGCGCCGCGACGAAGTTGGCGGCGTCGAGGCGGCTCGGCCAGAAGCGCGGCGTCGCCGACATCACCTCGTCGGACGGCTTGAACGCCGTGTTGAGCATCCAGTAGACGGGGAAGATCCACACGATCGCGAACACGATCGCGGTGATGTTGGACCCCCAGCGGATGCGCCGGCGGCGGGTCATCCGCTGCTCGGCGGTCTTCGTCGTCGGCATCAGAACTCCTCCCCGCTCTTGAGCAGGTTGCGGATGTACACGCTCGTGATGGCGAGCAGCAGGATCATCGTGATGACGGCGATCGCCGCGCCCGTGCCGACGTCCGAGCTCTGGAACGCGGTGAGGTACGACCACACGCCGAGCGTCGCGATCGGCCGCAGCACCTGCACGCCCGCGACCAGGATGATCTGGTTGATGACGTTGAAGTCCCAGATGATCGAGAGGATCGTCATGAGCCCGAGCGTCGGGCGCAGGAACGGCAGCGTGATGCTGAAGTAGACGCGCCACTCGCTCGCGCCGTCGATGCGCGCGGCCTCGATCATGCCCTGGTCGATCTGCGTCTGCGCGGCGTAGAGCGTGAGGGCGATGAACGGCACCGCCTGCCACACGACGAGCGCCCAGATGATGGTGAGCGCGCCCCAGAAGCTGTTGGTGAAGTCGTGCTGGGTGACGTCGCCGAAGACGTGCAGCTTCGTGATGAGCCACGGCACGACGCCGTAGCCCGGCTGGAACAGCCAGACCCACACCTTCGACGTCGCGACGTTCGGCATCGCCCAGGCCACGATCAGCACGATCGTGACGATGTAGCGCAGGACGGGGCCGAGGCGCAGCATGAGCTGCGACACCCCCATGCCGATCACGACGCTGCCCGCGACCATGGCGGCCGTGAACAGGACGGTGCGCACGAGCGCCGCCCAGAACTCGCTCGACGACAGCACCGAGGCGTACTGCTGGAAGCCGACGAAGTGGAAGACGCCGGTGAACAGCGTGGTCTTGTCGTAGTCGGTGAACGAGGCGAAGAACAGGTACCCGATGGGCACCAGGGTGAGCGCCGCGATGACGAGGCCCGCGGGCGACAGCAGGATCGCGGGGACGCCGCGGCCCGGCCGCCGGGGGGATGAGCCCCCGGCGGCCTTCGCGACGGTGGTGGCGGTCACAGAGCCCGTCTTACTTGTTGAGGTCGGACGCGATGGCGGTGTCGGCCGCCTTCGCCGCGTCCTCGACCGACTTCGAACCCGAGGCGACCGTCGAGAACAGGGTCTCCATGGTCTTGTCGCTCTCGACCGTCGACCAGTTCACGGCCGAGGGGGTCGAGGTCGAGTTCTTCGACGCGACCCACGGGCCCTGGGCGCCGGCGGCGACGTTCGGCAGTGCCGCGTCGACGTCCTGGGTCGAGATCGGGATGAGGCCGGCGGCGGCGACCTGCGCCTGGATGTCCGGCGAGGCGGCGATCTTCGCCCAGGTCAGCGCGAGGCCCTGGTTCTTCGACTTCGCGGGGATGGCCCAGTCCGAGCCGCCGAGCAGCACGGGCTGGGTGCCCGAGCCGTTCGCGCTCGGGAATGCGAAGGTCGACAGGTCGCTCTCGGCGAGCTTCTTGTTCTTGCCGAGGACGACGCCGGTCTCCCAGCCGTTGCCGAAGATCGTCGCGGCCTTGCCGTCGGCGAAGAGCTGGTCCTGGTCGGGCTTGTCGGTGTTGAGCGTCTGCGAGGCCTTGCTCGAGTACGTGTTCTGGAAGGTCTTGAACTGGTTCAGGCCCTGGATCGCCGCGGCGTCCTCGAAGCCGCCCTTCCAGCTGCCTTCCTTGCCGGTGGCGATCTTGCCGCCGGCGTCGAGCACCCACTGCACGCCGTCGTACCAGTACTGGCCCGGCAGGTAGAAGGCCGAGAAGTTCGGGTCGGACGCGTGCTTCGCCTTGATCTTGTCCAGGTCGGCGGTGAGCTCGGTGTAGCTGGTCGGGGCCGTGGTGATGCCGGCATCCGCCCAGATCTTGGTGTTGTAGATGACGGTGCGGGCGCCGGCCAGCTCGGGCACGCCGTAGAGCTTGCCGTCGACCGTCGCCGGGTCGGAGAGGCCGCCGAGCCAGGTCTGGCCCTGCTCGAGGTCGCTCTTCAGCGACGTGATGTCGAGCAGGCCGCCGGTCGCGGCGTAGCCGGTGATCTGGGTGTTGCCGACGTCGATCAGGTCGGGGACGGTGTTGCCCGAGAGGGCGGCCGTCACCTTGGTCACGATGCCGTCCCACTGCTGGGTCTGCACGTTGACCTTGGCGCCGGTCTCCTTCGTGAACTCGTCGTTGATCGCCTTGATGACGTTGTCGGGCAGGTCGCCGTTCATCGACCACACGGTGATGGTCTTGCCCTTGCCGTCCGTCGAGAACGCGGGGCCGGACGCCTTGCCGGCGGCTCCGTTGCTGCCGGACGAGCAAGCGGTCAGCGAGAGCGCGGCGGCGAGGCCGACGGCGCCGATGACCATGAGGCGCGAAGTGCGCATGTGTGCTCCTTGGTGTTGTGATTGCGGGTCGCCCAGCGCGTGGTGGGTGCTGGGAGGGGGATGGGTCGGGTGGTTCGGGTGGCTTTCAGGTGAGGCGGGGTGCGGATGCCTCGGCCGGGCTTCCGGTCATGAGACCCCCAGCTCGCCCGAGAGGACGAGGACGCCGGCGCCCATGAGTGCGAGGTCCTCGTCGCCGCTCGCCGCGCGCACCTCGAGGCCGTTGCTGACGGCCGACATGGTGCGCTCGCGGATGGTCTGGCGGGCCCGCTCGATGAGCGCGCCGCCGATCAGGTCCGCGGGGCCGGAGAGGACGACGTGGTTGAGGTTGAGCATGCTGATGACGGGGCTCATGGCGACGCCGAGGGCGTGGCCGGCCTCGGTGAGCACCTGCTCGCGCGCGCCGTCGCCCGCGGCCTCGAGCCGGCGGCGGATGTGCGGGGCGGCGACGGCGAGCTCGAGGCATCCGCGGCGGCCGCATGCGCAGCGCTCGCCGTTCTCGTCGACGACGACGTGGCCGATCTCGCCGGCCGCGTACTGCTCGCCCTCGACGAGCGCCCCGCCGATGACGAGGCCGGCGCCGACGCCGTGCTCGATGCGCACGACCATCGCCGAGGTGCCGGGCGCCCCGCCGAAGGTGCGCACGGCGAGCACCGCGGCGTTCGCGTCGTTGGCGACGTAGACGGGGTGGTCGAAGACGCGGCGGATGCGCGCCCCGAGGTCGATGTCGTACCAGCCGAGGTTCGGCGCCTGTCGCACGACGCCGGCGTGGTCGACGATGCCGGGGGTGCCGACGCCGATGCCGAGCACGGGCCGCTGTGCGGCGTGGAGCAGCCCCGCGACGAGCTGCAGCACCTTCTCGATGGCGGATTCGCCCATCGCGCTGGCCAGCTGCTGGACGAGCCGGTGCTGCACCTCGCCGCGGAGGTTCATGACGACGCCGACGAAGCCGTCCGCGGGGGACAG
>Ga0164242_10005469_pt1 | contig 14148 bp, 10 predicted proteins | sample OricomgcompostMG_FD_108783 | JGI IMG/M metagenome (GOLD analysis project Ga0164242, IMG submission 108783) | Miracle-Growth compost microbial communities from Emeryville, California, USA - Original compost - Miracle growth compost (MG) ... | reverse complement strand
TACGGCATCCCGCTGCGCAGCTACTACTCCGCGAACGTGCGCAATCTCTTCGTGGCCGGGCGCGACATCTCCGCCACGCACGTCGCGTTCGGATCGTCCCGCGTGATGGCGACGTGCGCGGTCGGCGGGGAGGCGGTGGGCACCGCGGCGTCGCTGGCGATCGATCTCGGTGTGTCCCCGCGTGAGCTGGCGACAGAAAGCGCGGAGCGATTGCGACAGCTGCTGCTTGCACAGGATGCCTCGGTGATGGGAGTGCGCAACGACGATCCGCTGGACCTGGCCCGCCGTGCCCGGGTGAGCGCATCCAGTGAGCTTCGCTCGTTCGATCCACGCTCTTGGAGCGCGGAAGATCCTGCCGGTCGGGAGCGGCTCGAGTGCGCGGACGCCATCGAGACCGGCGACGAGCTGTTCCCCTTGGAACGTGACCTCGGCGTCCTCGTCCCGGTCGATCCGGAGTTGCGGCTGGTGCGCGTACTCGTGCGCACCGAGCGCGACACGACGCTTCACGTGTCGCTGTACACGACCGGTGCGCGGCAGAACGCTGTTCCCGCGCATCGTGTCGGCGCTGTCTCGGTGGCGGTGGAGGCGGCTTCGTCGCCGCGGTGGATCGATCTCCCGCTCGAATGGATGCCTGGAGCGGCTGAGAACGTCGTCGTCGTGCTGCACGAGAACCCCGACGTGCACGTCGTGCTCACGGACCGCCCGGCTCCCGGAGTTCTGCTCCTCTCGCATCGGCCCGAGAACGACGGTGACGCGAACGTGGCGTTCGACGAGGCGGATCTGCTCGTGCAGTGGCCTGCGCACATCCTGCGCGGTCGCGGACTGCGATTTCGGGTGCATCCTGCCACCGAGGCGTTCTCGGCGAGCAAGGCGGTGGGCGGGTACCACAGGCCGTACGGCGGTCCGCAGCTGTGGGTGTCGGAGCCTCTCCGCTCCGGCTCGACGGAGTGGCTCGAGCTACGGTTCGACGAGCAGACGGCGGTCGGCGAGGTGCGGCTGGTGTTCGACGACGACGTGGATGTCGAGCTCAACACGCTGCATCATCATCGAACGCCGCACCGTGTCTTCCCGACTCTCGTGCGGGACTACAGTGTGGAGCTCCAGGTGGATGGCGAATGGCAGGTGGTCGCGACGGTCACCGGCAATCGTCGCCGGCATCGGATCCACGCGCTGTCGGCGAGAACAGTCGCTCAGGCCGTGCGCGTGATGGTGACGGCGACGAACGGAGACCCCGCGGCACGGATCGTGAGCGTGCGAGTCTACTGACTCCGGAAGATGGAACGGCTCAGCGTCCCAGCACGGACTCGATGAGACCGGGGAACCGCTCGTCGAGCTCCGCCCGGCGGAGAAGGATGTCGTGCTGCCGCCCGTTCACGATCGTGCGGGTGAGCCCTGCCTCGCGTAGCGTCTTGAAGTGGTGCGACAGCGTGGACTTCTGCACGTCGAAGTCCCACAGCTGCACGGTCTTCGGGCGCGGCTCCCCGTCGGCGAGACGTCGCACGACTTCGAGGCGGATCGGGTCGGCGAGGGCGCGGAGCACATCGACCAGCTGCACGTCGGCCAGATCGGGAATCGGGTAGGCGACGGGATCGGACGGATCGGGTGCCCCGGCGTCTTCGCTCACGACTTCTCCGAAAATAGTTTGACGAACATCGAACTGGCGGACTACCTTGATGGTATGACCGTTATCGAACAATCGTACCGCGGTTCCACACTCAAGCTCCTACTGCTCGCCCTCGGCCTGTTCGCGGTGGGCACGAACGCCTTCGTGATCGCTGGCCTGTTGCCGCACATCGCGCATGAGCTCGACGCGAGTCAGGCATCCGTCAGCTACACGATCACGCTCTACGCGCTGGTCGTCGCCGTGGCTTCGCCGGCGGTTTCGATCGGGTTGTCGCGGGTGCCGCGATGGCTGCTGATGGCATCCGGGGCCCTGCTCTTCGCGATCGGCACAGTCGTCGCAGCGCTGAGCACCTCGCTGATCGAGTTCGGCGTGGGCCGGGTGATCGCGGCGCTCGGCGGTGCGGCACTCGTGCCCACCGCGACTGCCGTGGCCGCGACGATCGTGCCGGCGGAACGACGAGGCCGGGCACTGGCCATCGTCGGCGCCGGGTTCATCGTCTCGATCGCCGTCGGATCTCCGCTGGGCACCGAGCTCGGCACGCTCTTCGGCTGGCGCATGCCCATGTGGTGCCTGGTCGTCATCGGCGTGCTGGTCACGGCCGCGATCGTGCCGATGTTCCGCGGTGTGCCGCATCCGGCACCTGTTTCGCTGCGCACGAGGTTGCGCCCGCTTGCGGATGCCCGGGTGCTCGCCACCCTCGGAGCCACGCTTTTCATCACCACCGGCTTCAACGTGGTGTACATCTTCTCGGCGGAGGCGACGTCGGCCGCGACGGGCGGATCCGGCACACTGCTGGCGGTGCTGCTGGCCGCCTATGGTGTGGCGGGCATCGTCGGCAACGCGTTCGCCGGCCGGATGACGGACCGTTTCGGCAGCCGCTCGAGCGCGACGGTGGCGATCACCGTACAGATCGTCGCCCTGCTGGCACTCGCGGCGCTCGCGTGGTCGTTCGCGGCATCCATCGTCGTGTTCGTCGTGTGGGGCGCCGTCGTGTCGGCGATGATCATCCCCGTGCAGCATCGGCTCGTGAGCATCGAGCCGGCGCACGCGCAGCAGACCATGGCTTGGTACTCGACAGCGATGTACCTCGGCATCTCCATCGCGCCGCCGCTCGGCAATGCCTCGCTCGCACTCGGCGGGCCGTGGCTGGTACCGATCACCGGCGCCGTGGTGAGCGCGATCGCGCTGACGCTGTTCCTGCTCGGGTTCCGCAACCGCGCCTCCGTGGCTTCGGGTCGCAGTTTCGGTCGCCTCAGGGCGCGTGAAGCGACAGAAACTGCGACCTGAACGGGATGTGCCGGCCTGGCGGCCGCTCCGGAAGCCCCTATTGAAGGCTGACCTTCTTCGGCAGCGCGAACACCAGCAGGAACGCGGCGACGGCGAACACCGCGCTCGTCAGCATCGCGAGCGCGGCGCCGTTGCCGAATGCCGTTGCGAGCTGGTGGTCGACGTACTGCTGGATCGCGTGCTTGACGGCATCCGCTCCGCCTGTCGCATGCTGCTGTGCGATCTCCGCGGCCTTCGCCCTGCTCGGCGCGAATGAGGCGGGCACCTGCGCGAAGAGAATGCTGCCGATCACGGCGATGCCGATCGCGGAGCCGATGCGCTGCATGGTCTGGATGACGCCTGCCGCAGCGCCGGCCTCCGCGTTGTCGACGGTGGCGACGATGAAACGTGCGTTCGGCGCCACGAACAGGCCGCTGCCGAAACCGGCGACGAACAGGGGCGGCAGCAGGTCCCAGTTCACGAGGTCTTGGGTGGGCTCCCGCCAGATGATCAACCACAGGGCGATGAGTCCGAGCGCGACGAGGCCGGTGCCGAGGCTCAGCACGTTGCGACCGAGCCGACGGGCGAACCGGTCGCTGAGAGGTGCCCCGATGATGCTTCCGATCGAGAACGGGAGCGAGACCAGGCCCGACTCGAGTGCGGTGTGCTGCAGTCCGGCCTGCCAGAGCAGCGAGATCGTGAAGAAGATGCTGGTGAACGCCGCGAAGTAGACGAACGCGAGAAGCACACCGCCGGTGAACTGCGGATGCGAGAACAGGTGCGGCGGCACCAGCGGCTCCGTCTTCGTGGTGGCGACGTGTCGCTCCCAGAACGCGAACAGCACGAGCAGCACGGCGCCGCCGGCGAGGCTCAGCCACGTCCACAGCGGCCAGCCCTGATCCTCGCCCTCGATGAGCGGAACGAGCAGCGCGACGAGGCCGGCGATCGCGAGAAGCAGGCCGACGGCATCCGTCGAGAGCCGCTTGCCCTCCGCGCCGCCTGGTACGAACAGCACGGCGGCGATCACGGTGAGCACGCCGATGGGGGCATTCACGAAGAAGATGAAACGCCAGCCCTCCTTCTCGCCGAACGCTTCGATGAGCAGCCCGCCGATGAGCGGTCCGAGCGCTGTCGAGATGCCGATCACGGCGCCCATCACCCCGAACGCCTCGCCGCGAACGAGCGGCGGGAACATCAGCTGGATGAGGGATGCCACGGCCGGCACGTAGATGCCCCCGCCGATGCCCTGCACCACCCTGGCGACCACGAGCTCCGTGCTCGACTGGGCGAGCCCGCACCACACGCTGGCCAGCGTGAAGACGCCCACCCCGACGATGAAGATCCACTTGTGGCCGAACCGGTCGCCGAAGCGTCCGGCGGGAATGAGCAGCAGGCCGAACGCCAGCGCGTAACCGGAGATCACCCACGAAAGCGTCGCCTCGTCGGCGTTCAGGCTGGTTCGGATCGTCTGCAGCGCGACGTTCACGATGCTCGTATCGAGCAGCGCCATGAACATGCCGGCCAGCAGCACGACGAGCGCCCACCAGGCCCGCCGGTTCACCGTGCTCCCTGAGGGGTCAGGGGAGAGACTGAACGAGGATGCGCCGGTGCCGGATGCCCGATGCCGCGCGGTCCTGACGTTCACCGGACAAGTTGACCACGCCGAACGCCGATGTGCGCCGGCTCGCAGCCGCGGGACCCGTGTTCAAGTCGCGAAGTCGGTCGTTATGCGGCCCGATAACGACCGACTTCGCGACTTGAACGGTGGCGGATGATGGCGCTGGCGGGAATGTCGCGTAACGATATATCGTTGATAGTCGCGACTGCGAGGAGCAAGCGGATGAGCGGAATGAGACCCAGCGGCGGCCACGGAGGCGGCGGCCACGGAGGTGGGCACGGCGGCGGCGCACGCGGCGACATCGCTGCGCAGAAGGCGAGGAACGCGCAGGCGCCGAAGATCCCGCACCTGATGCGGCGCATCGGAACGCTGTTCGCGCCTCACAAGGTCGCGCTGTCGGTGACGGTGGCGCTCGTGCTCCTCGGTGCAGCGCTCACCGTGGTGCCGCCGCTCCTCACGCAGCGAGTCTTCGACGACGGGCTCTTCCCCAAGTCGGGCCATCCGGACTTCGGCGTGACCACCACCCTGGTGGTCGCGATCATCGTCGTCTACCTGGCGTCCAGCGGACTCGGCGTCTGGCAGACCTACCTCACGGCCACCGTCGGCAACAAGGTGATGGGCGCACTCCGGGTCAACCTGTTCCGGCACCTGCAGTCCATGGAGCTGAGCTTCTTCACGCGCACCAAGACCGGCGTGATCCAGTCCCGACTGCAGAACGACGTCGGCGGGGTCGCGGGCGTGCTCTCGAACACCATCTCGAGCGTGCTCGGCAACATCGTCACGGTGATCGCGGCGTTCGTCGCCATGCTCCTGCTCAACTGGCAGCTCACGCTGATCGCGGTGGTGCTGATGCCGTTCCTCGTCGTCGCTCAGCGGCGGGTGGGTCAGGTGCGCGCGCGCATCGCTACGGCGACCCAGGAGTCGCTCTCCGACATGACCGCGATCACGCAGGAGACGCTGAGCGTCTCGGGCATCCTGCTCTCGAAGAGCTTCAACCGTCAGCCGTTCGAGACCGCGCGCTACTCGGCCGAGAACGAGACCCAGATCGGACTCCAGGTCAAGGAGACGATGAGCGGGCAGTGGTTCTTCGCGATGGTGCACATCTTCCTGTCGTCCATCCCTGCGATCGTCTACCTCGTCTCGGCTTGGTTACTGGGGGACGGGTCCACTGACATCACCTCGGGCACCATCGTCGCCTTCACGACCGTGCAGGCCAGGCTGCTCTTCCCGCTGATGGCGATCATGCAGACGGCCCTGAACCTGCAGACATCCAGTGCCCTCTTCGCCCGCATCTTCGAGTACCTGGATCTGAGGCCGGCCATCAAGGATCGACCGGACGCGATCGCGATTCCGGCGGGTGCGACGGTCGGCGAGATCGAGTTCCGCGACGTCACGTTCCGGTATCCGGATGCCCGCCCCAGCGAACGTCCGACGCTCGACGATGTCTCGTTCACGATCCTGCCAGGCCAGTTCGCCGCGTTCGTCGGCGCGAGCGGAGCGGGGAAGACGACGGTCTCCTACCTCGTTCCCCGGCTCTACGAGGCGTCGGAAGGCGCCGTCCTGTTCGCGGGTAAGGATGTTCGTCACCTGCAGCACGACTCGCTGATCGATCACATCGGGATCGTGAGCCAGGAGACCTATCTGTTCCACGCGACGATCGCGGAGAACCTCCGGTACGCGGCACCGGATGCCACGCAGGAGCAGTTGGAGGAGGCGGCGCGCGCTGCAAACATCCACGAAACGATCGCCGGGTTCCCGGATGGCTACGACACGATCGTGGGTGAGCGCGGCTACCGGCTCTCCGGCGGTGAGAAGCAGCGCATCGCCATCGCCCGGGTGCTGCTCAAAGACCCCGAGGTGCTCATCCTCGACGAGGCCACCAGCGCACTCGACACGATCTCGGAGCGCGTCGTGCAGCAGGCGCTCGACTCGGCCTCGCACGGCCGCACCACGATCGCGATCGCACACAGGCTGTCCACGATCGTGAACGCCGACGTCATCTTCGTCATCGACAAGGGCCGCGTCGTGGAGCGCGGAACGCACGCGGAGCTGCTGGCGCTCGGTGGCACATACGCGCGGCTGTACGACGAGCAAGCCCGCGTGACGGCGCCGGTGTAGGACGGTACCCGATGTGTTCGCCGCTACGCGACTCAACACGTTCCATCGCCTCGGCGCCGCGAGCAAGCTCGCGCCGCACTCGGCTCAGTCACGTGTGTTCGCCGCTACGCGACTCAACACGTTCCATCGCCTCGGCTTCGCGAGCGAGCTCGCGCCGCACTCGGCTCAGTCACGTGTCGGTGGGTCGTCGTAGCGTCGTGCGCATGATCGGAACATTCGACGTACTGGCCATCGACTGTCCGGACCCTCGCGCGCTCGCGCCGTTCTACGCGGAACTGCTCGGCATGCAGGTGGTCTCGGACGACCCGGACTGGGTCGAGCTCGCCTCGGAGGAGCGGCCCCGTCCGCTCATCGCCTTCCAGAAGGTCGACCAGGAGTACCGGCCGCCTCAGTGGCCAGGGCAGGAGGTGCCGCAGCAGCTGCACATCGACGTGAAGGTGGACGACCTGGATGCCGCCGAGCAGCAGGTGCTCGCCCTCGGCGCCACGAAAGCGGGGTACGACAAGGAGACGTTCCGGGTGTACCTCGACCCGGCGGGGCATCCGTTCTGCCTGGTCAAGCCGAACGACTGAGCTTTCCTCCGCTCACACCTGCGTTTCGACGGCCATGCGCACGGTGTCGCCAACGTCGACGCCCTCGCGTGCCCGGATGGACTTCTTGATCGCGAGCACATAAGTGCCGTCGCCCTCGGGGAAGATCGACGTCGACCACCTGGATGACCCGAGCGTCGCCTCCACCTTCACCGAGTTGAATCCGGCAGGCGGGTGCGGCGCGTCGTGGATCTCCTCTGAGACCTCCAGCGGGAGCCGGGCGAACACCCACAGCTCGCGGCGCGCCTCCCACGGGAACAGCGTCGACTCGAACTCGTACCTGATGCCCGCCATGTCACCAGGGTACGAGGCGCCTCCGACGCCGGGTCAGCGGGTGTAGCGGTCCGCCACCGTGAGCGCGGCGTCGTACGCGTCGAGGCCGCGACGCAGCTCGTCCTCGGTGATGACGAGCGGCGGCGCGACGTGCATCCGGTTGAAATGCGTGAACGGCCACACCCCGGCCGCCTTGCACGCCGCGGCGACCTCGGCCATGGGCGCGGCATCCGCTCCCGAGGCGTTGAACGGCACCAGCGGCTCCCGCGTCTCGCGGTTCCGCACCAGCTCGAGCGCCCAGAACAGCCCGCGGCCGCGCACCTCGCCGAGCGACGGATGCGTGTCGAGCCACCCCGTGATGGTCGGCTCGACCACCCGTGATCCGAGGTCCCGAACTCGCTGCAGGATGCCGTCCCGCTCGAAGACCTCGAACGTCGCGACACCCGCGGCACATGCCAGCGGATGCCCGGAGTACGTCAGCCCGCCCTGGAACGAGACGTCGTCGAAGAAGTGGGCTTGTGGCTCCGAGATCACGACGCCACCGAGCGGCACGTAGCCGGAGTTCACACCCTTCGCAAACGTGACGAGGTCGGGGACGACGTCGTAGGCATCCACCGCGAACCACTCGCCGACACGGCCGAAGCCCACCATCACCTCGTCGGCGATGAACACGATGCCGTGCCGGTCGCACAGCTCGCGCAAGCCATGCAGGTAGCCGGGCGGCGGCACGAGCACCCCGTTCGTGCCGACGATCGTCTCGAGCAGGATCGCCGCGATGGTCTGCGGGCCCTCCAGCGCGATCACCTGCTCGAGGTGCTCCAGCGCGCGCTGCGATTCCTCCGAAGCGTTTGCCGCGTGGAACGCGGACCGGTACGGATACGGCCCGAAGAAGTGCGCGACCGAGCCGTCCGCCGGCTCGTTCGCCCAGCGTCGCGGGTCTCCCGTGAGCGCGATAGCGGTGGACGTGTTGCCGTGGTACGAGCGATACATCGACAGCACCTTGCGGCGGCCGGTGTAGCGGCGGGCCATGCGCACGGCGTTCTCGTTGGCATCCGCGCCGCCGTTGGTGAAGAACACGTGATTCAGGTCACCGGGCGCCACCTCGGCGATGCGCCGGGCGAGCTCGCCGCGCACGTCGTTGGCCATCGCCGGCTGGATCGTCGCGAGGCGACCGGCCTGCTCCTGGATGGCTCGCACGAGATCCGGATGCTGGTGCCCGAGATTGAGGTTGATCAGCTGCGAGCTGAAGTCGAGATACGCATTGCCGTCGTAGTCCCAGAACGTGGACCCCTCGCCGGCCGCGACGGGCAGCGGGTTGATCTGGGCCTGCGCGCTCCAGGAGTGGAACACGTGCGCGCGGTCGTCGGAGCGCACCCGCTGCTCCTCGGCCTGGTCGCCGAACGCGTGGAAGGCGCCGGTCCGGTCCGTGTATCCGGTGCGGGTGCCGTTCTCGGTGATGGTCATGTCGTCATCCTCAGTGATTGCCGGGGAACGCCAGTTCGACACGCGACTGCAACGCTTCAGGCCACCGTGACGTGATCACCTTCGAGCGCGTGTAGAAGTGGAACGACTCCGGGCCGTAGATGTGCGAGTCGCCGAACAGCGAATCCTTCCAGCCGCCGAACGAGAACGATCCGACCGGCACCGGGATCGGCACGTTCACGCCCACCATCCCGACCTCGATACGGAACTCGAACTCGCGGGCGGCACCGCCGTCGCGGGTGAAGATGGCGACGCCATTACCGTACGGATTGGCGTTGATGACATCGATGGCGTCGACGAGCGTGTCGACGCGCACCACAGAGAGCACCGGTCCGAAGATCTCGTCCCGGTACGTCGACGATTCCAGCGGCACCTTGTCGAGAAGCGTGGCACCGATGAAGAACCCGTCGCCCTCGAACTGCTTCTGCGAACCGTCGACGACGACCGTCGCACCCTCGGCCGCCGCCCCCGTCACGTACGACAGCACCCTCTCGCGGTGCTGTGCGGTGACCAGCGGACCCATGCCGCTGGCGGCATCCGTTCCGTCGCCGATCACGAGGTCGTCGATGCGCTTCTGGATGGCCGGAATCAGCTTGTCGCCCGCGTCGCCGACCGCGACGAGCACGCTGACCGCCATGCAGCGCTCGCCGGCGGAGCCGTACGCGGCCGACACCGCGGCATCCGCCGCGGCATCGATATCGGCATCCGGCATCACGACCATGTGGTTCTTCGCGCCGCCGAGCGCCTGTACCCGCTTGCCGTTCGCGGACGCACGCTGGTAGATCGACCTCGCGATCGGGGTCGAGCCGACGAAGCTGATCGCGGCGATGTCGGGCGAGTCGAGCAGGGCATCCACGGCAACCTTGTCGCCGTGCAGAACGTTCAGCACCCCCGCCGGAAGCCCCGCCTGAAGGAACAGCTTCGCCAGCAGAACAGACGTCGACGGGTCCTTCTCGCTGGGCTTCAGCACCACCGTGTTGCCGCACGCGATGGCGCTCGCGACCATCCAGAGCGGCACCATCAGCGGAAAGTTGAACGGCGTGATGCAGCCGACCACCCCGACCGGTTGCTTGACGCTGTGCACGTCCACGCCGGTCAAGATCTGCTCGCTGTAGTCGCCCTTCAGGTGCTGGATGAGACCGGATGCGAACTCCACGTTCTCCAGTCCGCGTGCGATCTCGCCCGCGGCATCCGACAGCACCTTGCCGTGCTCGCTCGTGATGGCCGCCGCGAGTTCATCGCGATGCTCCGAGAGCAAGTGGCGCAGGCGGAACAGCACGTCGGCACGCTTGGTCAGGCTCGTGGCGCGCCATCCGGGAAGCGCAGCCTTGGCCGCGGCGATCGCGGCGGCGGCATCCGCCTCGCTCGCCATGAGCACCTGGTGCTGCACGGCTCCGATGGCGGGGTTGAAGACGTCTCCGGTGCGCTCGGGCTCGCCGTATTCCGCGCCGGCGACGAAGTGGCGGATCAGGGCCATGAGCGGTCCTCTCGTTGGGGTTCTCTTACGTACCACTCTGCGCTGCGTCGATCGCTGGATGGCTCGATCCGGACGAATTGACGTAGGCGGCATATAGTCTTGGTGCTCCCATGTTCACAGAGAAGTGGATTCGATAGCGGTGCCAGAACGTCACAGCTTCGTTGGCGGTCGCACAGATCGTCTGGCTGCAGAAGAGCACGGCGCTGAAGCACCTCGCGCCGGCGAACTCACCGGCGACCTTCGGGCGGAGCCAGCCCCGATCGACCTGGAGCGCACCGCGAGGCGTCAGGCCGTTTCGAGGCAGGCGGTGCTGCCGAGCATCCGCGAGGTGCTCCGCCTCGAAGAGGTCGTCACGGCCGTCCCCGAGGTGCTCACCGGCGAGAATGCCCTCGACCGCCCCGTGCGGTGGGTGCACGTGAGCGAGACGGCCGACGTGACGCACCTCGTCAAGGGTGGCGAGCTCATCCTCTCCACCGGTGTCGGATGGCCGACGGATGCCGCAGCGCAGCGCGACTTCGCGGCTCGCCTCGTCGAGGCCGCCATCGTGGGCGTCGTGCTCGAACTCGGACACCGCTTCGCGGAACCGCCGAAGGCGTTCACGGAGGCGGCCGCGCGTCTGGACCTGCCGTTCATCGTGCTGCACCGAGAGGCGCGGTTCGTCGCGATCACCGAGGCCGTGCACTCCCGCGTGATCGCCGACCAGATGGCGGCGCTGAGGGCGCGCGACGAGATCCACGCGCTGTTCACGCAGCTCAGCCTGCGCGGCAGCCCCGCCGACTACATCGTCGCGCAGGTCGCTCGCGTGCTCGGCTCGCCGACCGTGCTGGAAGACCTCACGCACCGCGTGATCGCCGTGGAGGCGATGGGCGATGACACGCGCATCCTGCGCGAATGGGAGCAGCGATCGCGGGATGCCCACGACCGGGCCGCGGATGTCGTCGCCCGCGGCGCGCTCCCCGGCCCTGACGACTGGACGATCGTTCCTGTCGAGGCGCGCGGCATCCGCTGGGGGCACCTCGTCGCGCTGCCCGGCGGTGCGCATCTGGCCGGCCGCACGAACGTGCTCGAGCAGGCCGCGATCGCGCTCGCCCTCGGCCGGCTCGCCGACCGGGGCGCGGACGAGTGGACGCGCACCAGTCACGAACGCATCGTCTCCGCACTGCTGGGCAGGCGCTTCGCAGGGGAGGCGTCTTTCGCCGACCGGCTCGAGGCGAGCGGCGTGCCGGTCACCGGCCGGACGCTGCTCGGCATCGCCGTGCGTGTGCGGGGCAGCGCACAGGGCGCAGCCGCCGCCGCGTCCGCGGTGGGAGAGCTCGGCGTGCCGGCCATCACGGCGGCGCATCCGTCGATGGATGCCGGCACGAGCGTCATCATCGTTTCCCTGCCTCCTCGAGGCAGGTTGTCCGACCAGGTGCTGTCGTCGTTCGCCGCCGCGGTCGCGACCTCGTCGGACGCCCAGCCCGCAGACGTGACCGTGGCGATCGGGGCGGATGCCGACGGCGTGCCCGGGCTGCTGGCATCCGTGGAGCAGGCCACAGAGCTGCTGACACCCCGCGACGACCGCAAGCGCCGCGGCCCGCTCATCGTGCGGGTCGAGGACCGGCCGCTGCTGCGGCTGCTGAACTCTTTCGGCAGCGATCCGCGGCTGCAGTCGCACAGCGAACGGATGCTCGCCCCGCTCATCGAGCACGACCTGCGTCGCGGAGGCGACTTGCTCGACGTTCTCACGGCCTATCTCGCGTACCCGGGCAATCGCACGCGTGCAGCGACCGCGAGCCACCTGTCGCGCTCGGTGTTCTATCAGCGCATCGCCCTGATAGAGGACCTGCTCGGCCTCTCGCTCGACGACGGTGAGATCGTCAGTGCCCTGCATGCGGCAGTGCTCGCCCGTCGAACCGGGCACTGACGACTGAGCCGAGCGCAAAGCGAGCTCGCTCGCTTTGCCGAGGCGATGGAGTCAGTTGAGCGAGTAGCGCGAACACTGACGACTGAGCCGAGCGCAAAGCGAGCTCGCTCGCTTTGCCGAGGCGATGGAGTCAGTTGAGCGCGTAGCGCGAACACTGAGCGCGAGGGCTGCGCCGCCGACGCCGCCCGGCACACGCTTGAGCATCGTGCGGCGGAGATCGGTGCCTCCGTCAGCCCGCGCCAGACCCTTCCGTCTGCTCCTGCGCGTGCTCTTGCGCCTGCTCTTGCGCCTTCTCTGCGGCGAGCGGGGTCGGTGCAGGGGAGGGGGCGAGCACGAACGCGTGCGCGGGATCCCACGTGAGCACGACCTGCTCGCCGGGACGCGCGCGCGACGAGTCGGCCAGGTTCTGCGCGAAGGCCTTGAGAACGCCGCCCCACGGAGTGGACACCTCGTATTCGGTGCTCGCGCCGAGGTACGTGGCGGTGATGACGGTTCCGGGCACCGTGTTGGGCATCGAGCCCGGCTCGCCCTGGCGGCCGACGGCATCCGTTCGGGTCACGACGAGCTTCTCGGGACGGATGCCGACCCGGGCGCCCGCCGGCAGGCGTCCGTCGACGCCGCTCACCTCCAGCCGAGTGCCGTCGGGGAGTCGCAGCGCCGTGCCGTGCGATTCGGGTGCGATCACGTTGCAGGTGCCGAGGAATTCGGCGACGAACTGAGTGGCGGGCCGGTCGTACACCCGGTCGGGGGAGCCGATGTCTTCGGTGCGTCCGGCGTTCATCACCGCGAGCCGGTCGGCCATCGACATGGCCTCGTTCTGGTCGTGTGTGACGTAGAGGAACGTGATGCCGACCTCGCGCTGGATGCGCTTGAGCTCCAGCTGCATCGTCTTGCGGATCTTCGCATCCAGTGCACCCATCGGCTCGTCGAGCAGCAGCACCTTCGGCTCGTTGACGAGCGCACGGGCGAGCGCCACGCGCTGCTGCTGACCGCCGGAGAGCTGCAGCGGCCGACGCTTGCCGTACCCCTTCAGCCCCACCATCTCCAGGTTGCGCTCGACCTTCTCGCGGATCTCGGCGCTGGCCACCTTGCGACGCCGCAGACCGAATGCGACGTTGTCGAACACCGTCAGGTGCGGAAACAGCGCGTACGACTGGAACACCGTGTTCACGTCGCGCTTGTACGGCGGGAGCATCGTGACGTCGCGGCCGTCGAGGTAGATGTGCCCGAGGCTGGGCAGCTCGAATCCGCCGACCATGCGCAGCGTCGTGGTCTTGCCGCATCCGCTGGGCCCGAGCAGCGCGAAGAACTCTCCCTGTTTCAGCTGCAGATCGATGTCGTCCACCGCGATCGCATCGCCGAACCGTTTCGTGACGTGCTGGATCGAGATCGCCGGTTCCCCCGTTCCGCCGGGTGCGCCGGAACGAGGGGATGCCGCGGCCTCGCTCGACAGGGTCATTGTTCTCCTCCGAAACGACCGCCTGACAGCGCGGCGGTTGTCGTGACGGGAGAACTCTACGTGGCGACCACCGTCGATGAGCCCAGGGACGTACCGTTCGCGTCGAGCGCCAGGATCTGCACAAAGGCTGCACCGTCGATTGTCGACGTGGTCTCGAAGCCGTCCTTCGGTATGGTGGCGACCGCCGAGAGGGAGTCGTTCGTCGCTCCGGAGAGGATGCGCCACGACGCCACCTCGGTCGCACCGTTCCAGCTCGCTGAGACCCGCAGCCGGCCCGAAGGGTCCGTCACGGTGGCGATGTCGGGATCCGCCTTCGGCTGGCCCACCCACGTGCT
>Ga0164242_10005468_pt1 | contig 14150 bp, 9 predicted proteins | sample OricomgcompostMG_FD_108783 | JGI IMG/M metagenome (GOLD analysis project Ga0164242, IMG submission 108783) | Miracle-Growth compost microbial communities from Emeryville, California, USA - Original compost - Miracle growth compost (MG) ... | reverse complement strand
TAGCCACTCTTTCAGCGACGATGGCAGCAGTAGAAGCTGGTCCGGTGCGTAAGGGCGATAGGTCGTTGGCATGCCGGCCATTTTACCGATCAGGAGTTCCTGCCGCCCACGCTCCTAGGTCGGCGGACCACCCTTCTCCATCCGCTCCAGCCGTTCGACCAGCAAGGCCCGTTCCCGCAGGTTTTGCGTCATGCCGATGGCGCGCCGGATTTCCTCGCGCGCCTCGCCGAGCCGGCCCATCTTCATCAACAGGTCCCCGCGCACACTGGCAAACAGGTGATAGCCGGCCAGCGCCGAGCCGCCGGCGAATCCCGCCGCGGCGTCGAGCGCATCGAGCCCCGCGGCCGGTCCGTGCGCCATGCCCACGGCGACCGCCCGGTTCAGCGCCACCACGGGCGACGGCATGACTTGCAGCAAGGCGTCGTAGAGGGACACGATCCGCTCCCAGTCGGTCTGTTCGGCGGTGAGGGCGCGCGCGTGGCAGGCGGCGATCGCCGCCTGCAGGGCATAGGGACTCGCGCCGCCGCCGAGGCGCTGCGCGCGCTCGAGCGAGGCCATGCCGCGCCGGATCTGCGCATGGTCCCACAGCGAGCGGTCCTGGTCCGGCAGCAACACCGCCTCACCGTTCCCGCCCCGCCGCGCCGCGTGGCGCGATGCCTGCAGCTCCATCAGCGCCAGCAGGGCGTGAACCTCCGGCTCGCGCGGCATCAGCCCCGTCAGCATGCGCCCCAGCCGCAGCGCTTCGTCGGCAAGCACGGTGCGCGTCCATTCGTCTCCCGTGGTGGCGGTGTAGCCCTCGTTGAAGATCAGGTAGACCACCAGCAGCACCGACGCCACCCGGTCGTGCAATTCGTCCCGGCTCGGCATCTCGAAGGGGATCCCGGCCTCGGAGAGCGTCTTCTTGGCGCGGAAGATCCGCTGCCCCATGGTCTTTTCGGGCACCAGGAAGGCGCGCGCGATCTCCGCCGTGGCGAGCCCGCCGACCACGCGCAGGGTGAGCGCGATGCGTCCTTCCACCGGCAGCGCCGGGTGACACGCGGCGAAGACCAGCCGCAGGATGTCGTCGTCGATCACCTGGTCCATGGAACGCTCCAGCGCATCGCCCAACTGCTGCTGTTGCCACTCCAGCTCCCGCGCGATGTCGCCATGCTTGCGGACGAGCATGCGGCTGCGCCGCAGCAGGTCGAGCGCGCGCCGCTTCGCCGCCGTCATCAGCCACGCCCCCGGCCGGTCGGGAATGCCCTCGACCGGCCATCGTTCGAGCGCGGCGACGAGCGCGTCCTGTGCCAGTTCCTCCGCGGCACCGAGGTCGTGCGTGACGCGGGCGATCGCGGCGACGAGGCGTGTGGACTCGATCTTCCACACGGCCTCGATCGTCCTGGCGGCGTCGCTCGTACCCATCTCCGCGAGGCTACCCGTCGCCCTGCCCGGAGCCCTCGGCCGCCTGCTGCACGTCCGCAGGGAAGTCGGGCATCTCGTATATCCGGCGAACCTCGATCACCTCGTTGTCGGACATGGGCGCCCGCCTGGCCCACTCGATCGCCTCCTCGCGCGAGCCGACCTGGATGGTCCAGTAGCCGCCGACGGCTTCCTTCGCCTCCGCGAACGGGCCGTCGGTCACCATCGCCTTGCCGCCCGCGAACGAAACGCGGGCGCCCGTGGACGGCGGCCACAAGCCGTCCAGCGCAAGCAGCACGCCCGCCTTCCGCAGCGTCGCGTTGTATTCCATCATCCTCGCCACCGCCCGCGCGTCGGGAACCGCGTCGGGCGCGGCCGATGCGTAGCCTTCGGGTATCACGATCATCATGAAACGCATCGGGGACACCTCCTGTCTTCAGGATATTGAAAGGCCCGGCGGCCATGCGGATGCGCACGACTGCCCAACGGCAGGGCTATCGTGGTGGCGTCGGCACGTGCCCTTCATGCCGGCCTCGTCTGCACGCCGCATGGCAGCCAGGTACCGGGGATGCCGCCCCGGCCCGTACGCCGCCGCGCTCAATCCTTCGCGGCGGCCGGCTTGTGGAAAATATCCCGCACCTCGACCGGCGCGCGGCAGGCCGTGACGGCCTTGCGCGCCCAGGCCAGCGCCTCGTCCCGGTCCGCGGTTTCCAGTATCCAGAAACCGCCCACGTGCTCCTTGGCTTCCAGGTACGGCCCGTCGGTGAGCAGCACCGTGCCGTCCGGCTGCGCGCACAGCGACGAGGCCTGCCCTGCCGGCCCCAGGCCACCGGCAAAGCGCCGGACGCCGGCGGCGATCATCTCCCGGTTGAGTGATGAAATCTCCTCGATCATCGCTTCGTCCTCGGTGGACGGGTCGTAGTCGTCGGGATGGTGAATGGCTACCAGATAATGCGGCATGGTCGTCTCCTCGGTGATTTTCGGCCGGACCCCTTGCCCGGTCCTGTGTCAACGACGAACGGCGTAGCGGGATTTCGACAGGTCGTCCGGGAAACTTCCGTTCTCGTGCCCGACGGCGATAGTGCGCCCCTCGCCCGGCGCACGCCATCGCCCCTTGTCGAAGGCGGACGCGTTGCGACCGGCCGGCGACGCCCATCAGGCGCGCTCTGGGCCAGCGCGCGGACCGCATGCGCCGAACCGGCATCCCATCGCGATGCGGGCAGCCCGGAAACGTCCCGTGGGGATGCCTACCCTTCCGCCGGCGCCAGCCGCCGCAGCGCCTGCGCATGGATCGCCGGCACGCCCGCCAGCACGCTGCGCGTATCCAGCGAGGGCGGCCGGCCGGCCAGGTCGGTGAACGCGCCGCCCGCCTCGCGCACGATCACCGCCAGCGCGGCGACGTCGAGGATGTTCACGTCCGACTCGATCACCAGGTCCAGCGAGCCGCGCGCCAGCAGGTGGTAGTGGCAGAAGTCGCCATAGCCGCGGATGCGGTTGCTGTCGCGGATCAGTGCGCCCAGCGCATCCCAGCGTGCGTCGCCGGTGAGCGTCTTGACGTTGCCGATGGAAAGCGAGGCCTGCGCCATGTCCGCGGTCGGCGCCACCCGCACGCGCTCGCCTTCGTACCACGCGCCGCCGCCGGCGCGCGCCCACATCGTCTCGCCGTAGACCGGCGCGCTGGACACGCCCAGCACCAGCTCGCCCCGATCCATCAGCGCGATCTGGGTGGAGAAGAACGGCGTGCGGCGCACGAAGCTCTTGGTGCCGTCCAGTGGGTCGACCAGCCACAGCAGGCCGTCGCGCGCGCCGTCCAGGCCGAATTCCTCGCCGTAGACCGCGGCCCCGGGCAGGGCCGCGCGCAGCACCGCGCCGATGGCCCGCTCGGCCTCGCGGTCGGCGACCGTCACCGGCGTCGCGTCCGGCTTCACTTCCACCGCGACGCCGCGCTTCCAGTAATGGCGGATCACCTCCGCCGCCGCCTGCGCCGCCTCGCGCGCGGCCGCCACGGCCGCATCCAGTTGTCTCGGGTCCATCATCGCTCCCCCGCGGAAATCCAATGCGCCAGGCCGCCGCTGCCGCGCAGCGCCAGCGTACCGTCCGGCGCCAGCGGGCCGAAACCGCCCAGCCACGCGCGCAGTGCCGGGTCGTCGCCACGCGCCCTGAGCGCGACCTCGTAGTGCCAATCCAGCGGGCTCAACAAGGCCTCGCCCTGCGCGCGCAGCGGCCCGCCCGCGTCGTCCAGCCGCAGCCGGACCACGCCGTCGCGCCCCTGCGCGCGCAGGCGCAAGTCGCCGAGCGCTAGCCGCCGACCGGCCGCCGCCACCGTGCCATCGTGCCACAGCGCGGCGCCGTCCAGTCGCATCGGCCACGGCCCCTGCAGGCGCGCATTGTCGATATGGACGTCCAGACGTCCGCCCAGGCGCTGCCCGCGCAACGCCGGCCAGCCGTCGAGCAGGGCGGCGTCGGCGGCGATCCGCAGCTGCCGCCAGTCGGTCTCGCCCGGGGCCGGCCGGTGCATGCGCCCGGCGGCGTCCAGCGATGCCCCGTGCAAGGCGAAGTCCAGCCGCACGTCGCCGAACAGGGCGCACCGCGACAGTGTCCAGCGCGCCCGGCCCAGGTCGCGTCCGTCCGGCGCCAGCACGCGGCCCGCGTGGCCGTGCCACAGCGTGCCGCCGACCTGTTCCAGTTGGATGCCATGCAGGCGCGGCCCCAGCACGGCCAGCGCCCAGCGCGCCGGCAGGAACCACGCCAGCGCGACCAGCGCGAGCGCCAGCGCGGCCACGCCGGCCAGCGCGATGCGCCATCGCCTCAACGCCACACTCCCATGCCGTCCTTCCCGCCCTTGAGCCTTTCGGCGCCAGCCCGGATCATAGCGGGATGAACGATTTCCCCGGCGGCAATGCCGCGCTCGCCGCGCGCGACCTGAAACACATCTGGCACCCCTGCACGCAGATGCACGACCACCGCCCGGCCAGCGAGGGCGGCGTGCCGCTGGTGCCGATCGTGCGCGGCGAGGGCGCCTGGCTGATCGATGCCGAGGGCCGGCGCTACCTCGACGGCATCAGTTCGTGGTGGACCAACCTGTTCGGCCACGCCAACCCGCGCATCGCCGCCGCGCTGGCCGAGCAGGCCGCGACGCTGGAGCACGTGATCTTCGCCGGCTTCACCCATCCGGTCGCGATCGAGCTGGCCGAGCAGCTGGTGCGGATCGCGCCGCCGGGGCTGCACAAGGTGTTCTTCGCCGACAACGGCTCGGCCGCCATCGAGGTGGCGCTGAAGATGAGCTTCCACTACTGGCTGAACCAGGGCCGCGGCGAAAAGACCCGTTTCATCGCGCTCACCGGCAGCTACCACGGCGAGACGCTGGGCGCGCTGTCGGTGAGCGACGTGGCGCTGTACCGCAAGACCTACGCGCCGCTGCTGCTCACCCCGATCCTGGCGCCCTCGCCCGACGCCTACGAGGGCGAGCCCGGCGAGACGCCGGCGCAGGTTGCCGCGCGGCGACTGGCCGGACTGCGCGCCCTGCTGGAACGCCACGCGCACGAAACCTGCGCGGTGATCGTCGAGCCGCTGGTGCAATGCGCCGGCGGCATGCGCATGTACCACCCGGACTACCTCGCCGGCCTGCGCGCGCTGTGCGACGAGTTCGAGGTGCACTTCATCGCCGACGAGATCGCGGTGGGCTTCGGCCGCACCGGCACGATGTTCGCCTGCGAGCAGGCCCGCGTGTCGCCCGATTTCATGTGCCTGTCCAAGGGCCTCACCGGCGGCACCCTGCCGCTGTCCGCGGTGCTCACCGGCGACGCCGTGTACCAGGCGTTCTACGCCGAATACGCCGCCGGCCGCGCCTTCCTGCACTCGCACAGCTACACCGGCAACCCGCTGGCCTGCCGCGCGGCGCTGGCCACCCTGGCGATCTTCCGCGACGAGCCGGTGCTGGAGCGCAACCGCGCGCTGGCCGCGCACCTGGCCAGGCGGCTGGCGCCGCTGCGAGATCATCCGCAGGTGGCGGAGGTGCGCCAGACCGGCATGATCGCGGCGGTGGAGCTGGTCGCCGACAAGGCCACCCGCCGCCCGTTTCCCGCCGACCAGCGGCGTGGGTTGCGCGTCTACCGGCATGGCCTGGCGCACGGGGCGCTGCTGCGCCCGCTGGGCAACGTGGTCTATTTCATGCCGCCCTACGTGGTCAGCGAGGCGGAGATCGACCACCTGGTCGAGGTGGCGAGCGCCGGCATCGAGCACGCCGTGGCCTGAACCGCCCGGCCAGGCGGCGACGCTGCGTCGCCCGGCACCGCCAGCCGGACCGGCCATGCCGTAACCGACGCGTCTCCACTCGCCCTCCAGCCCTGACCCGGCGCCTTGCCCCGCGCTATGCTGGAAGGCCGCCCCGCCACCGCACGCCATGCGCAACATCCGCATCCACCTCGACCACCCGCTCGCCGCCGGCAGCGAACTGGAGCTGCCCGCCCAGGCCGCCGAGCACGTCGCCAGGGTATTGCGCATGAATCCCGGCGACCCGCTCACCCTGTTCAACGGCGACGGGTGCGACTACCAGGCGGTGATCCTCGCGGTCGGCAAGCGCGACGTGGCCGTGCGGGTGGAGCGCGGCGAGGCCGTCGCCAACGAATCGCCGCTGCGCCTGACCCTGGCCCAGGGCGTGGCGCGCGGCGAGAAGATGGACCTGATCGTGCAGAAGGCCACCGAGCTGGGCGTGGCGCGCATCGTGCCGCTGCTCACCGAGCGCGCGGAAGTGAAGCTGGACGCCGCGCGCGCGGACAAGCGCGTGGCGCATTGGCGCGCCGTCGCCGCCAGCGCCTGCGAACAGAGCGGCCGCGCCCGGCTGCCACGGATCGAGCCGGTGCAGCCCTTGCGCGCGTGGCTCGACAGCCTGGCCACCGACGGCGCGCAGCGCCTGGCGCTGCTGCCCGACGGCGGCCTCCGGCCGAACGCGCTGCGCTTCGCCGAAGCCGGCGGGCTGCTGGTCGTGGGTCCGGAAGGCGGCCTGGGCGAGCGCGACGTCGCCGCCCTGCAGGCCGCCGGCTTCGCCGGCCTGCGCCTCGGGCCGCGGATCCTGCGCACCGAAACCGCCGGGCTGGCGGCGCTGGCCGTGCTGCAGGCGCTGCACGGGGATTTCTGAGCAGCCGCGCTCCAGTTCCTTTCAGGCGGCGCCGCCGGCCTCGCCCTCGCCCAGCAGCGCGGCCAGTTCGGCCTCGATGCCTTCCAGGTCGGGGATCACCGCCACGTCGTCGCGCACCAGCACCTGCGCCTTCACGCCGGCGGGCAGCGGCGCGCCGTCGTGGGTGGGGATGATCAGCTCGGCGTTGAGCGTGGTCAGCCGCGGGAAACCCTGGGTGGCCATCGCCACGAATGGCAGCTGCGGCTTGCCGCCCAGGGCCTTGAGCACGGCCACGCGCATCGCCAGGCCGGCATCGCCCTCCTGCGCGCCCGCCAGCCGGGTGAAGGACACCAGCGGCACGCGCCAGCCGCGCCACGGGATGCGGCCAAGCAGCCAGGCCGGCGCGCCCTCCACCGGCTCGGGCGTGGGCATGGTGATGACCTCGGCCACGGTGGCATTGGGCAGCAGCAGGCGCAGGCTGCCCACCGGCACCAGCACGCAGCGGATCTCGCGCGGCAGTTCTCGTTCGCTCATGGGCGGCGTTCTCCCTGGAATTCCTCGGCCAGGCGCGCCGCCAGTTCGCGCGGCGTGCCGGTAAATTGCGCGAGGCGCTCGGCCATCACGGCGCCGACCATGTCGGCGACATGCTCGCCGGCGGAGGCTTCCGCCCATACCCGGCCGCCGCGGTCGTGGATCGCCTGGCAGCCGCCCACCGCGTCGGTGGAACTGCCGGCGAACACGATCGCCAGCGCGTCGCGGCCGAACACGTTGGCCGCCATGGTGAAGCTGGCGTCGATCGACGGTGCGTGCGCCGCTACCTCGTCGGCCGCCTGCAGCACGATGCTGCCGTCGCGCAGCAGGCGCAGCTGCTGGCCGGGCGGCACCACCCGCACTTCGCCACGGCGCGCCCTGGCGCCCGCCTGCGCCAGCCGTACCGGCAGCGCGCAATGGGCGGCCAGGTGCTCGACCAGTTCGTCGACCGACCGGCCCGCCAGATGCTGGGTGTGCAGGATCGCCGCCGCCAGCCCTTCCGGCAGGCCGGCCAGGAACTCGCAGACCGACGCGGTGCCTTCGGTGGTGGCGCCCAGCAGCACCCATCGCGACGGCACGCCGCCGAGGTCGTCCAGCACCATCTCCACGGCCTCCTGGTGCGGCTGCGGCGCGATGGCTTCCTCGATGGACACCAGTTCGAGGCTCAGCCCCGGCGTGATCGGCGACTCCCCGCCGGCATCCGCCTCGGGCGCCAGGAAGTCGGCCGCGCTGATCTTTTCGATGCCGAAGTCCGCCGGGGCGTGGCGTGCCGGCGACTGCGCCGGCGCGTCGTCGTCGAGCAGAGCCCAGTCCGGCGCCTTGGGCGGCGCGCCCCTGGCAGGCGCGGGCTCCGGCGCCACGCCGGTCCGCGGCTCGTCCAGGGCCAGCGAAGAAAAGTCCGGCGGACCTGCCGCCTCGGCCAGCGCGACGATTGCCATGGAGTCGCCCGCACCATCCGGCGTGGGCTCCAGATCCATGCCCGGCCCGGCAAAGCCGCCTTCGTCGCCACCGCCGGAGGCCGGCTCGCGGCCGTCGCCGGAAGCGCCTCCCTCGTCGTGCCCGTCGGCCGCCAGCAGGGCCTCCAGTTCCGCCGCCAGGGTTTCCGATTCGGCCTCGGTCCGCTGCGGACCGGCCTCGTCGGCCGCTTCCGGCAGCGTCGCCGCCGGCCCAGCCACCGCCACGGATAACGGCTCGCCGTCTCCGGGCGTCGTGTCGGTCGATACCGCCGCCGCATCGACTGGCGCATCCCGGGGCGCGGCGACCGGCACGGGTTCGACTTCCCGCGCATCCGCCGGCCGCGGCGGGTCGACGTCGCCGCCGGCCAGCGCCTTGGCCGCGAGATGGCGCGCCCAGCGCGCCAGGTCCCAGCCGGAAAGCCCGCGGCTGGCCTGGGCATCGTCGAAGACCACCCGCAGCCGGCCCTCCCCGGCCAGGCCGTCGAGGCGGTCGAGCACCGCGTCGTCGGTGTCGTCGTCGAGACTGGCCACCACCACATCCGACTGCGCCGCGGCCAGCTGCGCCGGGTCGAAACCGGCAAGCGGCCCCTCGTACACGATGCGGGCGCCGTGCTCGCCCAGCGCATCGCGCAACTGGACGCCCAGCGCGGCATCGTCGAACAGCAGGGCCACGGCGGTGCGCTTCGCCGCGCTCATCGGCCGCCCTCCGCGCCGCCCCGCCCGGCCACCTCGGCGATCTGCGCGAGCAGCTCGGCCTCCTGGTAGGGCTTGCCCAGGTAGCGCTCCACGCCGATGTCGAGGGCGCGCTGGCGATGCTTCTCGCCGGTGCGCGAGGTGATCATGATGATCGGCACCTGGCGCAGGCGCGGGTCGGCCTTCATCCGGCTGGCCAGCTCGTAGCCGTCCATGCGCGGCATCTCGATGTCGAGCAGCATCAGGTCGGGCACGCGCTCGTTGAGCTTTTCCAGCGCGTCGACGCCGTCCTTCGCGGTAACCACGTCGTACTCGTGGCGCTCGAGCACGCGGCCGGTGACCTTGCGCATGGTGATCGAGTCGTCCACCACCATCACCAGCGGCTGCCCGCGCGCCTCCTCGACGGCCGGTATCGCCACCGCCTCCAGCCCCTCGGCCGCCCGCTGCTCGCGGCGGCGGACGCCGTGGCGGACCAGCGGCGCCAGGTCGAGGATGATCAGCACCGAGCCGTCGCCCATGATGGTGGCGCCGAGGATGCCCGGCACCGAGCTCACCTGCGGCCCGACCGACTTCACCACGATCTCGCGCGAACCGATCACCGCGTCGATGCGGATCGCCGCGCGCAGCTCGCCGGCGCGGGTCAGCAGCAGCGGCAGCTGTTCCTCGTCGCCGGCGTGGCCGGGGGCGTGGTCCAGCAGCTCGGCTAGGTCGTGGATGCCGTAGCGCTCGCCGTTGTAGTCGAACCACGGCTCGGGCCCGGCCATGCGCCGGGCCAGTTCGCCCGGGTCGATCCGCGCCACGCCCTGCACCGAGGTCATCGGGATGGCGAAGGTCGACTCGCCGATGCGCACCAGGATCGCCTGGGTCACCGCCAGGGTGAACGGCAGGCGCAGCACGAAGCGGGTGCCCCGGCCCGGCTGCGACTCGATCGCCAGCGAGCCGCCGAGCTGCTTGATCTCGTTGGCCACCACGTCCATGCCCACGCCGCGGCCGGCCAGCTGGGTGACCTCGCTGGCGGTGGAAAAGCCCGCCTGGGTGATCAGCCCCAGCAACTGCTCGTCGTCCGGACGGGCGTCCTGGTCCAGCAGGCCGCGTTCGACCGCGCGCCGGCGGATCGCCTCGCGGTCGAGGCCGCGGCCGTCGTCGTCCACGCGCACCACCACCTCGGTGGCCTCGCGCGACACCCGGATGCGCACCGCGCCTTCCACCGGCTTGCCGGCCTTGCGGCGGTCCTGCGGCGACTCGATGCCGTGCGCCACCGCATTGCGCAGCATGTGCTCGAACGGCGCCTTGAGGCGGTCGAGCAGGTTGCGGTCCATTTCGCCGTGCGCACCTTCCACGTACAGCTGGGCCTGCTTGCCCTGCTCCTGCGCGGCCTGGCGCAGGGTGCGGCGCAGGTTCGGCACCATGCTGTCGAACGGCAGCATGCGCGTGCGCAGCAGGCCGTCCTGCAGTTCCGAGCTCACCCGCGACTGCTGGATCAGCAGCGTCTCGGCCTGGCGGGTCAACTCGTCGAGCATGCCCTGGATCGAGACCAGGTCGGAGACCGACTCGGCCAGCGCGCGCGAGTACTGCTGCAACTGCGAGAAGCGGTCCAGCTCCAGCGGGTCGAACGCGGCCAGGCCGGCCTCGCGGTGCTCGCGCTGGTAGCGCGCGATGATTTGCGCCTCGGTCTCGATCTCCAGCATGCGCAGCTGGCTGCGCAGGCGCTGCACGGTCTGCTCCAGCTCGACCAGGTTGAAGCGGTAGCCGGCCACCTGCTGTTCCAGCCGCGAGCGGTAGATCGCCACCTCGCCGGCGTGGTTGACCAGGTTGTCCAGCAGTTCCGCGCGGACGCGGATCTGCTCCTGTGGCGTACCGGGCGCGCCTTCCGGCGCGTTGTCCTCCGGCAGCAGGGAAGGCAGCGCTTCCGGCGCGGCGGCGGCCGCGTCCGGCACCGGCGGCACGCCGTCGGACAGGACCGAGGCGGACGGCTGCTCCGAGCGGGCCTGCAGGCGCTCGATCAGCGCCTGCGGGTAGGCGATGGCGCGGCCCTGGGTGACCCGCTGCACCAGCTCGTGCAGGTGGTCGAACGCGGCTTCCAGCGTGGCGATCAGCGGCACCATCTCGGGCGAACCGCTTTCCGGCGGGTGCTCCAGCACCGTCTCGACGGCATGCGCCAGGTCGCCGATCGGCGCCAGGCCGGCGATGCGGGCGCCGCCCTTGAGCGTATGCAGGGCGCGCAGCAGGCCGGCCACCGGCGCCGGATCGTGCGGGCCGGCGTGCCACTGCGCGAGCAGGCCGTCGGCCTGGTCGAGGATCTCGTGGGCTTCCTCGCCGAAGACCTCCAGCAGGTCGGCATCGATATCGCCGGCATCCGGCCCGCCGGCGCCCGGGCCCGCCATGCCGATTCCGGCGGGGGCATCGGGCCCCGTTTCCGGCGCATCGGCGCCGGCATCGGGTGCGGCGTCCTGACCGCGGTCCGACGCCGGCGAAGCGGACGCCGTCGCCTGCTCGCCGGCGACGTCCGGCCCGGCGGGCGCCGGACCGCCGGCGGCATCGCCATCGACGCCCATGGCTTCGGCCGCCGCACCGGCCTGGCCGGCGGCATCGGGTTCTCCATGCGGAAGCGCGTCCGCCGGCACCGCGAGCCCACCTGGCGCGTCATCGGCGACAGGCTGTTCCGGCGCCGCCTGCCCGATCGCCTCGGCGGCGGCGGGCGCGGGTTCGTCGGCTGGGGCCTGCGGCGTCCCGGCCGTCGCTGCCGGTGGCGACGAGGCGCCGAGCTGGCCATCCGCCGGCATCGCCCCGGCCGGCCCGGCATCGAAGCCGAAGCCGGCCAGCGCCGCCCTCAGTTCGCCGTGCCCGCCATCTTCCGCATCCGACCCGGTACCCGCGCTCGCGATCCCGGCCCTCTGCGGGAACGGCGCCGGGACATCGCCGTCATCGGCGTGCTCCGCATGCGGCTCGAACACCACGTGGGCCATCTGCGGCTCGGGCTCGCGGTCGCGAAGCTCGACGATGCGCTCCACCAGCGCGGCGGTGTCCGGCAACTGCGGCTGCGCCGCCTCGAACTGCGCCATCACCTGCTCGACCACCTCGACGCTGCGGCTCAACAGGCCCACGCCTTCGACCGACAGCGGGTGGCCGGCGCCGCGCAGGCGCTTGAGCAGGCTCTCCAGCGGCGACAGCAACTGGGTCAGCAGCGGTATGTCGACCATCGCGATGGCGCCGTGCAGCGTGTGCACCGCGCGCAGCAGGGCGTCGTCCACCGGCAGCTCGCCGCTGGAGCGGGCCAGCGCGGTGCGGATGGTCTGCAGGTATTGCGCCACCTCGCTGCCGAGGATCTCCAGCAGCACCGGGTCGACCGGCGGCAATACCGGCCCGGGCAGCGCGCCGCCGGCCTCGTCGGCGGCCGGCGGCGCTTCCGCCGCGATCCCGGCCAGGCCCGCGGCGGGCACCGCCGCGGCATCGACCTGCGCGCGCGGCACGCGCCGCTTGACCACGCGGCGCACGGTCCGCGTGGCGGCGGCGTGGTCCTCGATTCGCGCTTCGGCATGGCCGCCGGCCAGCTGGTCGGCGGTTTCCATGATCGCGCCGAGCGGGGCCTCCGGCATGCCACCGTCGCGCAGTGCCGCCAGCAGCGACGGCAGCGCCGCGATGGCGTGGCGCACCAGCGCCTGCACGCCCTCGTGCGGCGCGATGGAACCGTCCAGCACGCGGTTGAGCATGTTCTCCACCTTCCAGGAGAACTCGCCCAGCACGCGGGCGCCGACCAGGCGGCCGGAGCCCTTGAGGGTGTGGAAGGCGCGGCGGATCGGGGTCAGCAGCGCCCGTTGCGCCGGCTCGGCCAGCCAGGCCTGCTCGGCGTTGCGCAGGTTGGCGATTTCTTCCTGCATCTCTTCCAGGAAGATCTCGCGGATCTCGTCGTCGATGCCGTCGGAGCCGGTTTGGAACCCCGCCTCCCCGGCCAGCGGACCGGCCGCCGGCAGCTGCTCGAGCACGTCCTCCTCGATCTCGACCCAATCGTCGCCGGCGTCATCCCCGGCGCCGGCGGCGGGCGGCGCCAGCGGCTCGGTCTCGGCCAGGTGCAGGCCGCCGATGTCGTGAGGCTCGGGCTGCGGCGTCTCGCTGTCGCCGATGAACAGGGCGGTGGGATCGCTGCCCGCGGCCACGCTGACCGTCTCGGAGAGTTCCGGCCCGGCCGCCGGCGGCTCGACGGCGGCTTCGTCTTCGGCGGGGGCGCGCGCCTGTGGCGGCGGCCAGCATCCGAGCTGGCCCAGGCTGTGCTCGGCGACGTCGAGGATGTGCTCCAGCCCGCCGCGGTGCTCGCGCGCGGCCTCGAGGTAATACTCCAGTGCGGCCAGGGCATCGGCCAGCTGGTCCATCTGCCCGCTGCCCGGCACGCGGCGGTCGACCAGCAGTTCGTTGCCGACGAAGCGGCCGATGCCTTCGGCGATGGCGCCCGGGCGCGGCAGCGACAGCATGCGCATGGCGCCGGCCACCTCGTCCATCAGCGCCGGCGCGCCGGCCAGCCGGGCGTGCTGCCATCCGGACTCTACGAAGGCGACGATCGCCTCCTTCACCTTGCCGGTGTTGGCGATGGCTTCGTGCATCAGCGTCGCCAGGATGTGCCGCGCCTCGCTGCGTGGCAGCAGGCTGGCGGGGATCGCCGCTTCCTCGCCGGCGTCCGCTGCGCCCTCGGCGCCGAGGCTGTCGATGTGGTCGTCCAGCGATGCCTCGACGTAGAGCAGGGCGCCGGCCACGTCGAGCAGCACTTCCTCGTCGACCGGGCGCGTTCGGCTGGCCAGCTCGGCCAGCACCCGCCGCTGCCCGGCGACGACGCGGCGCGGCACCGCCAGCGCCAGCATGCCGAGCGTGTCGGCCACCCGGTCGAGCACTTCGGTCTGTTCGGCCAGCCGCGCCGGATCGGCGCCCTGCTGGCGCAGGAACAGGTCCAGCGCGTCCTTCACCCGCAGCAGGTCGTCCTTCAGCGCCTTGGCCACCGAATCGAGCAAGGCCCGGTTGTGGCCGGCCATCGAGCCGCGCGCGTGCTCCAGTTCGCCGGCGTCGGGCAACAGGCCGTCCAGTCCGTAGGTCTGCGCCAGCGCCGCCATCTGCGGGCTGCGCTGGCCGGCCTGGGCCACGATGTAGAGCAGCTTGCGGGCCAGCTCGTCGGCGTCGCCGCCGCGCAGGCTGTCCTCGCCCTGCTCGACGAGCTGGCGGATGCTGCGGTCGACCTTGCCGACCAGTTGGCGCACCTCGGCGGCATGGCTCCTGAGCATGCCCTGGTCCAGCCCCTCCAGCACGCCGGCGGCGATCCACCACAGGCGCCGCCCCGGCACGCTGGCGCAGCGCGCGGCGATCGCCAGCAGGGTATGCCGCATGCCGGCCAGTTGCTGCTGCGCGCCCTGCCCGCGGAACCAGGCCAGCAACTGCTGCTGGAAGCGCAGGCGCAGCTCGGCGATCTCGCCGCG
>Ga0164242_10005467_pt1 | contig 14151 bp, 18 predicted proteins | sample OricomgcompostMG_FD_108783 | JGI IMG/M metagenome (GOLD analysis project Ga0164242, IMG submission 108783) | Miracle-Growth compost microbial communities from Emeryville, California, USA - Original compost - Miracle growth compost (MG) ... | reverse complement strand
TCAGGTTGCGCCAGGGTCCGGCTGCCGGCCGGTTTGGGGAACGAAGCGGCGCTCGGCTACCCTTCGGATGCCCTGCAGAGGGCGATTGCGCGCGAGTGGCGGAATAGGCAGACGCGCACGGTTCAGGTCCGTGTGCCCGTGAGGGCGTGGGGGTTCAACTCCCCCCTCGCGCACAGTGAATGAAGAAGAGCCCCTGGGTTTCCCAGGGGCTCTTCTTTTTTGCGGCTGCGGATGCCGGCGCGGGTCTGAGCGGCGCAGAAAGCGCCGAACGGCGCATGGAACATCGGCTTGGATGCGCCGCTCGGCGTCGGATGCGCCGCTCAGCCGAACACCGAGGGCCGGCCCGGCCTCAGCGTGCGGCGGCGTCGCGGCCACTCAGTGTCCGCGCGTCGTGTTGCGGCGCCGCACCGAAGAGGCGCTTGTAGTCGCGGCTGAACTGCGACGGGCTCTCGTAGCCGACCGCATACGCGACGCCCGCGATGTCCCGATGATCGGACAGCAGGCGCACTCGGGCTTCCTGCAGCCGCAGTTGCTTCTGGAACTGGATCGGGCTCATCGCCGTCACCGATTGGAACCCGCGGTGGAACGCCGAAGGGCTCATCCGCGCCATCTTCGCGAGCTCGTCGACGCGGACCTGCTCGGCGTAGCGGTCGCGAAGCCAGCCGACGGCGCGCGCGATCCGGTTCAGACTGCTGTCCGCGAGGCCCAGCTGCCGTACCGAGGGTCCGTGCGGGCTGCGCAGCACGAGCCAGGTGATCTCGCGTTCGAGCAGGGGCGCGAGTATCGGCAGGTCGGCCGGTCGATCGAGCAGCCCGACCATGCGTGTCACCGCGTCTAGAAGATCTGCCGTGAGATCAGCGACGGAGACGGCGTTCGGTGTTGCAGCACGCGGGGCCTCGAGCGTCGAAGCCCCGGGCTGCAGGAGCAGCTCGGCGATCAGCGACGGCTTCAGCTCGAGCGCGAAACCGAGGGCTGGAGCGGCGCTGCTCGCCTCGACGAAATGACCGATCGTCGGCAACTCGACGGATGCCACGAGCGACTGACCGGGCCGGTAGAGGTGCAGCCTGTCGCCGAGGGCGAGCTGCTTGGCGCCCTGTGCGAGCAGCACGAACACCACTCCCGTCATCGAGAACGCGGGAGGCCCCACCTGCGTCGTCGCCGAGATGAGGGCGCTCTCGCCGATGCGGCTGCGACCGGCGCGCGCGTGGCGGTCGATCAGCTCGCCGAGGCTCGAGAGGTCCATAGCGTGAAGTCAAACACCGAACGGCATCGCTTCTGCTCGAAAAAGCAGAATCGGGCAACACGATGATCGGATCTCGATATGTCGTCTACGGCGGCACGCGTTCACTGGAAGGGAGACCAGAACACACGACGGAGAGGAGTCGGGAATGGGTGTAGCCGTTGTCATCGGAGGAAGTGCTGGGATCGGGCAAGCCGCAGCGATCGAGTTCGCAAAGCGGGGGCATGGCGTGATCCTGACCTACCGCACGCACCCGGAGGGGGCGGAGGAAACCGTGAGGCAGATCGAAGGGATCGGGCAGAAGGCGGTGGCGCTGCCGCTGGACGTCGGCGAAGCCGCGACCTTCGACCGATTCGCCGAACTAGTGCGGTCGGCGCTCACCGAGACCTGGGGAACCGACCGGTTCGAGACGCTCGTCAACAATGCGGGGATCGGAGAGGTCGCGATGCTCGGCGAGATCACCGACGAGCACTACGAGCGGCTCCATCGCGTTCTGTTGAAAGGCCCGCTGTTCCTCACGCAGGCGCTGCTGCCTCTCATCCCCGACGGCGCTTCGATCATCAACACCACGAGCAGTTCCACGCATTCCACCGGCACGACACCGGGCTATTCGGTGTATGCCGCGATGAAGGGCGGCCTGGTCGTGCTGACGAAGTACCTCGCCAAGGAGCTCAGCGTGCGCGGCATCCGCGTCAACTCTGTGTCGCCGGGCGTCACCCGCACCCGACTCGGCGGCGATGCGTTCGAGCGCTACCCGGAGCTGATCGCGCCGCAGGCCGCACGCACGGCGCTTGGGCGCATCGGAGAGCCGGACGACGTCGGTGCGGTCATTGCGTTCCTCGCCTCCGCCGATGCCCGTTGGATCACAGGCCAGGACATCGAGGCTTCGGGAGGCTGGGACTTGTGACAAGGGCATGAGGGGTCACTTCCCCCCTCGCACAGTGAATGAAGAAGAGCCCCTGGGTTTCCCAGAGGCTCTTCTTTTTTGCGGCTGCGGATGCCTGCGCGGGTCCGAGCGGCGCACTCCGACCCCCTGTAGCCGACTGCGGCGCGGTAGCGTGCACCCGGTGAGCGATCGACCGCGCTATTCGGAGGAAGCCGAGGACGAGCTCCTGGCGCAGGCCATGAGCGCAGACCTCGGTACGCGGTTCACGCTGGCAGGAATCGAGTTCCTGCCTCGGAGTGTTCAGCTGGTCCTGGTGACCGATCCCGACGAAGCCGTGCGCGGCAGCATGTACGCGATGCGAACGCTCGACCCGGCTGCGGTGCGGCTCGCCGAGCAGCGTGAGAGCCGTCCGACCCTGCGGCAGTCTGTGGCCCGACAGCTCCACGCGAGCCTGGCGCTGAAGCGCACCGTGCCGCTGCACGAGCTCTTTGAAGACGCGGTCCGGGTCGCGCTCGACGATGCGGGTCTCTCGGGTGAGGAGAGGGAGCGCGCCCTCATGGAGTGGCGGTCCGCCCTTCCGCAGGAGACCGGCGAGACTCTCGGGGAGATGCTGGACCGGCTCCGCTAGAGGACGGCGCGCTGCGCCACCGCCGCGTCGAAGCCCATGGCGATCATGGTCAGGGCCTCGGAGAACTCGTCCGCGGGGCTGCGGTCGCCCGCCGCTGCACCCGGATCGGCGCCGTCGGCGTCGGCGAGCAGCCCGAGCGAGTCCGCGGCGAGGCGCTGCTGCTCGTGGAAGGCGTAGCCGACGACGAAGTGCATCACGGCGGTGGCGGCGGCGCGCCAGAGATCGGCCGGGGCGCCTCCGCCCGGTCGGCCCACGATCGGAGGCTCGACCAAGCCGAGGGCGAGCGAGCTCGAGACGAGCTCGGCGGCGTCGCGGTAGGCGAGCAGGCAGTCCCGCAGCCGGCCCCCCAGGAGCTCGAGGGAGGCGCGGGCCGCCAGGCCCTCGGTGCCGACATCCGCCATCGGCGCCAGGATCAGCCCGCTCACCGCCGCGAGCAGCGACTGCTTGTTGCGGAAGTGCCAGTACAGGGCGCTGGGGCGCACCTCGAGCGCGTTCGCGATGTTGCGCATCGTCAGGTCGGGGAGCCCGTTCTCGTCGAGCAGGCGCAGGGCGGTGCGCGCCACATCGTCGCGGCTGTGCCGGCGGTCGTTCTCCACGGAGGTCACGGCCCCAACTATAGTGAACAGCGTTCAGGTGAACGGTGTTCAGGTGGAGGTCGGGATGACAGGACAGGACGGCGGGACGATGCGGGAGAGGTTCAGCGCGTCCGACATCGCCCGCGTCGCCGTGTTCGCGGCGGTCGTCGCCGCGCTCGGGCTGCCGGGCAGCTTCACCGTCCTCGGAAGCGTGCCGATCACGGCGCAGACGCTCGGCGTGATGCTCGCCGGGGTGATCCTCGGACCGCGGCTCGGCGCGCTGTCGATGCTCGTCCTGCTCGTGCTCGTCGCCGTCGGGCTCCCGCTCCTCGCCGGCGGCCGCGGTGGGATCGCCGTCTTCGCGGGCCCGTCCGGCGGCTTCGCACTCGGCTGGATCGCCGGCGCCGCCGTCGCCGGCGCGATCAGCCGCGTGGGCGCGCGGAAGCTCAGCACGCTCCGCATCTTCGCGGGCGCCGTGATCGGCGGCATCGGCGCGATCTACGCGGTCGGCATCCCCTTCGAAGCGGCGGTCACCCATCTCCCGCTCGCGAAGACCGCGCTGACCAGCCTCGTCTTCGTGCCCGGCGATCTCGCCAAGGCCGTCGTCGTGACGATCGTCGCCCGCTCGCTCATGCGCGCCTACCCGCGGGCGTTCCGAAGCGAGCCGGCGCCGGTCAGGCGCCGGGAGCAGCCGACTCCGGCCCGATGACCCCGAGGATCGTTCCGCTGCGCGGGGCCGCGCGTCCGCTCGTCGCCGCTATCCGCGACGTGCGCGCGGCCCGCGACGTGCCGCTGGTCGGCGACGAGCGCTGGCCGCAGAGCCAGTGGGACGCGGTGCGCGCGCTCGCCGAAGGGGCCGCCGTCCCGGCGGATGCGGCGTGGGCCTCCCTCACCTCGGGCAGCAGCGGAACCCCGCGCATCGTGCTGCGCACCGCTGCCTCGTGGTCGGAGTCGTTCGCCGCGGTGTCGGGGCTGCTGGGCGGCGGCGGCGCGGGGGCGGAGGGCGGCGTCGCGCTGCCCGCACCGGCATCCGCATCGCTGACGCTGTTCTCGCTCGCGCACGCCCTCGAAGGGGACGGGCCGGAGCCCGTGTTCCCGGGCGAAGCGGGGTATGCGGGGGCCACGGCGTTCCACGGCACCCCCGATGCGCTGCGGCGGGTCCTCGACGCGGCGGAGCTTCCGCGGCTTCGCGTGGCGCTCGTCGGCGGATCCCGACTCGACGAGGAGCTGCGCGGCCGCGCGCGGGCGCGCGGCATCCGCATCGTCTCCTATTACGGCGCCGCCGAGCTGTCCTTCGTCGCGATCGACGAGGGGCAGGGCCTGCGCGCGTTCCCCGGGGTGGATCTCGAGGTGCGCGCCGGCGAGCTCTGGGCCCGTTCGCCCTATCGCGCGCTGGGCTACCTGGGCGACGGCGGCCCGTTCCGGCTCGACGGCGGCTGGGCCACCGTCGGCGATCTCGCCGAGCTGGAGGACGGACGGCTGCGGCTTCGCGGCCGCGCCGACGGCGCGATCCTCACCGCCTCGGCGACCGTGATCCCCGAGGAGGTCGAGGCCGAGCTGCGGATGCTGGACGGCGTGCGCGACGCGGTCGTCGTCGGCCTGCCGGCAGGCGGGGTCGGGGAGCTGGTCGCCGCGTTCATCGAGCCCGAGGCGCGGCATCCGCAGCTCGCGCTCGACGATCTCCGCGGCTTCGCCGCCGCCCGCCTGGCTCCGGCGCACCGGCCGCGGCTCTGGTTCCGCGGCGCGGTGCCGCGCACGGGCGCGGGGAAGCCGATCCGCGCGGAGGTCGAGCGCCTGGTGCGCTCGGGAGAGGCGGCCCGGTATGCCGGATGAGCCGGTGATCGTCGCCGCGCGGCGCACGCCGATCGGCACGCGCGGCCGCGCGCTGGCCGCGCTGCGCGTCGAGGAACTCGCCGCCCCGGTGATCCGCGCGGTCTACGAGGACGGCCGCGCGGTGTCCGGCGAGTCGTTCGAGGTTGCGGATGTCTCGCTGGGCAACTGCATGGGGCCGGGCGGCAACCCCGCCCGCATCGCGGCGCTCGCCGCCGGGCTCGGCACGAGCACGACCGGCGAGACCGTCGACCGGCAGTGCGGCAGCGGGCTGGCATCCGTCATCAACGCGGCCCCGGCGATCAGGGCCGGCGACCGCCGCGCACGCATCGCGGGAGGCGTTGAGAGCGCCTCGACGGCGCCCGACAGGATCGCCGACGGCGTGCGGTACGAGCGCGCCGCGTTCACCCCCCGCGGGTGGCCCGACCCCGACATGCCGGAGGCCGCGGAACGGCTCGCTCAGGCCGACGGCATCGGCCGCGCCCGGCAGGACGCGCACGCGGCCCGGAGCCATCGGCGCGCGCAGGACGCCCGCGCCGAGGGGCGCTTCGCCGCCGAGCTCGTGCCGATCGGCACGGCCGACGATGACGCGATCGGGGGCGCCGCACCGCTGCTTCCCCGGCTGCCGCCGCTCTTCGCCGGCGGGTCGATCACGGCGGGGACGTCGACGCGCATCAGCGACGGCGCGGCGGCGGCCCTCATCGTCCCGCGAAGCCTCGCCCCTCGGGCGCCCGGACTGCTCGTGCGCGGGCACGCCGTCGTCGGATGCGACCCGTCGCTGCCCGGGATCGGTGCGGCCCCGGCCGTCCAGCAGGCGCTGGGTTCCGCCGGCCTCGATCGCGGCCCCGGCCTCGCCGGCGTCGCCGCCTTCGAGATCGTCGAGGCGTTCGCCGCCCAGTCCCTCGCCGTGCTCGACCGTCTCGGCCTCGACGACGCGGACCCGCGCGTCTGCGCCGACGGGGGAGCCCTCGCCCTCGGGCACCCGTGGGGCGCGAGCGGCGCGGTCGCCGTCGTGCGGCTGTTCAGTCGGCTCGTCCGGCAGGGCGCCCCCGCCGGGTCGATCGGTGTGGCCGCGGCCTCGATCGGAGGAGGGATGGGCATCGCCCTCGTGCTGGAGGTCGTCCGATGAGCGACACCGTGCTCGCCGGAGTGGGCGTGCAGCGCGGCGAGACCGCCGTGCTGCGCGACGTGACCCTGGCGATCACCGGGCGCACCACCGCCGTCATCGGCGAGAACGGCTCGGGCAAGTCGACGCTCATCCGGATCCTCGGCGGGCTGACGAGCGCCTCGACGGGAACTGTGCGGGTGCTGGGGCTCGATCCCGCGCGCGACATCCGCGGGCTGCGGCGGCGCGTGGCCGTCGTCTTCAGCAACCCGGACGCGCAGATCGTCATGCCGACCGTCGAGGAGGACGTCGCCTTCTCGCTCCGCCCGGACAGGCTGCCGCCGGCGGAGAGGGACCGCCGCGTCGCTCAGGCGCTGACCCGGTTCGGCCTCGCGGGGATCGCGCGGCGGCCCTCGCACGAGCTCTCCGGAGGCCAGAAGCAGCTCCTCGCCCTCTGCGGCGCCTTCGTGCGCGAGCCCGAGCTCGTGATCGCCGACGAGCCGACCGCCTACCTCGACGCGCGCAACGCCCGGCAGGTGGCCGACCACCTGCTGGCGCCCGGAACGCACCGCCTGGTGATGGCGACGCATGATCTCGCCCTCGCGGCGCGCTGCGAGAGCGCGGTCCTCATGCACGACGGGCAGGTAGCCACCGTCGGCCGGCCGGCGGAGGTCATCGCGCGCTACGAGGCTTCGCTCCGATGCTGATGCTGTATGTCCCGGGCGACGGCCTGTGGCACCGGATGCCCGCCGCGCCGAAGCTCGTCCTGCTGCTGGCCGCCGTGCTCGGCATCAGCCTGCTCCCCGCGACCTGGGCGACGGCCGCGGCATCCGCAGCCGCCCTCGTCCTCGCGTATGCGCTCGGCGGGCTCGGGCTGCGCGAGCTCTGGCGGCAGATCCTGGCGATCCGGTGGCTGCTCGCGCTGGTGCTGCTCAGCCAGCTGGTGCTGCTGGGCCCGGAGGACGCGGTGGCGAACACGGCGCGCGCCGCCGCGGCGATCGCGCTCTCGGCGATCGTGTCCCTGACCACGCCGACCGGCGTGCTGCTCGCCGCGCTCGAGCACGCGCTCAGGCCGCTGGCGCTCATCCGGATCGACCCCGAGCGGGCCGCCCTTGTGCTGGCCGTCGCGATGAACGCGATCCCGGTGCTCGGCAAGCTCGCCCGGGATGTCCGCGAGGCGCAGCGGGCGCGAGGCGGGCCTGCGAGCCTGCGGCTGTTCGCCGTCCCGTTCCTCGTGGCCGCGCTCAAATACGCCGACGAGCTCGGCGACGCCCTCGCGGCGAGAGGAGTCTGATGAAACCGACCGTGTTCGGCCCGACCGTCGACGACCAGACGCGCTGCGTCCACTACCGGACGGAGCTCGACATCATCGCGATCCGGTTCGCATGCTGCGGCGACTACTACCCGTGCCACCTCTGCCACGAGGAGACCGCCGATCACCCGTCCTCCCCGTGGCCGCCGGGCTCGGGCGACGAGCTCGCGGTGCTGTGCGGGGAATGCGCGAGCGAGCTGACGATCGACGAATACCGGGGTGCTGCGGCCTGCCCGCGGTGCGCGGCGCCGTTCAACCCGCGCTGCGCGCTGCACTACCCGCTCTACTTCTCCTGACTTGTGGCGCCGTCGTGGCGCCGTCGTGGCGCCCGGCCTGCGGAGCAGACCGGGTGATGCGGATGTCCCGTGCGCTGACTAGCGTCGGCGGCATGGTGCTCACATGGGATGAGGAGCGCGCCGCCTTCGCCGACGCCGCGGCGTGGTTCGCGCATGTGCTGGCGCAGGTCGACGAGCGCTGGGGCGAGCCGGCGCTCGGCGAGTGGGACGTCCGCGCGCTGGCCGGGCACACCTCGCGCGCTCTGATCACGGTCGAGCAGTATCTGGAGCGCCCGGCATCCGCCGTCGACATCGCGAGCGCCGACGAGTACTACCGCGTCACCGGCCAGCTTTCGCGCGGCGACGAGGTCCCGGCGCGCGGCCGCGCCGCGGGCGTCGCTCTGGGGGACGACCCCGCGGCCGCCGTCGCCGAGCTGATCGAGCGCGTCGTGCCCCTCGTCGACGACTGCGACGGCATCGAGCTCGTGTCGACCGTCGCGGGCGGCATGCGGCTCGACGCCTACCTGCCGACGCGGACCTTCGAGCTCGTCGTGCACACCGCCGACCTGGCGCGGGCGCTGTCCGTGCAGGCCGAGGTGCCCGAGACATCCGCGCGCTCGGCCCTCGCCGTCGCCTCGGAGCTCGCGATCGGCGCGCATGCCGCCGCCGACGTGCTGTTCGCGCTGACGGGACGTGCCGCGCTGCCGGCGGGGTTCACGCTGATCTGAGCCGCGGCGGGCGGCTCAGAAAGCGCCGGGCGGCGCACGCCGGCCGCGATGCGATGCGCCGCTCGGCGCTTTCTGCGCCGCTCGCCTCGCCCGGGCCCGCCGACGGCCTACGCTGTCGCCGAGCCGACCGCGCTCGACCGAGGGGGAGACCATGACCGACAGCACCGAGTTCGAGTTCGGCGGCAAGTGCGCCTTCGCGACGAGCCTCGGCGGCCCCGAGAAGGCGCCGGAGGGCAAGAAGCAGTACACGCTCACGAGCGACGGCAAGACCTACGTCTTCCTCGGAGCCTTCCCGCGCTGGGCGTTCAAGACGTTCAAGCTCGAGGCGTGCGCCCAGAAGAAATGGGCTGAGCGGTAAGGGCCCTCGCGCCGTCACCTTTGGCTCTTCGATACGAGTTGTGGAGCCAGAAGCGACGGTGCGATTCGCTACAGCGGCGGGCGGGCGACGAGTGCGTCGCCCTCGCCCGAGAAGCGCAGCTCACCGTGAGCGGCCGGCACCACGAGTGTGGTTCCGGCCCGTAGCTCGCGCGGCGCCGCGCCGTCGAGCACGAGGCCGTCGACGACGACGATCACGACTGCGAAGCCGGCGTCGAAGGACGCGCTCGAGGTGACGCGGTCGAGCCGGAAGAACCCGGCTGCGGATGCCGGCAGCACCGGCCCCTGGCGGACGCCGCGCGTGACCAGGGCCTCGAGGGATGCCGGCGGCACGGCATCCGCATCGACGGCCTCGATCGCCGTCTCAAAGCCCAGCCCCAGGTGCCCGTCGCGCGGGCCGTCGAGGTCGAAGCCGCGCCACTCGAGCAGGATCGACAGGTCCTCGGGCTCCTGCACCTCGGCGATGAGCATGCCTGTGCCGATCGCGTGCAGGGTGCCGGGCGGCACGAACACGCAGTCGTGAGCGGCGACCTCGAACGCGTTCAGGTGCGCGAGCAGCTCGGGGCTCTGCGACTCGGCCCACGAGAGCAGCTGCTCGGGCGCGACGGGCTCGCGCAGGCCGAGGTGCACGGTGCCCGGCTCGAGGACGTACCAGGCCTCCGCCTTGCCGTGCGCCGCGCCGAGGTGAGCCGCCGCGAACGCGCCGGAGGGGTGTGTGTGCACGGGCAGGCGCTGGCCCGCGTCGAGCAGCTTGACGAGCAGCTTCGTGTCGGCGCCGTAGCGCTCGACGTGGGCCGTGCCGAGCCAACCGACCGGGTCGGCGGCGACGGCATCCGCGAGCAGCTCGCCCGACGGCAGGGTCGTGAGGCCCGTCGGCTCCTGGCCGCGCACCTGCGTGGTCGAGCCGACCCAGTCCTCGGGGGTGTGGTCGGGCGCGGGCGGGTCGCCGCGGAAGGCCGCGATGCGCGCGCCCCCGTCGTAGAAGCGGTCTCGCGGCTGGTTGGCGGGCAGGACGACGATGTCCGGTGAGGTCACCGGTTCATCCCATCACGTCACGCGGCGACATTCGATGCCGGAATCATGGCGCTATTCCCGCATCTGTTGTCGTCGCCTGGAGGGTGCGCTCGGCGCGGCGACATTCGATGCGGGAATGCGCGCCCGATTCGCACATCGAGTGTCGCCGCACGGGGAGAGGGCGGAGGGAGGAGGGGGGGAGGGAGGGAACCGCGACCGGAGGCGCCGCCGGAGCGGGCCCGAATCACGCCAGCAGCGCGATGCCGAGCAGCACGAGCACGACGAGCTTCACGAGCTCGAGGCCCACGTAGTAGAGGTGCGTCGTCGAGCGCTTCTCGTGCGCGGCGCCGGAGAGCACGGCATCCGACCGCCGGTTCAGCAGCGGGCGCACGAAGACCAGCTGCACCAGCAGCACGACGAGCGCCGCGATCGCCCAGACGAGCGGCAGGGCCGATGCGGATGCCACCACCGCGGCACCCGCCGCGATCAGCACCGCGAGCACCAGCTCGACCCGGTTCAGCACGCGGAACACGAGCCGCCCGATGCCGAGCCCGAGCGGGATCGTCACACCCGGCGCCCGGAACTTGAGCGGCGCCTCGAGGAACGAGATGCCGAGGACGAGGCCGACCCAGATGAAGGTCAGCGCGGCCGCGGCATCCGCGACGGCGCTCATCCGGCGGCCGCCTGCGCGCCGGCCGCGCCGCCCGCGCCCATGTCGCCCGCCGCCTGCGCGCCGCCGGCCCGCAGCCCCTCGCGCAGCGCGATCGTCTCGAAGTCGCTGCCCGAGCCGCCCTGCAGCCTCCGGTGGATCGAGCCCGCGATCCGCTCGGCCTGCACCTTCGCGAGCGTCGCCTTCTCGCCGGTGAAGAGGGAGTCGACGGTCGCCGTCCAGATCGCGTACCAGCGCTCGAAGTCGGCGAGGGTCAGCTCGCGCTTCGCGTGCAGCGCCACGTGCAGCGCGAGCGCGTTGCGCCGGTAGAGGCCGGCGCGGAACAGCACCGTCTCCCAGAAGTCGCACATGATCGGCAGGTGGTGCTCGAGGTCCATGTGCGCGACATCGGTGAAGATCGGGCCGATGAGCGGGTCGTCGAAGACCGTCAGATAGAAGGTGCGCACGAGGCGCTCGACGTCGGCGCGGTCGTGGAGATCGGCCCGCCCGTCGAGAGCCTCTGCAACGGCCGGATCTGCTGGCTCGGAACCCATGCGGCAACGCTATGGATGCGGTTTGGATGCGGGCTGAGAGCTCGCGCGGCGCAGCGAATCAGTCGACCGGCGGACGGGCGGCGCAGCGAACGCGCGCAATGATGAAGCCATGACGCTCGACGAGCTGCGGGCCGCGATCAAGGCCGACCCCGACAACGCCGCCTACACCGCGGCCGGCTGGGAGCCGCTGTACACGGCCGGCCCCACGGCGCGAATCGTCGTCGTGGGACAGGCGCCGGGGCGCAAGGCGCAGGAGGCCGGCATCCCGTGGCGCGACGCGAGCGGCGCGAAGCTGTGCGGCTGGATGGGCGTCACGGACGAGCTCTTCCACGATCCGAGCTCCTTCGCGATCGTGCCGATGGACTTCTACTACCCGGGCAAGGGCACGACCGGCGACCTGCCGCCCCGCCCCGGGTTCGCCGAGAAGTGGCATCCGCAGCTGCTCGCGGACATGCCCGACGTGCGTCTCACGATCCTGATCGGCTCGTACGCGCTGAAGCACTACCTCGGGCCGCGGCGCCGGAAGACGCTCACCGAGACGGTGCGCGAGCACGGCGACTACGCGCCGTTCTTCCCGCTCGTGCACCCGTCGCCGCTCAACTTCCGCTGGCAGGCGAAGAATCCCTGGTTCGTCGATGAGACGGTGCCCGCGCTGCAGGCGGCCGTCGCGGCGGCGCTGGCGTGAGCGCGTGATGGCCGCGTACCCGACCCCCGTCTTCGACGGGCTGATCGACCGCGTCCTCGCGCTCGCCGCCCGGCGGACGCGGGTGCTGATCGGCATCGCGGCCCCGCCGGGCGCGGGCAAGTCGACCCTTGCGGATGCCGTGCGCGGCGCGCTGCGGCTGAGAGGCTTCCGCCCCGACGAGCTCGCCGTGGTGCCCATGGACGGCTTCCACCTCGCCGACGTCACCCTCGACGCCCTCGGACGCCGCGACCGCAAGGGCGCGCTCGACACCTTCGACGGCGACGGCTATGCGGCGGCGCTGCGACGGCTTCGGGCGGGGGAGCCGCGCACCGTCTACCTGCCCGGCTTCGAGCGCGGGCTCGAGCAGCCCATCGCCGCGGCGGTGGCGGTCCCGGCATCCGCACGCGTCGTCATCACCGAGGGCAACTACCTGCTGGTCGAGGACGAGCCCTGGGACGAGATCGCCGGGCTGCTCGACGAGTGCTGGTACCTCGACGTCGACGCCGAGGTGCGGCGGGCGCGGCTGATCGCGCGGCACGTCGAGTTCGGCAAGAGCGCGGATGCCGCGCGCGAGTGGGTCCTGAGCGTGGACGAGCCGAACGCCGAGCTCATCGCCGCGACCCGCGGCAGGGCATCCCTCGTCGTCGCGCTCTGAGGGCCTGGTCGGCGCGCGTCTTCGCGGCTAGCTTGAGCGCATGAGCACCCCGCAGCCCCCGTTCGGCCGGCAGTCTTCGCAGCCCTCGCAGTCTTCGCAGGATCGGTACGCGTCGATCCACGACCACCTCACGCTCGACGCCGCGCACCTCGCCGAGAAGGCGGTCAGCGGTGTGCGCTGGGCCTTCGGCATCGCGGGCGGCGCGGCGCTCGTCGCGGGCGTGCTGCTGCTGGTCTGGCCGCAGCACACGATCGTGGTGCTCGCGGTCGCCGTCGGCGCCTACCTCGTCGTGGCGGGCGGCGTGCGCATCGTGCTGGGCCTGTTCGGCCGGTCGATCGGGGTGGGGCACCGCGTGCTGGGGGTCCTGCTCGGCACACTCATGCTCGTGGCGGGCATCGTCGCGCTGCGCGACATCGCCATCGCGACGACGACGCTGCTCTTCCTGATCGCGATCATCGTCGGCGTCGGCTGGATCGTCGAGGGCATCATGGCCGTCTCGGAAGCGGGCGCCTCGCGCTCGGCCGGCTGGTCGCGCGCCTACGGCATCGTCAGCGTGCTCGGCGGCATCGCGATCCTCGCCGTGCCCGCCTGGTCGGGCTTCTGGCTGCTGATGTTCGCGGCGGTCATCCTGATCATCCTGGGCCTGCTCGGGCTCATGCGCGCCTTCACCTTCGGCCGCGAGCTGCTGAAGCGGGTGCGCGGGCGAGGCTAGGGCCGTTGCCGTTGCCGTTGCCGTTGCCGTTGCCGTTGCCGTTGCCGTTCTCCGGGCGTCAGTTGATGTTGAAATCTCCGGGCGATTCCCGCGTCTTGTGACGCCCGCCGAAACCGCAGTGCGGCCGGGCGTCGCGTAATGCCGGATTGGGCACCGGATTCCCGCATCAACTGACGCCCGACCCAACGGCAGGCGCTGCGTCAGGCATCCGCATCCGCCTCAGGCATCCGCACCGGTATCCGCATCGGCATCGGGGTCGCCCGAGCCGATGACGGCGATGCCGCTGCCGCGCAGACGGCGGCGCTCGCCCGCGAGGAAGCCGACGAGGCGGTCGCGCGTGCCATGGCTGTGCCTCGTGACCAGCTCGACCGCGCGCTCGGCGTCGCGCGCGGCGACCGCCTCGACGATCTCGAGGTGCTCGGCGCGGGCGTGCGCCCGCGAGTCCGCCGTGTTGGCCGAGAGCCAGCGCACGCGCAGCAGGCGCGTCAGGACCTGGCTCATGCCGTCGGTGAGGAACGGGTTGCGGGACAGGCCGGCGAGGGCGACGTGGAAGTCGGTGCCGTCCTGGATGCCGTGATCGCCGTCGCCGTCGTCGCCTTCGCCGTAGGCGGCGGCGAGCATGCGCAGGGCGTCGAGCTCGTCGGCGGATGCCCGAGCCACCGCGAGCCGGACGGCCGCCGTCTCGAGCGCCTCGCGGTACTCCATGACCGCGCGCACTTCGGCCAGGTCGATCGGCGCGACCTGCCAGCCGCGGCCCGCGCGCTGCACGAGGCCGTCGGACGCCAGCCGCATCAGCGCCGCGCGCACCGGGGTGCGCGAGCCGCCGGCCACCGCCTCGAGGCCGCGCTCGCTGAGCTTCTCGCCCGGCGCGAGCTCGAAGGACAGGATCGCCGCGCGCAGCGCGGCGTAGGCGCCGCCGTCGCGGGTG
>Ga0164242_10005466_pt1 | contig 14154 bp, 13 predicted proteins | sample OricomgcompostMG_FD_108783 | JGI IMG/M metagenome (GOLD analysis project Ga0164242, IMG submission 108783) | Miracle-Growth compost microbial communities from Emeryville, California, USA - Original compost - Miracle growth compost (MG) ... | reverse complement strand
TATAAGGAGTGGCCATGGCGAACAAGGAAGCCTCGGTTGCCGAACTCACGGAGAAGTTCCAGAGCTCGACTGCCGTTCTGCTGACCGAGTACCGCGGTCTCACTGTTGCTCAGCTCAAGGAGCTGCGCACGTCTATCAGTGCAGACGCGACCTATGCCGTGGTGAAGAACACGCTGACCAAGATTGCGGCCAACAACGCCGGCATCTCGTCGTTCGACGAAGAGCTTGTCGGTCCGTCCGCTATCGCATTCGTGCACGGTGACCCTGTCGCCGTCGCGAAGGGCCTGCGCAACTTCGCCAAGGCGAACCCTCTCCTGGTGATCAAGGGTGGTTACTTCGACGGTAACCCGCTGACCGCCGCAGAGGTAGGCAAGCTCGCCGACCTCGAGTCCCGCGAAGTTCTGCTCGGCAAGCTTGCCGGCGCCTTCAAGGCCTCGCTGTTCGGAGCCGCATATCTGTTCAACGCACCGCTTTCGAAGGCCGTTCGCACGGTCGACGCGCTGCGTGAGAAGCAGGAGTCCGCGAGCTGAGCATCCACAAGGATGCACGCACCGCGGTGAGTAACCACACAAACACAAGGAGAAGAAATCATGGCAAAGCTGTCAACTGAGGAACTGCTCGAGCAGTTCAAGGGCCTGACGCTCATCGAGCTCAGCGAGTTCGTCAAGGCGTTCGAGGAGACCTTCGAGGTCACCGCTGCCGCACCGGTCGCCGTTGCAGGCCCGGCTGCTGCCGGCGGCGGCGCCGCTGCAGAAGAGGTTGAGGAGAAGGATTCCTTCGACGTCATCCTCGAGGGCGCTGGCGAGAAGAAGATCCAGGTCATCAAGGTCGTTCGCGAGCTGACGAGCCTGGGCCTCGGCGAGGCGAAGGCTGTCGTCGACGGCGCCCCGAAGGCTGTTATCGAGGGCGCAAACAAGGAGACGGCCGAGAAGGCGAAGGCTTCCCTCGAAGAGGCCGGCGCTACCGTCACCCTCAAGTAAGCAGGAGCTTGTCTTCGGACAAGCTGCAACGCACAGGGCGTCGCACCCATTGGGGCGGCGCCCTGTGCGTTTGTGTCACGCCAATATATATAGCTGAGCTATAGCAATATATAGCCCGGCTATGTATACTAGAGTTCATGCTTACTGAACCCATCAGGCTCCCGCGCCGCGCCGGAGCCGACGAGGGGGATGACCTGCACCGCATCCTCAGCGATCTGGTGCAGGTCTCGGCCCGCGTCACCCGTCTTGCCAATCGAGTCGTCAAAGACCCGGAATCCATCGCAACCTGGCGCACGCTTAGCGTGCTGCAGAGTTCCGGCCCGATGCGCGTCGGCGAACTCGCCGCGCTCAGCCAGGTGGCTCAGCCCACTATGACCAGAATCGTCTCCGGTCTCGTCGAACGCGACTGGATCAAACGGATTGCCGACAGCGACGACGCGCGGGCCTGGCAACTGGCCATTTCGTCCAAAGGCGTGCTCGCCCTGAACGAATGGCGCAGCCGTCTGGCCACCGCGCTTCTGCCGATGTTCTCCGACCTCGGCGACGACGACGTGCACACGCTGCGTCGCGCGATCGAACTGGTCCGGCCCCGTGTCACTCAACGCCCGGCGGACATCGCCGCTCGGGCAGGAAAGGAATCCAAGTAGTCTCCATGTCGCAGCGACCAACCGAGAAGTCCGGATCCATACTCAAACAACCCATGGCGGTGTGGGCCGTCGCATTCGCGAGTGTCATCGCGTTCATGGGCATCGGCCTGGTCGACCCGATCCTGCCGGCGATCGCCCGCGATCTGAAGGCAACGCCGACCGAGACCGAGATGCTCTTCACGACCTATCTCGCCGTCACCGGTGTCGCGATGTTCTTCACCAGTTGGGTGTCCTCGCGTCTCGGTGCGAAGAAGACCCTGCTGATCGGGCTCGCGCTCATCGTCATCTTCGCAGCGGCAGCCGGCCTCAGCCCGAACGCCGAGGCGATCATGGGCTTCCGTGCAGGGTGGGGTCTCGGCAACGCACTGTTCATCTCGACGGCACTCGCGACCATCGTCGGAGCCGCGAGCGGTGGAACATCCAGCGCCATCATCCTCTATGAGGCTGCTCTCGGACTCGGGATCGCGATCGGCCCGCTCCTCGGCGGCCTGCTTGGCGGCATCAGCTGGCGCGGCCCGTTCTTCGGAACGGCTGTGCTCATGGCGATCGGTTTCATCGCCATCGTCGCCATGCTGCGTAAGAATCCGGAGAAACCGGCGCCGACCAAGCTCTCGGCGCCGTTCAGAGCGCTGCGCAACCCGGCGCTCGGCACGCTGGCGGCAACCGCGCTGTTCTACAACATCGGCTTCTTCGTGCTGCTGGCATACACGCCGTTCGCTCTGCAGAACCTCGGGTTCGGGGATGCGATGACACTCGGTTTCATCTTCTTCGGCTGGGGCGTTGCCGTGGCGATCTCGTCGGTGTGGGGAGCTCCGCTGCTCACGAACCGGCTGCCGCGCACGCGGACCATGTGGATCGTGCTGCCGCTCCTGGCCGCCGACCTGATCGTCGCCGGGTTCCTCGTCGCATCGGTGACCGGCATCATCATCTGCGTGATCGTCGGCGGACTGCTGCTCGGTGTGATGAACACCGTGCTGACGGAATCCGTGATGGAGGCGACGGACCTGCCTCGCTCGGTTGCGTCGTCGGCTTACTCCGGCGTCCGTTTCATCGGCGGAGCCATCGCTCCTCCCGGAGCGACTCTGCTCGCCAGCACCTTCGCAACGTCGACACCGTACTTCGCCGGCGGCATCTCCGTGCTGATCGCCGCGTGCATCGTCATCCTGGGCAGCCGCAAGCTGCGCCGTGTGGACGGCGTCGACGAGACTCCCGTCGAGGAGGCAGAGGCGATCACCCTCGCCGACGCAAGCTGACACGCGCCAACATTCAGGTGACACGGCTTGCCGGCTGGATAATCCAGCCGGCGGGGCGTGTCACCTGAATTCGTGTGGGCTATTCGGGCGGGCGGTGCGACGACGTGGGCGGGCGGGTGCTACTACGCAGGCGGGGGAGCAGTGCTCGCCCGCTGAAGGAACTGTGTGGGCGCCCGCACGGACGATGCCCGCGGCGCCTTGCCTGCCAACTCGTCCAGCATCATGCGCGCCCCGAGAGATCCTTGCGCGAACGGGTCCTGCGCGATCGTCGTCAGGCCGAACGACTCCGAGAGGTCGTGGTTGTCGATGCCGACGATCGAGATGTCGGCAGGCACGCTCAGCCCGTGGTCGCCGGTCGCCAGGATCGCCCCGATCGCCATCTCGTCAGACGCCGCGAACACGGCGGTCGGATGCGGCCCCGGCCGATCCAGCACCGCGTTCATCGCCGACCGGCTCTGCGCGATGCTGAATCCGCCCTGCATCATCCACTCCGGGTGCAACGGCAGGCCAGCAGCGGCAAGCGCCCGCTCGAATCCCTTGCGCCTGCCGAGCGGCACCTGCCGGTTCAGCCCCTCTTCGTCGTGCCCTCCGACCAGTGCGATTGCGCGATGCCCGAGGCCGATCAAGTGGTTCGTCGCATCCTCGGCGACCTTGCGCTCGTCTATCCCGATGTGACGTAAGCCGCGCACCGGCCCACCGACCACGATCGTCGGATGCCCGGTCGACGCCAGCTGATGGCGCTCGTCCGCCGTGAAGTCCAGGCACAGCGCGATCAGCGCATCCGTTCGCTTGCGCAGGATCGACCGGTGGAACACCCGCTCACGATCACCGCGCCGCCCGCCCAGATTGAACAGGATCGTGTCATAGCTGGCCGCGCGCAGTTCGGCGTCGATGCCCTCCAGCACCGTCGTGTAGAACCAGCGACTCACCGACGGAACGACGACCCCCATAGCCAGGGTGCGCCCCGTGGCCAGGCCGGATGCGCCGACCGATGCGACGTATCCGAGCCGTTCGGCGGTGGAGCGCACGGTCTGGCGCGTCACCTCGGACACGTTCGGAAGATCGCGCAACGCGCGCGACACGGTCGCGGTCGACACCCCTGCGGCCCTCGCCACGTCGTCGATGCTGGTCACGGCGGAACGTCACCTGTTCCGGACGGGCGCAGGCCGATCGGTATTCTGTTGCAGCTGAACGATGCGTCGCCTGGTCACCAGCAGGGAGGCGAGGATGAGCACAAGGGCGAGCAACGTGAGTGCCCACCCAAGCGCATCCGTGCCCGTCACCTCGCACACCACGGTGATCACGAGGAACGCGAACGCGAAGAACCCCACGATGCCGATGCCGATGTCGATGGTCTCCAGTGTGTATGCCGTGCGTGCGCCGCCCCGATGCATGATCACCCCTTCACGCCGCCGGCGGTCAGCCCCGCCACGATCCGCCTCTGGAAGATCAACACCAGGATCACCAGCGGAACGGTCACGATTGTACCTGCTGCCATGACGGCGGTGTACGGCTCCTGGTGCGGCTGGCTTCCGGCGAAGCTCGCGATCGCGACAGTCACCGGCTGGGTTGCGTCGCTGGAGAGCTGACTGGAGATCAGATACTCGTTCCAGGAGGAGATGAAGGCCAGGATGGCCGTGGTGAACACGGCAGGAGCGGCCAGCGGCAGGATGATCTTTCGGAACGCCTGCGCCTGCGTGCACCCGTCGATGCGCGCTGCCTCTTCGAGATCCCACGGCATTTCGCGGAAGAACGAGGTGAGCGTGTACACCGTCAGCGGCAGCACGAACGAGATCTCGGGCAGGATCAGCGCCTGGTACTGGCCCATCCAGCCGATGTTCGTGAACAACTGGAACAGCGGCGTGATCAGCGCGACGCCAGGGAACATCGACGCGCCGAGGATGATGCCGAGCACGATTCCCTTGAACCGGAAGTCGAGCCGGGCGAGTGCGTACGCGGCGAACGTGCCGACGAGCAGGCCGATGATCGTGACGCACGCGCCGATGAACAGGCTGTTCAGCAACGCCTGGCCAAGATGGTTGCCTAGCTTCGTCGAGAACGCGGTGGCGAAGTTGTCCCAGGTGAAGTGCGTGATCCACGGGGTGGTGTCGAACGTGAACCCGACATCGCGAAACGCGGTGACGACCATCCAGTAGAACGGTGCGAGACACCATACGACGATCACCAGTGCGCTGATGCCGGTGCGGATGCCCTGCGCGGTGCCGCGACGACGCCGCGGCTTGACCTTCGCCCGCGTTCCCGCCGCGGCGAGGCCCTCGGTTTCGGCCCGGGTGCTTGCCGGGCCAGCGATGGCGCTCATAGCTTGCCTTTCTGCTGAGACTCCTGCGTTCGCACGACGTTGGCGCCGAGGAATCGAACGAAGATGAACGCCACGATGAAGATGATCAGGAATGTGATCGTCGACAGAGCGGACGCGCTGTTGAAGCCCTGTCTGATCTGGTCGACGACCAGGATCGACAGGGTCGTCGTCGCATTGCCTGTGCCTCCACCGCCGCCGGTGAGGATCGCAGGCAGGTCGTAGATGCGCAGTGCGTCGAGGATGCGGAACAGCACAGCGACCATCAGCGCGGGTTTCACCAGTGGCAGGGTGACGCGCCAGAACCGTTGGAACGTGGTGGCGCCGTCGACCTTGGCGGCCTCGTACACCTCCTCGGGGATCAACTGCAGTCCGGCGAGGATCAGCAGCGCCATGAACGGTGTCGTCTTCCACGTGTCCGCGATGATGATCGCGAATCGCGACGCCCACTCGTCACTGGTCCACAGGATCTGCGTGTTGAGCATCGCGTTGGCGATGCCGCTGACGGAGAAGATGAAGAACCACAGCTTTGCCGTGACGGCGGTCGGGATGGCCCACGGAACCAGGATGGCGGCGCGGACCAGGCCGCGACCCTTGAACGTGCGGTTCATGATGAACGCCATCCACATGCCGAGGACGGTCTCGAGCACGACGGTGACGACGGTGAAGAAGAACGTGACGAACGTCGCGTTCCAGAACTGCGAGCCGAGGTTGCCCGGGGGGCATGCCGCTGTTCCTCCTCCGGTCGTCGCGCACTGCTGGAACAGCCAGTGCGCGTAGTTCGAGAACCCGGCGAACCCGCCTTGCACGAACATGCCGGTCGCCGAGTCGAGTCCGGCGTCCTTCTGGAACGACATGATGATGGCGCTGACGACCGGATAGCCGATCACGATCGCCAGCAGCACGATCGTCGGCGCGATCAGATAGAGCGCAACGCGCCGTTCGCCGCGCTTGACCTTCTTGGCGCTCGCGCGAACGGGCGGCTTGGGAGCCCGCGCTGCGGGTTCAACGATTTCGGGAGCAGACATCCTTGTCCTCCTACTTCGGGGGCGAGTTCGCCTGGCGGCGGTGAGGTGCGAGACCTCACCGCCGCCAGAGTGCGAATTCTTAGCTGCCAGAGCCCGCCGTCTTGATGGCGTCGCTCATGTTCTTCAGCGCGTCATCGACGCTCATGCTCCCCTTGAGCGCTGCGTATGAGTTGTCCTGAATCGCCTTGGTGACCGCAGGATAGAACGGGCTCACCGGACGGGGCACCGCGTTCTCGATCGAGGTCTTCAGCGTCTTCAGGTAACCGAACTTCGCATTCAAGGCGGCGTCGTCGTACAGCGAAGCGAGCACCGGCGACAGGGAACCCTGCGTGACGAAGAACTTCTGCGTCTCCGCGCTCTGCAGGAACTTCACGAAGTCGAACGCCGTGGCCTTGTGCTTCGAGTACGTGCTGATCGCAGCGTTGTGACCGCCAAGCGTCGATGCGCCTGGTCCACCGTCGCCGGGGAGAGGAGCGATCGCGAACTTGTCCTTCACAACAGAGCTGCCGTCGGTCTTGGCCAGGTTGTAGACGTACGCCCAGTTGTTCAAGAAGGCCAGCTTGCCGGCCTCGAACGCCTGACGTCCCTGCTCCTCCTGGTACGTGATGGCCTCGGCCGGGATGTTCCCGTCCTTGAACGCATCGACCAGACGGCTCAGGCCCTTCTTGGCCTCCGGCGTGCCCAGCGTCGGCGTCTTGCCGTCCTTGCCGACGACCGAGCCGCCTGCGGTGTTGATCGCCTCGGAGACGTTGACCGTCAGGCCCTCGTACTTCGCGAACTGACCTGCGTAGCAACCGACGCCAGCAGCCTTGGCTGTTGCGCAGTCGCTCATCATCTCATCCCACGTCTTGGGCGGCGTCGGGAAGAGATCGGTGCGGTAGTACAGCAGGCCGCCGTCTGAGGTCTGCGGTGCAGCGTACTGCGTGCCGTTGTATGTCGCCGTGGCAACGGTCGGCTTCAGCAGCTTCGAGTTGTCCATCTTGTACTTGCCGGTCAGCGGCTGCAGCCAGCCCTTCGCGGCGAACTCCGCCGTCCAGATCACGTCGACATCGACGACGTCGTATCCGGAATCCTTGGCCTGGAAGTGCTGCACGAGGTCATCGTGCTGCTGGTCCGCGTTGTCCGACTGCTCCTTGAAGGTGACCTTCTCCTTCGGGTGAGCCTTGTTCCACTTGTCGATCAGCGGGCGGACGACGTTGCTGTTGTCCTTGCCCTGAACGTATGTGATCGGGCCGCGGCTGTCGTCGCCTGAGCTTCCCGATGACCCTCCTGAACCGCCGGAGCATCCCGCGAGCGCGAGACCGACAACGGCGATTCCAGCGATGACACTGAGCCGTGCTGCTTTCATTTCACTCCTCGTTGAGTTGGTTGGTGCAGGTATTGAACTTGCTATGCCTCAGGCGTGATTGCGCCATGCGACGACAACCTACTACCCCGCTCGGGAGCAATGCAAGCGCTTGACGCAAACGCTTTCATAACGAGTTGGACACCACGATCGATGACCGAGCGCCCGATCAGGCGGTCGGATGGCGCACGCTGTGAGCGGACGGACGCGGGCGCGCATCCTTCACGGGCATAGGCTCGCTGCGTGAGTACCGTGCGCGGCGGCGGCCGCCCAGGAGCAGGTCAACCGGTCCGCAGGACAGGCGGCAGGATCAGCGGAGGCGACGTGCGCGCCCAGCGTGCAGCCAACGCCGATGCGCCGCGCATCCCGCATCTGGGGAGGCGGATCACCGAGCTGTTCGCGTCGCACAAGGCCGCCTTGGTGACGACCGTCATCCTGGTGCTCATCTCGGCCGCGCTGTCGGTGATCCCGCCATTGCTGACACAGCGGGTGTTCGATGATGCGCTCTTCCCGCACGGCGGCCATCCGAACCTGCCGCGGCTGGTCGTGCTGGTCGTGCTGATGATCGCGCTCACCGTCGCATCCGGTCTGCTCGGCGTCTGGCAGACGTATCTCACGGCGACGGTCGGCAACAAGGTGATGGGTTCGCTGCGCGTCAAGCTGTTCACCCACCTGCAGGCCATGGAGCTGAGCTTCTTCACCCGCACGAAGACGGGCATCATCCAATCGCGACTCCAGAACGACGTCGGCGGTGTGGCGAGCGTGCTGACCAATACCGTCTCGAGCGTGCTCGGCAACACGGTGACGGTGATCGCGGCATTCGTCGCCATGTTGCTGCTGAACTGGCAGCTGACGATCATCGCCGTCGTGCTCATGCCCATCCTGGTGATCGCGCAGCGGCGCGTCGGCCAGGTGCGTGCGCGCATCGCGACCAAGACGCAGGAATCGCTGTCGGACATGACCGCGATCACTCAGGAGACACTGAGCGTCTCGGGGATTCTGCTATCGAAGAGCTTCAACCGGCAGGGTGCGGAGATCGGGCGCTATTCGGACGAGAACGACAACCAGATCCGCCTGCAGGTGCGCCAGGCGATGAGTGGCCAATGGTTTTTCGCGATGGTCACGATCTTTCTGTCGAGCATCCCTGCGATCGTGTACCTGGTGGCCGGATGGCTCGTGAACGGCGGCGCGACCGATGTCACGGCGGGAACGATCGTGGCGTTCACCACCGTGCAGGCGCGCCTGTTATTCCCGCTGCTCGGGTTGATGCGCGTTGCGCTGGATCTGCAGACCTCCGGCGCGCTGTTCGCCCGCATCTTCGAATACCTGGATCTGACGCCGGCGATCGCCGATCGGCCGGGTGCCGCACCTGTGGAGGAGCGGAATCCGGATGCCACCGCGCTCGGCCGGGTCGCGTTCGATGACGTGGTGTTCCGTTATCCGGACGCGACGGAAGCGGATCCCGCTACCCTCGACGGGGTCTCGTTCACGATCGAGCCCGGCCAGTTCGCGGCATTCGTCGGTCCGAGCGGCGCGGGCAAGACGACGGTCTCCTATCTCATCCCGCGCTTCTACGAGGCCTCGCGCGGTCGTGTGCTCTTCGCGGGCGAGGACGTTCGCGACCTGCAACAGCAATCGCTCGTCTCGCACATCGGCATCGTCAGCCAGGAGACCTACCTCTTCCACGCGAGCATCGCCGAGAATCTGCGCTATGCGAAGGCGGATGCGACGAACAGCGAACTCGAGACAGCGGCGCGTGCGGCGAACATCCACGAGACGATCGCCGGGTTTCCCGACGGGTACGACACGCTCGTCGGCGAACGCGGCTACCGGCTTTCCGGCGGTGAGAAACAGCGGATCGCAATCGCGCGTGTGCTGCTGAAGAACCCGGCCGTGCTCATCCTGGACGAGGCGACCAGTGCGCTCGACACCATCTCGGAGCGGGTCGTGCAGCAGGCGCTGGACACGGCATCCCGCGGCCGAACGACGATCGCGATCGCGCACCGGCTGTCGACGATCGTCTCGGCAGATGTGATCTTCGTCGTGGACGGCGGTCGCATCGTCGAGCGCGGCACACACTTCGAGCTGCTCGAGGCGCGCGGCGTCTACTCGCGTCTCTATGCAGAGCAGGCGCAGCCGAGTGTGCTGCCCGGCGCGGACGAAGACCGTCTGTAGGCGTGCTCTCGTGCCGAGACTTCGGCTGCGGGCTCGGCCTGCGCGATGTTAGCCTGGACTAACAATTTGTTCAGGCGGGTGAATCTCGGATGGCGACAGACCTGAAAGCGGGCGGCCGCGCCGGCGCGACCACCGGCATCCGGCGGCCAGGGCCGCGACTGTTCTTCCTGCTCGGTCCCGCGTTCGTCGCCGCCATCGCATACGTCGATCCCGGCAACGTGGCCGCGAACCTGACGGCAGGGGCGCGCTTCGGTTATCTGCTAATCTGGGTGCTCGTCGGCGCCAACGCGATCGCCGTGCTCATCCAGTACCAGTCGGCGAAACTCGGACTGGTCACCGGACGCAGCCTGCCTGAGCTTCTGGGCGAGCGGCTTGGCACAGGCGGCAGGCGAGCGTTCTGGCTGCAAGCGGAGATCGTCGCGGCCGCCACCGACATCGCCGAGGTGATCGGCGGTGCGATCGCGCTGAACCTGCTCTTCGGGCTGCCGTTGTTCGTCGGCGGCATCATCGTCGGCGTGATCTCGATCTTGATGCTGATGATGCAATCGCGTCGCGGCCAGCGATCGTTCGAAGCCGTGATCATGGGACTGCTCGCGGTGATCACGGTCGGATTCGTTGCCGGTCTGTTCGTCAGTCCGGTCGATTGGGGTTCGGCCGCGGGCGGGCTGCTCCCCGGTTTCAACGGGGCAGACTCCGTGTTGCTGGCCGCCAGCATGCTCGGTGCCACCGTGATGCCGCATGCGATCTACCTGCATTCGTCTCTCGCGCGTGACCGCCATGGGCAGCCGGGAAATGTCGCGTCGGTGAGCCGGCTCATCCGCGCCACTCGATGGGATGTCGGAATCGCGCTGGCCATCGCAGGCGCCGTCAACGTCGCCATGCTCGTGCTTGCGGCAGCAAGCCTGCACGGTGTGGCCGGAACGGACACGATCGAGGGCGCTCACGCCGCGATCGCCTCGTCGCTCGGGCCCGCCATCGGCGTGATCTTCGCGATCGGGCTGCTGGCATCGGGACTCGCATCGACGTCCGTCGGCAGCTACGCGGGCGTGGTGATCATGTCGGGGCTGCTGAAGGTTCGCGTGCCGCTCCTGGTGCGCCGCGTCGTCACGCTTGTCCCTGCGCTGATGATCCTGGCGCTGGGGATCGAGCCGACCTGGGCGCTCGTGCTCAGCCAGGTGCTGCTGAGTCTCGGCATCCCGTTCGCTGTGATCCCGCTCATCCGGCTGACCGGCGACCGACGTGTGATGGGCGTGCACGTCGACGCATGGTGGACGCGGGTGCTGGGTTGGATCGCCGCGACCCTGATCGTGGTGCTCAACGTGGTGCTGATCGTACTGACGCTGACCGGCTGACACGGCGCGGTCAGGGGAGCGCGCTCACCCAGACGGCGGCAGATGCAAGCGCCCCAAGCTCGACCGGGTCTGCGCGTCCGTCGACGTGCACCGTCACGTCACCTGCATACGGTCGATGCTCCGCGACAGTCAACCGGGTGTCGAGCCTGATGCCCTTGTCCGCGAGGTACCGCAGCACGTCAGGATCGGCATCCGAGATGCGCGCGACGACGACCGCCGAGCCCGATCCCGCCTCGCTCAGTTGCGCGGCATCCGGTCGTCGAGGATCGCCGTCCGCCGTCGGTATCGGGTCGCCGTGCGGGTCACGTGACGGATGCCCGAGGGCGACATCGATGCGATCGATCAGGGTGTCAGAGACCGCGTGCTCGAGGATCTCGGCTTCGTCGTGCACCTCGTCCCAGCCGTAACCGAGCGTCTCGACGAGGAACGTCTCGATCAGGCGATGACGCCGGACCATGGCGACCGCGTATGCGCGTCCCGCCGCGGTGAGCTCGATGCTGCCGTACGGTTCGTGCTCGAGCATGCCACGCTCGGCCAGTCGGCGGATGCCGTCGGAGACCGTGGCCGCTCTCACGCCCATCCGCTCCGCCAGCGCCGTCACGGTGATCGGGGTCTGGTCCCACTCTGTGGCGGTCCAGATCACCTTGAGGTAGTCCTGCGCCGTGTTCGTGAGCTCCGACACCGACATGTCCCAATCCTAGGCGTGCGGCGTGCGCGGCGACCCGGGCGAATCCGCTGCTGCGGCGGGCCGTTCGGTGGGCCGCTCGGTCCCCCGCATCACGGCAGAGCAGGCTTAGGCTGGCGGAATGAAGGCTCCGGCGCTCGGCTGGGTAGGGCAGTTGCTGCGGCCGAAGTCTGCGCCGATTCCATGGGGGCGAGCGGTGCGTTCCGGCGTAGCCGTCGTCACCCCGGCCACGGTCGGCATGGCGACAGGCCAGCTCGGCCCCGCCCTGATCGTGTCGATCGGCGCGCTCGCCGCATCCATGGCAGACCAGGGCGGTGCATACGGTGCCCGGGTTCGCCGCGTCGGTGTCGTGGCAGCCGGGGGCGCGCTCGGATTCCTGATCGGCGGCTTCGTGAGCGGCCACGCTGTGCTTGCCATTCTGGTCGTGCTGCTCGGGGGCCTGATCTCGGGACTCGTCAGTGTGCTCGGCAACGTGGCGTCGGTGGCGAGCCTGCAGTTCCTGATCTACCTGATCGTGGCATCCAGCGGTGCATTCGGGAATGGACCGGAGTGGGTCCCTCCGCTGTTATACCTGGCGGGTGTTGCGTGGGCGCTCGCGCTTTCGCTGCTCGGCGGTATCGGCAGGACGACGGCGCCGGAGCGCATCAGCGTCGCAGAGGTCTTTCGCGCTCTCGCGCTCCTGATGGAACTCTCGGGCACGGGGCAAGCGGAGTCGGCGCGGCAGGATCTGACCACGGCGTTGAACACTGCGTACGACACGGTCGTCTCCTACCGCGCAACGGCGGGCGGTCGCGATGCCAGGGTGCGCAGGCTCGCAGCGTTGCTCAACGCGATCACCCCCGTCGTCGAGGCGACGCTGACGCTCGTGCGCGATCGGGCGATCATTCCGTTGCGGGTCAGCGCCGAGATGAGACAGCTTGCCACCGCCGTCCTCCATGGAACCGCGCCGTCTGTACCCAAGGAGACAACGGCCAAGCCGACGTCGGCGGAGCTCGAGTCGCCCGTGACGCTCGACGCACTCGAGAGCGGACTGCGCACGGTGTCCGCCATCCTGGCCGGCGCGGCACCCGGAGACGACGTTCGGGCGTCCCGACCTCGCATGGCGGAACGGGCGCCCGCGCTTCGCGACGCGGTCTCGAGCGGCCCGGACACCTGGCTGCCCGTCATCCGGCTGGTCCTCTGCCTCGGCGTGGCGGAGTTCGTCGGTCTTGCACTCTCGCTCGAGCGCCCGTACTGGATCGCGCTCACCGTCGCCGTCACGCTCAAACCGGACTTCGGCTCCGTGTTCGCGCGGGCCGTGCAGCGCGGCCTCGGCACGATCGTCGGCGTGCTGATCGGCACCGCGGTGCTGGCGTTCCTGCCGTTCGGCGTGCCCGTGCTCGTGGCGATTGCGTTTTTCGCGGTGATGCTCCCGATCACGATCAAGCGCAACTACGGGATGTTCGCCACGTTCCTCACCCCGCTGATCGTGCTCCTGCTCGATCTCGTGCACCGCGGTGACGAACGCCTCGTGATCGACCGCGTGACGGACACGGCCATCGGATGCGCCATCGTGCTCATCGTCGGATACCTGCCGTGGCCGAACGTGTGGCGTTCCCGATCGGTGATCGGCGATCGTGTTGCCGACGCCACAGACGCGGTGCTGGCCTATCTGCGTGTCGCGCTCGGCGCGGACGACGGTGCGCGCAGCTCGCTGCGCCGCTCGACCTATCGACGGCTGTCCGATCTGCGCACCGTGCTGCAGCAGGCGCTCGCCGAGCCACCGCCTGCGAGCACGCAAGCATCGGCGTGGTGGCCGGCGATCGTCGCGCTGGAACGAGTGGCGGATGCGACCACGGCCGTTGTCGTGCGAGCAGAGCTCGGCGCGCCCCCTCCGACGCGGAAGGGCATCGACATGGTCATCGGCGAGATGGAGGAGCTGTCTGCGGCGCTCCGCGGGAACCGGCGACCGCGCGAGCTCCCGCTGCCGGAGGAGACGGCGCTGCGCGGAGTCGTTGCCGAACTTCGTGTTGCGCACTCCGTGCTGGCTGGCCCGGCTGCCGTTGCCGATGTCGGATAGGCTGATGGCATGTCCCCACTGACGTCGTGTTGCTGTCGCTGAGCCTTCGCACCAGCAGGCGGCCGCGCGCATCCGCGTCGACCATCAACGCAACGTAAGGATTCGGACATGAACTACGCCGACAGCGTCCTCGACCTCATCGGCAACACGCCGCTCGTCAAGCTCAACCGGGTGACGGATGGCATCGCAGCCACGGTGCTCGTCAAGATCGAGTACCTCAACCCCGGCGGCTCGTCGAAGGACCGCATCGCAACGCGCATCATCGACGCGGCCGAGCGCGACGGACAGTTGAAGCCGGGCGGCACCATCGTCG
>Ga0164242_10005465_pt1 | contig 14154 bp, 12 predicted proteins | sample OricomgcompostMG_FD_108783 | JGI IMG/M metagenome (GOLD analysis project Ga0164242, IMG submission 108783) | Miracle-Growth compost microbial communities from Emeryville, California, USA - Original compost - Miracle growth compost (MG) ... | reverse complement strand
GGGCGAGATGCTGGAGGTCGCGACGAACGGTTACCTCATGGCCACCATCCACCGCGTCACCGCGCCACCGGCCGGCGTGGACCGCTACTCCGTGCCGTTCTTCTGGTCCCCGCGCCTGGACTCCACCGTGGACGCGGTGCCGCTGCCTCAGGAGATCGCCGATCAGGCCCGCGGCGTGAGCGACGACCCGGACAACCCGCTGCTGGCCGTCTACGGGGCCAACATGCTCAAGGGCTTCCTGCGCGCGCACCCCGAGGTCGCGGCGCGCCACTACCCCGAGCTGGTCTGAGCCGCAGCTTCGGCATTCCCCGCCCCTGCCCGCTCCGCCTGCACCCTGATTGGACGTGTGCCACGCCATTGGGCTGGCAGGTGAGAAATCCCGGTACAGCAGGGTCGGCGCGGGGTCACCCCACGCCGTCGGGCATCCCCCGTCCCCCTCCCCGCTCCGCCTGCACCGTGATTGGACGTGTACCACGCCAAGGGGCGGGCAGACGAGAAGTCGCGGGGATCAGTAGCCGGCGTTCGTGTCCACGACGCCCTCGAGCTCCTCGCCCGCAGCGAAGGCCGCGACGTTGCGCGTCACCCTGGCGTCCAGCAGCGGACGGATCATGTCCAACGTGTCCGCCACGTGCGGGGTGATCAGGACGCGCTCGTGGTCCCAGAACGGGTGCCCGTCCGGCAGCGGCTCCGGGTCCGTGACGTCCAGCCCCGCGCCGATCAGCTTCCCGGAGTCCAGGGCAGCCAGCAGGGCGTCGGTGTCCACGAGCGGGCCGCGACCCACGTTCACCAGGATCGCGGAGTCCTTCATGAGTTCCAGCTGCTCGGCCCCGATGAGTCCACGGCTGTCCGGCGTCAGCGCCGCGGCCAGGACCACCACGTCCGCCTCCGGCAGTACCTCATCCAACCGCTCCTGCGTGAGGGTACGGTGCGCGCCCTGAACCGGGGCATCGGTGCGGCGCACCACGTCCACCTCGAGGCCGAACGCCTGCAGCAGCTCCATGATCCGCAGGCCGACACCACCCGCACCGACCACCACGGCGTGCAGGCCGTCGATCCGCACGCCGGCGTGCTCGCCCCAGCTGGTGGCACGCGCCCGCTGCTTGAGTCCACGGGCCACGGCAAGGGTCAGCGCCACGGCGTGCTCGGCCACGGGTGAGGCGTAGGCGCCCTTGGCGCTCGTGAACGACAGGTCCGGGTGGGCGGTGAGCGCCTCGCGGTACGCGTCGATGCCGGCCGAGGGCAGCTGCACCCAGCGCACGTGCGGGGCCGCATCCAACACCGAGCGCAGGGCCGGCTGCTCGTTGATGTGGTCCAGGACGATCGCGTCCGGGTCCTCCGTGACACCCACGACCTCCCCGCCGCCGTCGCGGATGGCCTGCAGCAGGCCCTCCCGCTGCTCGCCGTGGACGGCGATACGCGGCGTGGTGCTCATGGGGATGCCTCCTGAGGGACGATCAGCGGTGTTGCTGTCAGGCTACGCGTTCGGCGCGCGGCGGCGTGGCATCGTTGCGACGGTGCTGCGACGACGATGACGAGGAGGCCACTGTGAGCGGACGCATGACGTGTGTGGTGCTGGATGATTTCGCGTCCACCGCCCTGAGCAGCGCGGACTGGTCCTCATTGAAGGACCGGGTCGATGTCACCAGCGTGAGCCGCCACCCCGGCTCCGAGGAGGAGCTGCTGGAGCTGATCGGCGACGCGCAGATCGTGGTGACGATCCGCGAGCGCATCGCCTTCCCGCGCGCAGTCCTCCAGCGTCTGCCCCGGCTGCAGCTGCTGGTCTCAACGGGCATGCGCAGCAGCGCCATCGACCTGGCCGCCGCCAGGGAACTCGGCGTGACGGTCGTCGGCACCGCGAGCAGCCTCACCCCGCCGACGGAACTCACCTGGGCCCTCATCCTCGGCTTGGCCCGCCATGTGGTGGCCGAGGACGCCGCCGTGCGCTCCGGCGCCTGGCAGAGCACCGTAGGGATGGACCTGCACGGGCGCACGCTCGGCGTGCTCGGGCTCGGGCGCATCGGCGCGGCCGTGGCGCGGATCGGCCTCGCGTTCGGCATGGACGTGGTGGCGTACAGCGAGAACCTGAGCGAGGAGCGCTGCGCGGAGATCGGGGTCCGGCGGGCCGAGTCCCTGCCGGCCCTGCTCTCCGGCAGCGACGTGGTCTCGATCCACCTCAAGCTCAGCGAGCGCACGCAAGGTCTGGTCGGCAAGCGCGAGTTGGCTCTCATGCGGCCCTCCGCGCTGCTGATCAACACCTCGCGCGCGGGCATCGTGGACCAGGAGGCACTCCTGCGCGCGCTGGAAGACGGCAACATCGGCGGAGCAGGCCTGGACGTCTACGGCGAGGAACCGCTCCCGGCCGACGACCCCCTGCGCAGCGCACCGCGCACGCTGCTCACGCCGCACCTCGGCTACGTCACCGAGGACAATCTGCGCACCTACTTCACGCAGGCGGTCGAGGACATCGCGGCGTTCCTGGACGGCACGCCCGTCCGCGTGCTCAACGCCGAGCGCGACTGAGGCTCACGCCAGGTCGGCGGACCGCTGCGGCCAGCGTCCCGTATTAGGGGCGAGACGGCCGGGCGCGGACGAGCAGAGCTCAGGCGGAGCAGCCGTCCGGCCCGCAGACCTCGCCGTCGGTACCGGCGAGCGGCGTCAAGGGCGACGGCGCCGGGTTCAGCTCGGAGTGCACGCGGGTCAGCGCAGCGGAGAGGGTGGCCTCCGGTTGCGCGCCGGAGATGCCGTAGCGCCCGTCCAGCACGTAGAACGGCACGCCCTGGATGCCCAGCTGCTCGGCGCGGTCGATGTCCTCCTGCACCTCGAAGAGATAGCGGGACTGATCAGCCAGGACCGCATCCGCCAGCTCGGAGGGGAGCCCGGCGTCCACGACCACGGTGCGCAGCGCCGCATCGTCCCCCACGTCCAGGCCGCGCTCGAAGTAGCCGCGGAAGAGCGCGTCCACCACGGCGGCCTGCCGGGCCGGGGAGCCACCGACCGCTGGGTCGGCCGCGGCCTGGATGAGCCGGTGCGCCGTGTAGGTGTTGGACGGGATCACCGCATCATGGTCGAAGTGCAGGTCGACCTCCTCGCCCATGGCGCTCAGGCGCTCGTGCGACTCCCCCAGCATCTCCGGGGTGAGCCCGCGGCCGGCCAGATACTCCTGCTGCGTCTGGGTGGAACGCTGCGGCGCGTGCGGATCCAACTGGAAGGAATGGAAGCGCACGTCCACGTCGTCGCCGAAGGGCAACTGCTCCATGACGTCGCTCAGCCGACGCTCGCCCACCGCGCACCAGGGGCAGGCCACGTCCAGCCAGACGTCCACGCCCAGGCGGGTGCTCGCGGTGTTGTTCTCAGAAGTTCCAGCGCTCATGCCCAGCGCAACGCGCGCGGGACCGGCGGCATTCCCGGTGACCCGACCACGCGGCGTCGGGCACCGAGGACGCAACCCCAGGCGTACCGTGGGACGCGCGATGACCGAGTCCTCACGAGAACCCCTGCGCCCCGTCCCCTCCTCCGAGCACCCCGTCCACGTCCTGCCGCCGCGCCGCTCCGCGTACCGCCGGTGGTTCTCCCGGCTGCACCCATCGCTGCAGCTGGTGCTCATGCAGCTGTGGATGCCGGTGTTCATGTGCCTCATGTTCGTGCTCTGCTACATCGCCGCGTTCCAGCACGTGGCCCCACGGCACGTCCCCGTGGGCGTCATCGCGGACACCGCCACCGTGGCCCAGCTGCAGCAGGGTGCCGAGAAGGCCGCCCCCGGCGCCTTCGACTTCTCCCCCGTCCCTGACGCGGCCACGGCCAGGGAGGAGGTGCGCAGCGGCCGCTACGGCGCCGTCATGGACCCGGCCGAGCGCAGCATCATGGTGGCAGGCGCGCACCAGAACCAGGCGGCCACCCTGCTGCCCACACTGCTCACGCCGCTCTTCGGCGACGGCGCCGCCCCCACCAAGGACGACGTGGCCCCGCTGCCGACCGGGGACATCGGCATGACGCCCATGTACCTCATGCTCACCTGGTGCATCACGGGTTACCTGGCCGCCATGTTCATCGGCCTCATGGGCGGACCCCTGCGCCGCGTCACCCGCTTCGCGGTGATCTTCGGGGCCGCCGCGTTCCTCACGCTGCTGGCGACCGTGCTCGTGGACCCCGTGCTCGGCGCCATCCGTGGCCACTTCTGGGCGCTGTGGGGCCTGGGCTTCTGCTGGGCCGTGGCGATCGGCTTCACCGTGAACGGCCTGTCCTACTTCATGAGCCGCTTCATCGCCGCCCCGGCCATGACCATCTTCATCTTCCTCTCCATCCCCTCCTCCGGCGCCGCCATGCCGCAGTGGCTCATGCCGGAGCCGTTCCGCTGGCTGAACCACGTGGTGGTGGGATCCGGGATCACCGAGATGCTCAAGCGCCTCATCTACGACGTGGGGCCCGGCTACGGGCGCGGCTGGCGGATGCTGGCCTGCTACGCGGTGATCGGGCTGGCCCTGACCCTGATCGGCAAGCCCTACTGGGAGCACCGCCGCGTGAAGGCCCTTGCCTCCGGGCGCACCACCATGTTCCAGGACGCCCAGCGGGCCAATGGGCGTCGCAACCAGACGGAGAACACGCAGATCCTCGCCGCGCACGGGCTCACGGTGCGCGAGGAGGACGGCGCCATCCTGCGCATCCCCCGGCAGAGGGTCCACGAGCAGCGGGAGCAACGGCGTTCACGCGGAACCGGGCTGCCGGAGCGCGAGGCGGAGTTGAGCCAGGAGCGGGGCATCCGGGCCAGGGATGCGCTGGACCCCGGCCCCTCGCCCATGACGGGCGTGCTCGGCGTGGGGCTGCTGGAGCGGGAGTTGAACGACGACGAGGCGCGGCCGGCCCGCGCTCCGCGGCACCGTGCGCCGGAGTCGGGTTCCGACGCGGCGTCCGCTGCGGGCATGGATGGCGAAGCGGGCGCGGGCCCGCAGCAGTGACGCGGGCGCCCGGCAGCTCAGCTGCCGGGCGTCACGAAGACGCCTCGGGAGCAGCGCAGCCGTCCCGGGCCGTTGTTGATGTTCTCGTGCGCCACCACGCTGTGGAACGCGGTCCCGAGGTAGAGGTCGACGGTGCCGTCGGTGCGCTGGGCCTGCATCACCACCACGGAGTCGCGGACCTGTCGCTGCACGGCGAGCGCCTGCGAGACGGCGGAGGGACCGGTGAGGATGACGCCGGGGCGCTCGGGGGTGCCGCCGTCCAGTGTCGCGTTGTCCACGCGGCCCACCGCGAAGCCGCGCGCCGTGAGCTTCTCCCCCGCCTCGGTGGCCATGCCGTTCCTGGCCCCGGCGTTGTAGACGTTCACGTGGGTCTGCTCCGGCGGGGCCGGGGCCATGAGCTGCGTGGGGCAGACCGCCACGTTGCGGGCACCCCACTGCGGGGTCCAGGAGCCGTCGCGGATCCAGAACACGCCGAGGCCCACACCGAGCAGCCCGATCAGCAGCAGCACCACCAGGATGATGCGTCGGAAGCGCCGTGCTCCTGCCGCCACCTCGGGCGCGATCTCCTCTGCGCCCCCGGTGCCGGGCAGGATCTCAGGCACGGTTCCCCGCGCCGTGTTCGTCCAGGTCCAGCACGCGGGCGTGCATCACGGAGCGGTGGTGCAGCGCGGTGCGCACGGCGCGGTGCAGCCCGTCCTCGAGGTAGAGCTCGCCCTGGAAGCGGACCACGTGCGGGAACAGGTCACCGTAGAACGTGGAGTCCTCCGCCAGCAGGGCGGTGAGGTCAAGGGTGGTCTTGGTGGTGGTCAGCTCCTCCAGCCGCACCTGCCGCGGCGGGATCTGCGCCCAGTCCTTGGTCCGCGTCAACCCGTGATCCGGGTACGGGCGCTCGGAGCCCACGGACTTGAAGATCATGCCTCCAAGGGTACGGGCTGGCACCCGGTGGCGCGTTCGTGACAGTGTGAGCACATCCATTCGCTGGAGGGAAACGCACGGCCGGACCGAGGAGGAACCCGGATGAGCTCGCGTGACACTCGCGGACGCCACCCCCTGATGAGCGTGGTCGGCGCCGCCCTGGCCCTCGTCCTTCTGGCGACCATCGCCTTCGCCCTGGCACGGGCGGGACGCAGTGTCCGCCTCGCCATCATCCCGGACTCCTTCGACCCGGAAGGCGCCACCTTCCTGGTGTTCGGGTTCACCGGGCTCATGTCCTTCCTCTCCGTCCTGTTGGTCATGGACCGCGACCCGTACGCGGACCGGATCGCAGGCCGGGAGCGGCCCGGGCCACCAGCGGGGCAACGCCGCCTGTTCACCTCCGAGCCGTACCGCGGGCTGGTCAGTATCGGCGCCGTGTTCGGTGCCTGCCTGGCGTTGGGCGCCCTGCTCTGGCGGCTCATGGCCGGTGAGGTCGGGGACGGCGACAGCTTCTGGGCGGGCTACGGTTCTCGACCACTGACCGTGTTGACGTTGTTCCTGGCCGTGTGGGCCTCTTCCGCCCTGGGCACCTCCGCGCTGTCCCTCATGATCTCCGTGCGCCGACGTCAGGGGATCGCCGTCCTGCTGGCCCTCGCCTCGGTCCTGCTCGGCTGCGGCGTCGCCGTCCTGTTCTGGTGGATGACCACCATGCCGGAGACCGTCCCACTGCTCATCAGCGTGGTGGCCCTCCCGCTCTCCCTGCTCCTGCTGAAGGCCGCGCACGCGAGGATGGCACGCGCCGTCGGGCGGGAGAAGGTGCAGGAAGCGGCGCAGGCGACGGCACCCCCTCCCGCGCCGCAACCCGCGCCGGGCACCGCGACCTGGCCCCCGCCGGGCACGCCGCCACCAGGGCAGGCGCCACAGCGAGCCCCAGGGCAGACGCCGGAGCAGTAGGGGGAGCAGCATGAGTACCGACGAGGCAACCACGGCCCGTTCCAACCGCCGCAAGGGCTCCCTGGTGGTCATCATCATCCTGGCGCTCCTGGTGACCGGCATGTTCCTCATGGCCCGCACGGGCGTGGTCTACAAGTCCACTGGCGTGCCGGTGAGGATCAAGCCAGGCACCGAGCCGATGCTGGCCTTCATCATGCTGGGGGTCATGACGTTCATGGCGCCGTACGGGCGCTTCGACGCCGGCTACTACCTGCAGCGGCGCGCCGACTCGGTCCGCCACGACGAGAACGAGTACCTCTCCGACGTCCCGTGGACCTCCGTGCTGTGGTTCGGCGCGGCCCTGTCGGCCGTGTTCGCCCTGGCGTGCGCCCTGTGGCGCGTGATCGACGGGCGGCCCGAGACGTCAGGGGTGTGGGGCGGCTACCTGCAGCACCCCTTGAACTGGGTGGCGTTGTTCATGCTGGTCCTTGCCACCTTCACCCTCGCCGCAGCGGTCCTGGCCTTCAAGGAAGCCCTCGCTGTCGCCGACGCGCACGTGGTGTGGTCCGGCGCGGCATGGCTGCTCTACGTCCTGGGGATCCTGGCCGCCGCCCTCGCCTACATCCCTTTGAAGGACGCGGGCCCGGGCGCCGTGCTGACGGGCAGCGTGGTGGTGTTCCTGGTGGCGGCGTCCGCATTCTGGGCCGGGCACCGCAAGCTGCTGCGGGACATCGCGGCGGAGACACAACAGGTGCGCCAGGGGCGCGAGGAGTTCCACCAGGCCTCGGACGCCAGGGCAGCAGGCCTCACGCCGACCGTCAGCTTCGAGGACGGGCGTTCGCACCTCACCACGCCCCAGGACGCGGTGCCGGGTCCCGGCACGCCGGCACCCGTGCCGGACGTGCCCGTGGACCTGGTGACCGCCGGACTGCCGCGCGGCGAGAAGCTGGCCCTGCTCTTCACCGGCGGGAGGGCGGCCGCTCCGGAGTTCTTCGCCGTGACCGGCGCGCGGCTGGTCCACGCCGTGGTGCCCGGCCCGGGGGGCGGCACCCAGCCGGAGGTGCTGGCGGACCTGGTCCCCGCCGCGGTGTCTGGGGCGCAGGTGGCGCCGGGTACGCCCACGAGTGCGGCACAACTGACGGTGCAGCTGCGCGACGGCGGCCGCCTGGCGATGCAGGTGCCCCGGGAGAAGGCGGCGGCCGCACAGGACTTCGCGCGGCGCCTGACGCAGCTGGCCACGGGCCGCTGACGGGCCGCGGGAGGCGAGCACCCGGCGTCGGGCGCTCCCGTTGAGGGCCGACGTGACGCGGATCTGACCGAGTCGGCCCACCCGTTCGCGTACGACCAGGCGGGGTTCTTGACAAGGCCCTGGTCACTCTCGAGTCGGGCGCGCGTCACCCACGGACTTGAAATCCGTGCCTCCAAGGGTGCGGGTTGCGGGTAGCCGGGGCGACGCACGACGACGCGGTTCAGTCCCCCGCCCTGACAAGTCCGGACTCGTAGGCCACGACGACGATCTGGGTCCGGTCGCGCAGCTCGAGCTTGGAGAGGATCCGTGAGACATGGGACTTCACGGTCTGTTCGGAGACGACGAGATCGCCGGCGATCTCCGCGTTCGAGCGGCCCGTGGCGACGGCCCGCATGACGCCGAGTTCCCGCTCGGTGAGGGCCGTGAGCACCGGCGAGCGGCGCGGGGCGGGGCGGGCCGCGTAGTCCTCGATGAGCCTGCGGGTGACGGACGGGGCGAGCAGCGCCTCGCCGGAGGCGACGATCCTCACCGCGGAGACGAGGTCCTCCGCTGTGGCGTCCTTCAGGAGGAAGCCGCTGGCCCCGGCCCGCAGGGCGGAGAAGACGTACTCATCGGCATCGAAGGTCGTGAGCATGAGGACCCGAGGGTGATCGTCGCCCGGAGCCTGGACGATGGCGCGGGTCGCGTCGAGGCCGTTGACCTTGGGCATACGGATGTCCATGAGGATGACGTCCGGGCGTTTGAGCCGGACGAGGTCGGGGACCTCGGCGCCGTCGGCCGCGCTGCCGACCACAGTGAGATCGGGTTGCGCGTCGAGCAGAGCGCTGAAGCCCTGCCTGACCATGGCCTGGTCATCCACGATGGCCACCCTGACGGGGCGGGCGGCGGGCTCCGCTGTGCCGGGTGCGTCGCTGGTCATGGCACTGATCGTAGACGCGGGGTCTCCGCCCGGGCTCCCTCCACAGGACCAGCCGGGGTTCACCCCGGCGGGTGATGCAGCAGGCCCACGCCGCTCCCTAGCGTCATGATCATGATCCTCCTCGCCCTGATCCTCGCGCTGCTCTCCGCAGCGTCCCTGGCCGTGGGGACGCACCTGCAGCATCGCGGCGTCGTCTCCTCCGGCGCCGGCACCCCGAGCCTGCGCAGCCTGCGATCCCCCGTCTGGATCTGCGGCACGGTCCTCATCGGCGCCGCGACGCTCGGAAACGTCGCGGCGCTCGGCCTGGCGCCGGTGGCGCTCGTGCAGCCGGTGGGTGCGGTGTCCCTTGTCCTCGCCGTGATCATCAGCGTCCGGACCCTGCGGGTGCGGGTGACGCCTGTCATGGTGGTCGCCGTGGCGCTGACCGTTGTCGGCGTCGGGGTCTTCGTCGGCTCGTCGGCGTCCGCGGTGAGGGCCGTGGCGCCGAGGGCAAACGCCATGGACGGGCTCATCGCGCTGCTGTGCTGCCTCGGTCTGCTCACGTTACTGCTCTCCACCCGCCCCGCAACGGGGCATCTTCCGCGAGTGCTGTTGTCCGGGCTGCTCTACGGCTGCGTGGCTTCCTCGGTGCACGTGCTGCTCGTCGTCCTCGGGTCGGGTCAGGCCCTCACGTGGCGGTGGTGGGTGCTCGCGGGGGTCATGGCCGGGGCGGTGGGAACCGGGATGTGGCTGGTCCAGACGGCCTACGCGTCGGGGCCGCCGGAGACGGTGTTGGCCGGGCTGACCGTCATCGACCCGCTCACCGCCGTGGGACTCTCGGCCGTGCTGCTCCACGAATATGCCGTTCCGGGAACGTTGTCGATGTTGGTCATGGTGACCGGAGGCGTCGCCGCCCTCGTCGGAGTCCTCCTCCTGGCCAGGAGCCATCCTGGACTGCGCGCCGGACGGATGGCGGAACCGGCGGAGCCGACGGACCCGGCGGATTCGGCGGATTCGGCGGAACTGGTGGGCCCGGCGGAGCCGACCGACCCACACCCGTCACCAGACTCCCCGAGGACGCCGACCCCGCCACTGATCCTGCACCCGCTTGGCTCTGGCACGTCGCACGGGAGAGGCTGACCCCGTGCGCACCGACCGTCCCCTCCCCCGGCCCGGCTCCCCCCGTGGGGTGGCGCGCGACCTCGGCCTGCTGCTGGCCGGATTCCCGCTCTCGCTCTGCGCGTTCGTCGTGCTCGTTCCGCTCTTCGTGCTCTCCGTCTCCACTGTTGTCATCTGGATCGGTCTGCTGCTGCTACCGCTCACGCTGAGCATCGCGACGGCGTTCGCCACCCTCGAGCGGTCACGGCTGCGCCGCTGGGGCGCCGCACCCACCGGGGTGGTGATCGCCGAGAGTCTTCCTGGGCCGCGCGGCTTCGTGCGACGCGTGCGCGATCCGCGCCGGTGGCTCGACCTGCTCTTCTGCACCCTCATCGCCCTCCCGTTGCGGACCTTCACCTTCTCCGTCGCGCTCTCGTGGCTGGCCGGCGCCGTGGGTGGCCTCAGCTACGCCGCCTGGAGCTGGGCGCTGCCCACCTCAGACGCGGGGCTGCGCACATGGACCGGCCTGCTCATCGAGTCGGCGACGAACGGTACGGCGCCCGATTCGCTGACGCATTCGCTCTGGTTGGACAACGTCACGCAGGCGGTGACCGGCCTCGTCCTGATCGTGACGCTGCCCTTCGTCCTGCGCGCGCTGGCGCGGCTCGACGCGCTGGTCACCTCCGCGACGCTCGGCGGAGCGTCCGGGGCCTCCACCACCGCGCCCTCCGCGCGCGGCTTCTCCCCCCTCGGCTGGACCTGGACGGCTGCCGTCACGGCGGCCGTGGCGCTCCTTGCTGTCGGTTGGCCGATGCTGGCCGCAGTCGACGGCGTCCAGCCCGCGGTCGCGATGGTGCTCGCCGCCGCGACGGCAGCGGTCCTGCCCCTGTCCGTGCGCCGTCCGTGGACGGCGAGCGTGGTCATGGCTCTCGCCGCGGCCACCGTCGCGGCCGTCCGGCCCATCGGGGACGGCGAACCGTGGCCGTGGCCGGTCACCGGGCTCATCGCCCTGTCCGGGTCGGTGCTGATCGTCGCACTGCGCCACGCATGGTGGCACGGGGTCGTCGCCTGGGCGTTGCCACAGGTGCTGGTCCTCGCAGTGGTGGCCGAGCTGCGGGCGGGAGCCTCCGGCCTGAGCGACCTCATCGTCACCGCGGCTGTCTCCGCGGGGCTCCTCGTCCTCGCGCTGCTGCTGAGGCTGTGGCTCGGCAGCCAGGGCGCCTTGCGGGCCGAGCGCGCGGCGGGCGCCGAGATCAGCGCCCAGCGCCGGGAGCTGGCCGAACGCAACCGGATCGCCCAGGAGTTGCACGACGTCGTCGCGCATTCGCTCTCCGTCATCAGCGTGCAGGCGACGACGGCGCCGTACCGGCTGCCCGAGCTGGACGCGGCCACACGCGAGGAGTTCACCGGGATCGCCGATGCGTCCAGGCGCGCGCTCACCGAGATGCGCGGGTTGCTTGCGTTGCTGCGAACCCCGGACCAGGACGTGGCCCTGGCCCCGCAGCCGACACTGGCCGACATCTCAGAACTGGTCGGGTCCTCGCGACGATCGGGGGCACTGATCACGGTGACGGCGGGGCCCGGGGCCGAGGCTCCTGTGCCCGACGACGCGGCCCGTCGCCTCGCCGCGGTGCCTGCGGCGACCGGGCTGACCGCGTACCGGATCGTGCAGGAAGGGCTCTCCAACGCGATGCGCCACTCCCCCGGCGCAGGCATCTCCGTCTCGGTCCGGGCCGAGGGGGACATGCTGCTCATCGACGTTCTCAACGGGCGTTCGCAGAGGGATCAGCCGGAGGCACCCGGCGCGGGACTCGGCCTGCGCGGGGTGCGCGAGCGGGCCGCAGCCCTCGGTGGGGAGGTCGACGCCGGTCCGACGTCCGAGGGCGGCTTCCGCCTGTCGGCGCGGCTGCCCTCGGTGTGAACGGGGTGGGCTGAGAGATCGGGGGCGGCGCCCGACCCCAAAGGCAGGAGGCGTTCGGCGGGAGACGAGCCCCCGGCGTCGGGCACCACCCGGGAACGAGAGAAGCCCCGGGACCGTGGTCCCGGGGCTTCCCTATCGGCGGAGGATGGGGGATTTGAACCCCCGAGGGCGTGAACCCAACACGCGTTCCAGGCGTGCGCCATAGGCCGCTAGGCGAATCCTCCTCGACGTGCCTGCGCTGAGCAGGCTGATCCAGCGTACCGTACACACCCGCCGGACGCCGAATCGGGCCGGGGCGCCCACCCGATTCGGCTCGCGCGCCGCCCGCCCGTATACTCGTGGGCGACCCCTCACGTGGTGTCATCCAGCCGAACTCCCCCAGGACCGGAAGGTAGCAAGGGTAGGCGGGCTCTGGCAGGTGCGTGGGGGGTCGTCACTTTCCCGGGCCACGCGGCCCGGAGCGCGGTCACCGATCGCGCAGGATGCGAGGAGGTGCCGTGCCGGCCGGTCGCTACGCCCCCAGCCCCTCGGGGGATCTGCACGTGGGCAATCTGCGCACCGCCCTGCTCGCCTGGCTGTTCGCCCACGCCGGCGGACGCGAGCTGCTGCTGCGCGTGGAGGACCTGGACGCGGCACGGACCGCGGACGGGGCGGCGGCGCGGCAGGTGGAGGACCTCGCCTCCGTGGGCGTCACCTTCGACGCGGTCTCCCCGCCGCAGTCGCAGCGCCTGGACGTCTACGCGGACGCCGTGGCCTCGTTGCGCGAGCGCGGCCTGCTCTACGAGTGCTTCTGCACGCGGCGGGACATCCTGGACGCCCCGCGCGCCCCGCACACTCCCCCCGGCGCCTACCCGGGCACGTGTCGTGACCTGAGCGAGGCGGAGCGCGAGCGCCGGCGGGCCGAACGGCCGGCCGCATGGCGGCTGCGCTCCGATCACTCCACGCTCACGGTCCCGGACGTGGTGCTGGGAGAGATCACCGGGCAGGTGGATGACCTGGTGGTGGTGCGCAATGACGGCACGCCGGCCTACAACCTGGCCGTGGTGGTGGATGATCACCTCTCCGGCGTGGACCAGGTGGTCCGCGCCGATGACCTGGCCTCCTCCACGCCGCGGCAGGCGTACCTGCGCGGGCTGCTCTACGGGGCGGACGCGGCTGGCGAGGTCGAGTACGCGCACGTGCCGCTGGTGCTCAACGCGCAGGGCAAGCGCCTGGCCAAGCGGGACGGCGCGGTGACGCTGCGTTCTTTGCGCGACGCCGGGTGGTCGGCACAGCGGGTGCGTGACCTGCTGCTCGGCTCGCTCGGCCTGCCGGCCGGGCCGCTGCAGGACGCGGTGTCGGCGTTCAGCCCGGCGGCGTTGCCGCGTGAGCCGTGGGTGTTCGAGCCACCCGCCGGTGCCTGAGCCGACAACCTCGCTGTCGAGTCGACGCCTGCGGTCACACGAGGTCTCACTGCGTCGAATTCACGCAGGATCCACTCTTTGTCAGGACATGTCCGTGCGGCTGCACTAGCGTGGGGAACGGATCCCTGATCCTCAGTGGTCACAACGGACTTGAGCGGAAGGAACACCATGACCGATCTCGATTTCGGCAGCGTCGTCCTGGGCGGCAACGTCTTCGGTTGGACGGCGGACAAGCAGGAGAGCTTCCGGGTCCTCGACGCGTTCGTGGACGCGGGCGGCCGCTCCATCGACACGGCTGACGTGTACTCGGTGTGGGCCCCCGGCAACGAGGGCGGTGTCTCCGAGGCGATCATCGGCGAGTGGCTCGCCTCGCGTGGACAGCGCGAGCGCGTGGTGCTGGCCACCAAGGTGTTCCAGCTCCCCTCGCGTCCAGGCCTCAGCCCCGCGAACATCAAGGCGGCCGTGGATGACTCCCTGCGCCGCCTGCAGACCGAGTACCTCGACCTCTACTACGCGCACCGGGACGATCCGGACGTGCCGCAGGAGGAGTACCTCGCCGCCTTCCACGAGCTGGTGCAGGCCGGCAAGGTGCGCGAGATCGGGGCGAGCAGCTTCAGCGCCGATCGGCTGCGCTCCGCGGCGGCCATCGCCGCGGACCAGGGGCTGACGCCCTTCACCGTCTCCCAGGACCACTACAACCTGGTGGAGCGCTCCGTCGAGTCCCAGGTGCTTCCCGCCCTGGAGGACCTCGGCCTCGTGGAGGTCCCGTACTGGGGCCTGGCCAG